>JAABUY010002433.1_pt1 | contig 22136 bp, 18 predicted proteins | sample 5560271 | NCBI WGS metagenome assembly JAABUY01 (sample SAMN10711886, study PRJNA513374) | rock metagenome | isolation source: Antarctica rocks | place: Antarctica: Victoria Land, University Valley | reverse complement strand
CCGACGCCGCTCCCGCCCGGTGATGATCTCCACCACGCCATCCATCCGCACACCTCAACAGCCGCCTTAAGCAGCACCTTAAGGTGACAGGTGACTCACACCCAGACGGCCCCCGGCGGAGGGATACTCGGAAGCCACGCAAACGGCAGTCGCTTGCGGTTTGGGTGGACGGCTCGGTGGAGCATGAGGCAGGTCATGGCGAGGGTGACTATAGCCTCGGACACCTCGGCATTGGCCTTGAACGGCAAGGTGAGAACCTCGGACAGCGGTGGGAGATCAGCTGCGCGACCCTACCCCGATCCGGCAGCGGCGGCCGATCCCTGCAACACGGTCGTTCACGCAGCACGTTGGCCGCCGCGACATGGCCCAAACGTCGCCGGATGGCATTATCGGCTCCGACACTTCACTCACCTGATCAGGAATGTGTGCTGTGTCCCGAGATCGATCCAACTCGGGCATCCAGCCAACCAGGGCTGTACGACCGGGGTTGGCCGACAGGGGACTGACTGCTTTCAATCGATCAATGGAAAAGGCAGACGTTGCACGGATCTCCAGCATCTTCCACAATTTGCCGGAACGTCATTGCACCATGAGCCTGGAGTGGTACGGGAGACTTGCCGCACCCACCGCCTTAGGCGCGGCGGAGTTGTGGCCTACCAGCACCGTAATGCCGGGCAAGGCTGCCACGAGGGCGGCCGCGATTGCCTCCGATACCGTCGGCGGCGCGTAGGTCGACAGGACAAGAGATTTCACGCCGACGAAGCTCAACAACGAACCGACCGCATCGGCGATAGTGCCGCAGCAATCACGCCGCCAGGCATCGTAGGCGTGTTGAGCCGTTCGGGGGAGCCGATCGACGGACGCAAGGCCTTCAAGGGTGACATCGCATGAGGAGAGAGCCTCCCGCAGCGGCGCAAGACCGGCGGTATAGCGCCCTCCGGCGTTGCCGTTGTAGATCTGGTGATTGAGGATCAGCCGGCTATGCAGGGAAGAGCCTAGGTAGAAGAACACGAAGTCCGACAGCGGGCGAGCGGCGCCAAACAGACACTCACCCCCGGCCGCCGCGGTGATGTCGTTCTGGATGAAGACGGGCTGCTGGAACTCGCGTTCGATGCGACGTTGCGCTTCAGCGAAGTCGAGCCCCAACACCGCCTGCACGTCTTCGCTCGTCGTGGCGTCGTCCGGGACGGCGAGGCCGATCCCCGCGATTCTCTTGGTCGCTCCCGCCGCACCAGACATCAGGACCTGCCCGATAGGAGGGAGCAACGCGTCGGACGCACGCAGCGCGGCGAAGGGGTGGGTCGTGTGACGGCGGATTTTCCCTACGAAGTCGATCAAGACGATATCCGCGGCGCGGGCGCCGAAACTGACCCCGACGGAATAAGCGCCTTCCGGGTTCAGCGACAACGGGATGGTGGGAGGGCCGACGCGTCCCCGTTGCGCCTCCCCCTTGGCAACCAGGCCCTCCTGCTCGAGCGACCGCACGATCACCGACACCGTCTGAGCCGACAGCCCTGTCCTCACCCCGATCTCCAGGCGCGAGATCCCCTCGTTTTGCAGGAGCAGCGAGAGAACCAGACGCTCGTTGTAGCTCCGCACGCTGGGCGCGTTCAGACCGCTGGCGCGGTCCGCGATCCTCAGCGGATTCGGCGGAGCGAATCGCATATCAGGCAAGGGTCTGCCCCACGAGTTCGGCAAGGGGACGGCAAGGAGAGAGCATGCTCAAACGGCGCGCCGGACCGGGTCCGTCCAACCGATCGCCTCCACTTCCTGCGCGAGCGCCACCCCCAGGGCCTCATGCGCCGCCGCACCGATATGGAAGCCATCGGCCTCATCGCACTGGCAGACGGCGCCGGCATTGAAGAAATGCACACCCAGTGAGTCGGCCATGATCTCGAATTCGAGCGCGAGCTGGTGGGACTTCTGGTAAGCGCCGGCGAAGATGGACTTCCACTCCTTGATGTCTTCCAGCATCGGTGGCGGCGACACGATCATAATCTCCGGGGTGCCGCCACCCGGCCCCAGGGATAACTCTCTTAAGTCATGCACGAGGCACCCTATCCCCATGGCAACCTCGGAGGCCGGCTTGTCGAAGCGCACCTTGAGATCGTTCGTTCCCAGCATCACGACGACGAGGTCGAGCGTCGCGTGACTCTGCACGCACGGCCGCAGATAGGTCCTGCCGTTCTTGTGAGCGCCCTCGATAGGGTCGTCGTGCACGGTCGTGCGGCCACTCAGACCCTCCTCGATCACGTGCCAATTCGGTCCGAGTTCACGCTCCAAGACACCGGGCCAGCGGGCAGCCCGGCTAAATCGCTCAAGCGGACCTCGGCCTGGGATCTGGCCATGCGTGTTCGAATCACCGAAGCAAAGCACCGAACGCATGGGCCCTCCGATTGCAAGCTGGGCTCCAGGAGCCGCGAGGCCATGTTCAACCTCATACGATCCGCCGCAAGCAAAAGATAGTCATTCATTATGAATAACTGTTGACAGGATGTTGGTCCCTGGTGCATTTCGAGCATCAGCAACGGAGGTTGATGGCCGTGGGCGGGAGACGAAAGCGCTCAGGCGCGCATCCGATGATCAAAGCCGCGGCCGGCAACAGTCCGGGGAAAGACAGCAGTTCACTCGGACGACTTGAGTCGGAACGGTAGACCTTCTCGACAGCCAAGCCGAGTCGGTGGCTTCCGCTCAACTGTCCTGGCACCGGCTTATCTAAAGATCGGCACCCCAAGGGCCGACGGGAGGAAAATCATGCGTGCAGCACTCAGGAACGTCGGCCTTGGCCTGCTCCTCGCCACAACGATGCTCGTTGCCGGCGCGGCGAGCGCCCAAGAGGTTAAGCTCATGGACGGCGTCACGCCGCGTCCCGGCGACGCGCGCATGACCCAGCCCAATCAGTTCAAGAAGGATGGTCCCTGGAAGATCGGCATGAGCCATTTCGGCGTGAATGCGAACACCTGGACGGTCCAGATGGCGCACGAGGCCGAGGCCGCCGCCAAGCTGGACCCGCGGATCAGGCAGTTCATGCTGCTCGACGCCAATATCAGCCAAGTCAAGCAGGTGGCCGACATCGAGGACCTGATTGCCCAGAAGGTCGACGCCATCATCGTGACACCGCTGACCCTCACTTCGGCCGACGCGGGCATTGAGAAGGCGGTCGCGGCCGGTATCCCCGTGATCGTCCATACGGGCCTAACCGAGACCGACAAGTACACCGTCGACCTGCAGGGCGGCGGCATGCATTTCGGTAAGGTGATGGGTGACTTCCTGGTCAAGCAGCTCGGCGGCAAGGGTAGCATCTGGGTATTGCGCGGCCTGCCGGCGCATCCCGAAGACATCAACCGTTACAAGGGCCTGCTCGAGGCGCTCAAGGGTACCGACGTCAAGATCGTCGCCGAGGATGCCGGCAGCTGGCAGTACGACAACGGCAAAAAGGTTTGCGAGACCTTCTACCTTAACAATCCGAACATCGATGGTATCTGGTCATCTGGGGCCGACATGACGCGCGCCTGCATGGATGTCTTCGAGCATTACGGCGCCAAGATCCCCCCGATCACGGGTGAGGGCAACAACGGCTTCTTCGGCAAGTGGATCGAGACCGGCGTGGCGTCCATCGCTCCAGAATATGGTCCGGAGCAAGGTGCCGCGGGCGTGCGGGCCGCAGTCGCGCTCCTCGAAGGTAAGCCGCTGCACAAGCGCTATGTCTACGAGCCCGAAGGCTGGGGCATCGATAAGGCCAAGAGGTACTATCGCCCCGACTTGTCGGCCAACGTCTGGTTTCCCAGCAGCCTGACCGAAGCCGATCTGCAGAAGTACTATGGCAAGCAGTGAGCTGCTGGCGGCAGGCGGGCGGATGTGCCTGCCTGCCGCCGCCGGACAAGTCTGAAGGCTAACTTCGAGCGTGTGCCATGGCCGACAAGCCTCTCGTCAACATGTCCTCCATTTCCAAGGCGTTCGGCAGCATCGCCGCGCTGAGGGACGTGTCGTTCACGCTCTATCCTGGGACGGTTCATGCCCTGATGGGCGAGAACGGCGCGGGGAAATCCACGCTGATGAAGATCCTGGCCGGCGTCCTCGAGGCGGATAGCGGCACGGTCGAGAAGAGCGGCCGGCCCGTGCGGTTCGCTTCGCCCAAGGAGGCGCTCGACGCCGGTGTCTCCACCGTGTTCCAAGAGCTGTCGCTGTTGCCGAACCTTACGGTTGCGGAGAACATGTTCCTTGGTAAGGAGCCGCTGACCGGCACCGGGCGTCCCGACAGGGTTCGCATGGAGCAGTCGACGCGGGACACGCTCCGCAAGCTCGACCTCGACATCCATCCGGACCGGCTGGTGGGATCGCTTTCCATCGCTGAGCGGCAATTCGTCGAGATCGCGCGCGGCATGTCGGCCAAGGCGGACGTAATCATCCTCGACGAGCCGACGGCCGCGCTCAACGCCGCGGATGTCGAGGCGCTCAACCGGCAAATCCGCGTGCTCAAGGAACAGGGCAAGGCGGTCGTCTACATCTCGCACCGCATGGAGGAGATTTTCCGCATTTGCGACACCGTCACGGTGCTCAAGGACGGGCGCCTCGTCGATACCGTCCCGGTGCAGTCGGTCACGCCCAAGACGCTCATTGCCAAGATGGTCGGGCGGGATATCGCGGAGCTGTTCCCGCCTCGCCCCGTAGGAACGAGCGAGGCCATTGTTCTAACGATCGACGGCCTCAAGCTGACGGCGGAATCCGCACCGATCTCGCTTACGCTGCGGAAGGGGGAGATCGTCGGTCTCGCCGGCCTCGAGGGACAGGGACAACGCGAACTGGTTCGGGCACTCGTCGGGCGGGCCGACGTGACCGCAGGTACGGCCGAGATCAAGGGACGGCGGCTATCGTTGCCGGTGTCGCCCAACGGCGGAGTCAGGCGCCTCCAGTCGATCGGTGTCGGGTTCGTACCCGAGGATCGCAAGGACGAGGGCCTCTTCCTCGACCTGTCCGTTGCGCACAATATCGCCATCGGTGTCCATAGCCGACGGTCCGCACTGCAGCTGGCGCGGGCTTATACGGACCTTATCGCCGGCACCATCAAGAGCATGGCGATCAAGGTCGCGACGCCTGGTATCGGGGTGGGCACCCTGTCCGGCGGCAATCAGCAGAAGGCTCTGCTTGGCCGCTACCTGGCGCTCGGCGCCGATATCCTGCTGATCGAGGAGCCCACCCGGGGCGTCGACGTCGGGGCGAAGGCGGAGATGTACAAGTTGCTGCGCGACTTCGCGAGCCGGGGTGGCGCGATCCTCGTTCTCTCCCGCGAGATGCTGGAACTCATCGGCCTCTGCGACCGCCTCTACATTGTTCACGACAAGACAATCGTCGGCGAGATGCCGGCCGAAGAGGCGACCGAACACAACATCCTCGAAGCAGCGCTGCAACGTTGATGAAGAACGGTCAGATCATGTCACTCAAGCTCGGCACCTTGCTGGCCGGAACGAACTCACGGCATGGCCTCTGGGTCTTGCCGTTCGTCGTCGGCGTCGTGGGCTGCGTCGGCATTGCGATCGCGGCTCAGAACTTCGCGACACCCCAGAACGTCCTGAACCTCGTCGCCCAGGCAGTACCGCTTCTCCTCGTCAGCATCGGGCAGATGACCGTGGTGCTGATCCGGGGGCTCGATCTCTCCGTGGGGTCGGTGGTCAGCTTGGCCACGGCCATCCTGGCCCTCAATGCCCCAGCCGCGATCACCGTGCCGGCCATTTTCGCGGCTGCGGTGCTGATCGGTTTCCTGAACGGCATCGCCGTCACGCGCCTCAACGTCCATCCCATCATCGCCACGCTATCGATGCTGGGGATCACGCAGGGCATCACGCTGTTGGTTCGCCCCACGGCCGGAGGAACCATCCCCCAAATCGTCACCGCGGCCGTGAGCGGGGACCTCCTCGGCATCTACATGCCGGTGATCTGGATGGCGGTGGCCGTGCTGGCGGGCTGGAAGCTCCTGCACGGCTCGCGGTTTGGCCTCCACCTCTTCGCCATCGGAGGCGGCGACGTGGCCCGTACCTTCGGCATCCCGGACAAGCGGAACACGCTCCTTGCCTACGTGACCTGCTCCTGTTTCGCCGCCGCCGCCGGGATCTTCCTCGCGGGACGCATCACGTCGGGCGACCCGAATATTGGCGCGCAATACGCCGTCGACTCGATCACCGCCGTCGCCCTCGGGGGTACCCAACTGGCGGGGGGCATCGGCAGCCTGCAGGGAACGGTGATCGGCACCGCGCTGCTGGCCCTGCTGGCCAATGGCATGAACCTGCTCAACGTCTCGGCCTTCGTGCAGACGGTGGTCAAGGGCGCGATCCTGCTGGCGGTCATCGCGCTTCAACCCCGCAAAACGATCGGGCTGTGATCATGAGCGTCGCCCAGCATCGCTTCGTCGGCGCTGTCACGCGCCTGCCGCCGGCCTACGTGGTCTTCGCAGTGCTCCTCGTCACGCTTTGGATCGTTCGGCCGAACTTCATGAACGTCATGATCCTGGGCACCTTCGTGCGTCAGGTGGCGCCGCTCGGCATCGTGGTTCTGGGCCAACTCCTCGTGATCGCGTGCCGGTCGATCGACCTGTCAGCGGGCGGCGTGATCCTGCTCGTCAATTACCTCATCTCGTCCGGTCACCTCAGCACGCTGTCGCCGGTGCTCCTGGTCGGCTTGTGCCTGCTGGTCGGCCTCGTGGTCGGGCTGCTGAACGGGTTCCTCGTCGGCAAGCGCCGTGCGTCGGCGGTGATCGTCACGCTGGCCGTGAACATCATCCTGATCGGCCTCGTCGAATACCTGGCCAACGGCAAGCCGCCCGGCGACGTGCCTCGCTACTTCCGAGACATCTACAATGCGCGCGTGACCGGCGTCCCCGTGCCGATCGTCTTCTGGGTCGTCCTCGCCTTTCTTATGAGCGTGGCTTTGTCCAGGTCGGTGTTCGGGCGTTTCGTCGCCTCGATCGGCAGTAATCCCGTCTCGGCACATTTCGCCGGCGTGCCGGTCGGGCGGACCGTCGTCGCGGCCCACACCATCGCCGGGCTGATGTCGGCCCTCGCGGCGGTGGTGCAGACCTCCTCCCTCGCCGTAGGCAGCGTTCGCTTCGGCCCCGAGATCGTCATGAACTCGATCGCCGCCACCATCCTCGGCGGCGTGATCTTCGGTCGCGGCGCCCGTGTCTGGGGCCCGTTCTTTGGCGTGCTGTCCTTCGCCTTACTCTTCGTGGTGCTGACCACCGTCGGCGTGCGGGAACCAGGAAAGCTTGTCGTCCAGGGCGCCATCATCCTGCTCGCCGCCATTTTCTACGGCGTCCGAACGAAAACCAGCTAACGAAAGGCATCGTCCGATGGACAAGAAGCGTATCCTTTGTTTCGGCGACTCGCTGACCTGGGGCTGGGTCGCTGTCCCCGCGAGCGCCCCGACAACGCGCTTTCCCTATGCCGAGCGCTGGACGGGAGTGATGGGCGCGGCGCTCGGCAAGGAATACGAGATCGTCGAGGAAGGGCTGAGCGCCCGGACCACCTCGATCGACGATCCCGTGGACCCGCGACTGAACGGCTCCGCCTATCTCCCGGCGGCCCTGGCGAGCCATCTGCCGCTCGATCTTGTCATCATCATGCTGGGGACGAACGACACGAAGTCCTATTACAAACGGACGTCATACGAGATCGCCGTCGGGATGTCCAAGCTCGTCGGGCAGGTGCTCACGTCGGCTGGAGGCGTCGGGACCGTCTACCCGGCCCCGAAGGTGCTGGTAGTCGCGCCAGCGCCTCTCGCCGAGCATCCCGACCCATGGTTCGCGGGGATGTTCGAAGGAGGTGGTCAGAAGACGATTGAACTCGCCGGGCACTATCGCGCTCTGGCATCGTTCATGAAGGTCGAATTCTTCGATGCGGGGAGCTGCGTCAAAACCGAGGGGGTCGACGGGATCCACTTCACCGCCGGCAACAACCTCGCTCTTGGTCAAGCGCTGGCGAGCAAGGTCAGCGAGATACTCCCGAAGGGGAACGCATGAATCTGCTCGTGGCCTCCTGCACCTCTGCTGGGATGGGCCGGTGCCGCTCGAAGCGGGGTCGCCATGCCGCCGATTGATATCCTTGTCGTGGGGGGCGGCATCAACGGCTGCGGGATCGCGCGCGACGCGGCAGGTCGCGGCTATTCAGTGATCCTGGCAGAGCAGTCGGACCTGGCCTCTGGCACGTCGTCCTGGTCGACCAAGCTGATCCACGGCGGCCTCCGCTACTTGGAACACTACAAATTCCGGCTGGTTCGCGAAGCGCTGCAGGAACGTGACGTGCTCTGGCGCATGGCGCCGCACATCATCTGGCCCCTGCGTTTCGTGCTGCCGCATCACAAGGGCCTGCGTCCCGCCTGGCTGCTTCGGTTCGGGCTGTTCCTCTACGATCATCTCGGCGGATCGAGCCTGCCGAAGACGAAGACGTTGGACCTCGCGCACGACGAGGCGGGGCGGCCGCTTAAGCCGATCTTCAGCAAGGGATTTGAGTACTCCGACTGCTGGGTGATGGATACGCGCTTGGTGGTGCTGAACGCCCGGGATGCCGCCGACCGTGGCGCCGAAATCCTCACCCGCACGAAGGTGATCGCGCTGCGCCGCCAGCAAGACCTATGGATGGCAACGCTCGAGGATGTCTCCACGGGGATATGCCGGACGGTCAAGGTTCGCCTCGTCGTGAATGCGGCCGGCGCATGGATCGATGCCGTGCTGCGAGGGCCGCTCGGGCGAAACGCGGCGCGCAACGTCCGGCTGGTGCAGGGCTCACACATTGTCGTCCGGAAACTCTACGACCACGATCGCTGCTACATCCTCCAGAACGCCGATGGCCGGATCATCTTCGCGATTCCCTACGAAGCTGACTACACGCTCATCGGGACCACCGACCGGGATTACGAGGGTGACCCCGCCCTTGTGAAGATCACCGACGAGGAGATCGACTACCTGCTGGCGGCCGCGAGCGAATACTTCGCCCGGTCCATCGGGCGCGCCGAGATCGCATGGACCTACTCGGGTGTGCGCCCGCTCTTCGATGATGGCGCCTCGAAGGCGCAGGAGGCGACCCGGGATTACGTTCTCAAGGTCGACGGCGAAAAGAGCGAGCCCAAACTCATCAACATCTTCGGTGGCAAGATCACCACCTTCCGGCGCCTCGCCGAGGGGGTGATGGAGAAGGTGGAGGAGGCGCTCGGTGCCCACAACCCGCGCTGGACCGCTAGCAGCAGCCTACCCGGCGGAGATTTCCCCGCCGATGGGTTTGAAGTGCTCGTCACCGAACTTCAGGTGGAGCACGATGGGGTCTCACATCCTCTCATCCGCAGGCTAGCGCGTTCCTATGGAACGCGAGCCCGTGCCGTGCTCGGATCGGCTCGATCAGACGCAGATCTCGGGCGCGACTTCGGCGCTGGACTGACCGAGGCCGAGGTCCGCTACCTCGTCGATCATGAGTGGGCGCGAACTGCGGACGACGTCCTCTGGCGCCGCTCCAAGCTCGGCCTCAAGCTGCCCGCAGAAGGCATCACCGCACTGGAGGCCTGTCTTGGCGACATCGCTGGCCGGCAGCCGGCCGAGATCCCCCCTTAGTTACCGTTCGCCCAAGAACGCCATCCGAGTGCATTTCATGTCAGCTTTCGTCCTCGCGATCGACCAGGGTACGACCTCGTCACGGGCCGTCGTCTTCGACGGCTCCTTCCAGGCCGTCGGCGTCGGACAGCAGGAATTCCCGCAGCATTTTCCGCGCTCCGGCTGGGTCGAGCACGATCCCGAGGACATTTGGCGAACTACGATCGAGACGGCACGGCTGGCACTGGCGAGCGCAGGGCTATCGGTGAGAGACATCGCCGCAATCGGCATCACCAACCAGCGCGAGACGACGATCGTCTGGGATCGCGAGACGGGCCGGCCCATCCACAACGCCATCGTATGGCAGGATCGCCGCACCGCCGACACCTGTGCGGCCCTCAGGGAGTCCGGCATCGAGACGATGGTCGCCGAGCGAACCGGACTTGTTCTTGACCCTTATTTCTCGGGCACCAAGATCAGCTGGATCCTGGATGCCGTAGCCGGCGCACGGGCCCGCGCCGACGCCGGCAAGCTCGCTTTCGGCACCGTCGACACATTCCTGCTTTGGCGGTTGACCGGTGGCCGGGTCCACGCCACAGACGCAACGAACGCGTCCCGGACGATGCTGTACGACATTCGCCGTGGCTGCTGGGACGACGACCTTCTCGCAGCACTCCGTGTGCCGCGTTCCATGATGCCGGAGGTGCGGGACAGCTCGGCCGATTTTGGAACGACCGATCCCGCGATCCTCGGCGCCGCTGTCGCGATCTGCGGCGTCGCCGGCGACCAGCAGGCTGCTACCGTCGGGCAGGCCTGCTTCAAGCCTGGCATGGCCAAAGCGACCTACGGCACGGGTTGTTTCGCTGTTCTGAACACGGGCTCGGACTTCGTCACGTCTCGGAACCGGCTCCTCACCATAATTGCCTACCAGCTCGACGGGCGGCCTACCTATGCGCTCGAGGGTTCAATCTTCGTTGCGGGCGCCGCAATCCAATGGCTGCGCGATGGATTGAAGATCATCCAACGCGCCGACGAAGCTGGCCCACTCGCCGACGAAGCCGACAAGGAACAAGCCGTCTATCTCGTCCCCGCCTTTACGGGGCTGGGCGCGCCATGGTGGGATGCTGAGGCCCGCGGCGCCATCTTCGGTCTGACACGAAACACGGGGCCTCGGGAGCTCGCGCGCGCTGCCTTGGAAGCAGTCTGTTATCAAACGCGCGATCTCGTCGATGCGATGCACCGCGATTGGACCTCGCGCGGCGACACCATCCTCCGGGTCGACGGAGGTATGGTCGCGAGCGATTGGACTATGCAGCGTCTTGCCGATCTCCTCGACACGTCAATCGACCGGCCTCTCGTGCTGGAAACCACAGCCCTCGGAGCGGCTTGGCTGGCGGGGCGGCGGGCGGGTGTCTGGCCCGATCGGGATGGCTTCGCGGCAGGCTGGCGACTCGACCGTAGATTCGAACCCGCGATGCACGCCGACGCCCGAAAGGCGAAGCTCGCAGGTTGGCACGACGCCGTCAGACGCACGCTGACCGTCACCGGTACGTAATCAAAATAACGAGAACCGCTCTCGGGCGGAAGCTAGTCAGTCATATGATGGGCTGCTTACGAGCGTCGCAACACCGCCCTTGTATGACCGACCAGGGCGCCGAACAGCCGTTAAAGCTCCCTGTCGATACAGTCCTCTCTCCATCATACCCGGCGGTAGAGGTCAGGGCCATTCGCATCCAGGCTTGCCATGCTTCCTACAAGGAAGAGGAGCAACCACAATGGATGTTGAGACCGACGACACCCTGATCCAGGTCAGCAGGGACCTTCGGGCGGCGAACGGCGGCATCGCTTTGGTGGCAGGCGTGCAGCGCCAGCACGGCGAGAGCCTGGAAACCATCGTCCGGCTGCTCACGCCCGAGCCGGGTCCTGGAAAGGACGGCCCCTCGCTGGAGGAGCTGATCGGCGCGCTGCTGGTCCGCCTGGACAGCCAGTCCGCCTACCTGAAGGACATCACGGTCGGGCTGGCAAAGATCACACGCGACATGCCGCTCGATGTGGTCCAGGCCATCGCCGACAACTTCGGCGTCGAACCCACGAAGGGTTAGGACAGGCGGGGATGATGACCTTCCGCAAGCTGGCCGCCAACTCGGACGGCAAGCTGATCCGCGCCTACCTCACCGAGCACGCGCCGGAGCCGCAGCCCGGCGCCGACCTGGAACCTGGCGCCAGGCCGGACGCCGGCGGGCGGCTGACCGCCTACTACACCGGCCGCGACACCCGGGCGACGTGGCGGCCGGACATGGCGCCTGAGATGGCCGAGGCCATGGGCATCGACCTGGCCAAGCTGCCGGCTGACGCCGAGCTGGACCAGCTGTTCGAGGCGAGGCGCGCCGACACCGGCGAGAAGTGGCCGAGCGCCAAGAAGCGCAAGATCAGCGCCTACGACCTGACCGTGGCGCCGCACAAGTCCGTCTCGCTGGCGGCCGAGTTCGCCGCCTCGCCGGCCGAGGCCGGGGCGATCTGGGAGGCGATCAACCGCGCCAACGACGACACCATGCGCTACGTCGCCCGCGAGATCGGCTGGGCGAGGCGGGGAAAGAACGGCCAGGATGGCGCCGAGCCGGGCGAGGTCGGCTGGGTGTCCTTCCGCCACCACACCGCCCGGCCGACGCTGCAGGTCAAGGACGGCGTGACCGGCATCACCTACCTGGCCGACGTGCCGATGTCCGGCGACCCGCACGCGCACATCCACAACGGTATATTCAACCTGGTGGTGACGGCGGACGGCCGGACCGGATCGCTCGACACCAAGCGGCTGAACGACCGGGTCCACGAGTTCGGCGCCTTCTTCCAAGGACGGCTTGCCCACGAGCTGCGCAAGCTCGGCATCCACACCGCTTACGATGCCAAGGAGGAGGCCGTCGTGCTGACCGCCATCCCGCAGGCGGCAGTGGACCTGTTCTCCAAGGGGCGCCGCCAGACGGAGCGGAACGCCAAGGCATATGCCAAGCGCCATGGGCTGGACTGGGAGGAGCTGTCCGCCAACCGCAAGTTCGGCATCCTGTCCGCCGCGGCTATGGCCGAGCGCCGCTCCAAGGGGGACGGGCGGACGGAAAAGGAAGGCTGGCGCGACCAAGCGGAAGGCATCGGCTGGGACCACAAGACGGTCCTGGACGGAGCCAGCCAGCCTGCCCTGACCGACGCCGAGCGGTTCGATCGGGCGTATGAGTTCGCAGCCCGCCACCTCGCAACCGAGTTCCACACCGCCGCCGTCATTGACCACAGCAAGCTGCGGACCCTCGCGGCGCGCGGGCTGATCGGCACGGGGGTCGCCGATGCTGACGACATCGACCAAGTGGTGGTGCTGATCGAGGAGAGGGGGATCGTGCTGGGCGGCGAGCGCGCAGCCCTGGTCGTCGGCGAGTTCGACGAGAAGGTGCGCGTCACCAACTCGGTCCAAGTCAGGATCGAGGAGGGGCTGGCCAGCCGCGCCAAGGCCGCGGCGGGCGACCACAGGGACGCATTGCCCGTTGCGGCGCTCCGAGCGGCAATCGACGCGTCCGGGCTGGACTTCGACCGTGACCCGGAGCACGGCGCGGCACAGAAGGCGGCGATCTACAGCCTGGGCACCGGCGGCCGGCTCGGCTTCGTCACCGGCGTCGCCGGGTCGGGCAAGACGACGCTGCTCAAGCCGCTCGTCGCCGCCTGGCAGGCGGACACCCGCTTGGACGCGGGCGGCCGGAAGGTGATCGGCGTGGCCACGGCGTGGCGGCAAGCCGACGCGCTGCAGGACGCCGGCATCAAGCGCACCGTCGCGCTCGTGCCGTTCCTGCGCGGGATGGAGGATGGCAGCATCAAGCTGTCCCGCAACACCGTCCTGGTGCTGGACGAGGTGAGCCAGGTTTCCCCGCGGCCCTTCCTCAAAGTGCTGGAGCTGCAGGCGCGGCATGGCTTCACCATCAAGGGGCTGGGCGACCGGGAGCAGGTGCAGGCCATCGAGGCCGGCGACACCATCGAGATCATGCGGCGTGCCCTGCCGAAGGAGGCGATGCCCGAGCTGCTGACCACGGTGCGCCAGGAAACAGAGCGGGGCCGCCAGATCGCCGGGCTGTTCCGCCAGGGCAACGCGGCCGACGCGCTGGCGATGAAGCGCGAGGACGGCACCGTGCGGATGGTCGGCGGCGACCAGGACGAGGTGATTGGGCATGTCGCCGCGCTCTACTTGCAGCGCCGGGATGCCCTGCGCGCGTCCGGGGCAGGGCGCGGCGTGACCATTTCCGTACTGACCAATCAAGACGCGGCCGACATCAGCCGGGCCGTGCGCGAGCTGCTCAGGGCACGCGGCGAGCTTGGCGAGGACGAGATCGTCCACCCGGCCGTTGACCAACGCGGCGAGACCTACGACCTGCCGGTGGCCACCGGGGACAAGGTGCGCCTGTTCCGCAAGACCTGGGCGCGGATCGACGGCGAGGGCTTCGGCTACATCGGCAGTAACGGCGACATCATGGACGTGGTCGGCCAGTCGGCCACCGGCCTGCGGCTGCGTGACGCGGACGGCCGGGTGGGCGACGTGGGGTGGCGCACCCTGAAGGACAGCCGGTCCGACCGGCTGCTGCTCGGGTTCGGCCACGCCCTGACCATCGACAGCGCCCAGGGCATCACCTCGGGCGAGCACATCAACGCCCTGCCGCGGGGCACGGCCGGGATCACCGCCTTCAAGAGCTACGTGGCCGAGAGCCGCCACGTCACCCAGGTCCACACCATCATCTCCGAGGCTGCCACCTTCGAGGCGGTCAAGCGGGAGCGGGCCTTGGGCGACCAGGAGCCGATCACCACCGGGCACCTGTGGGAGCGGGTCGCCAAGGACATGAGCGACAAGCCTTACAAGTCGCTTGCCACCGACCTCATTGACGCCATCAAGCGCAGCCGGGACGTGGAGGTGGACCGCTTCATCCGCACCGAGCACCGGGTGTTCGCCCAGCGCGCGGCAGGTCGGGACCACGCCGGCGAGCTGCGGAAGCGCCAGCGCGACGCGGAGGTGCGGGCGGTGCTGGCCAGGCACATCGTCCCGCTGGTCGCGGCCGTGGAGCGGCGGGAGGCAGCTATCCGTGAACTGGCCGAGGCGGTCAACGCCTTCCCCGACATTGTGCGCGCAAAGGTCAGGGCTGCGGTCGTTGCTGCGAACGAGCGGCGCGAGGCGGAACTGGCCAAGGCGGCACAGGCCAGCAAGCCTGGGTTCAGTCCTGGGTTCTAGCGCGGTGGTCAGCCCTTCTTGGCGTCCAGGCCGAGGAGGGCCAGCTCCGCTTGGCCCTTGGCGAAGTTGGCGGTGCTGACGCAGCCATCCGATCTGTGCCCTGTACCGTTTGGTCTGTCCGACTGTGGGTCAACGGCGGGTTTCGGCGCTGATCAGTGCAAAATGATATTGATCGACGACAACTCTCCTGGATCCCGCGCCCGCGCTGACTTACACCTTCAGGACCTGGACTGGTTCAACGCCGGCCGAAAGGCCGGGCTGGAGCAACACGCCGTTCCACGCCGGCAGAAGCTCTTTCCCAAGTCCGCACCCACAGGCCAGGCTGCCCGACCTGGCGGCTGATGGCTCTGACACTCCTTGCAGTCGCCGCTGCGTCCACCCCATGGCGGGGCCAAGGGCTTGAGGCCGGGATTTCAGAATTAAATTTGGAAAATCCGTGCAAATACCGAACCGACCCTGCTTGTCCTGACCACATATATTCACTAATGCGAGAGGTCAACGAAAGTCATCGAAAGATTGGACAGTGAAGAATTCTCCTGCAGGCTTAGCGTTAAGCTGCATTATTATGCAGTCCGCGTTCGCGTGTAGTGCATCAGCGGATGAATTCATGGGATTTGGACAGCCAGCGCCGAAAGGTTTCTCGTTTCAGGAATATCCCGTCCTGTCGCAGGGCTTTGGGGTGAATACGTCTGTTTCTTCGTTCACGGAATTCGCTTACTTCACAGGGACCGGCTTCACCGGGACTGACCGCGACCGTCACGAATTTTGGACGGGGGTCGCGGCTGGCTATAGCCACACGCTGCCTGGGTCCACCGGCGCGAGCACGGGCATTCAAGTCCCGGAGTTGGCCTATCAATACTACTACAACGTCATACGTCCGAACGCCGAGCCCAACTCGCCGAACTACGAGACGCTTTGGCTCTCGCCTTTCGCAATAGTGACCTTCCCCAATGGTGAGAGCAAGAACTCCGGATATGGGGCCGGTGGGAACCAGTTCTCCTACAATCTCGGATTCAAGGCATACTACCAGAAGGGGAATTTCAACTTCACCTTCGATCCGTTGCAGCTGTCATATTCCGACAGGAGTTTCAACAACACGGTCGCGCCGAACGGCAGGATCTCACATCTGCGAGGCGGGTTCACCTTCACACTCGCCGATACGGTCGTTGGGTACCAGGTAACCCCTACTATAGCACTCGGGGTTCACCACGGGTTCTCCCTCTACAGCGCCGCGTCCTCCGATTTCCAGGAGGCGAGAGAGGGCAAAATCGGTCCCGCTTTCGCATACGCGGGCCTCCTGAAGTCTTTCAACCTCTATATCGCCGGAAATCTCGACTTCGATTACTATACGTCACGAAATTACCGGAGTGGAACCTCCTTCGTCGCGACGCTCATTAAGGCTTTCTGAGGGCGTCGCGGCACTTTGTAATTAGGGGGATAGCAATGGAACGTGCAAGCGACGACTTTGCAACAACTAGGGTTCCGCTGAATAGGCGGTCGAGCCTGCTGAGCGTCTCACTCATCCGGATTGGGGCAATGACCTCTCTCTTCCAATTCCTTCTGGGCGCGACCCTAGGCCATTCGATGACCTTCGCCGACGCCCTGTTGGCCACGACCCTAGGGAGCCTTCTTCTCGAATTTGTAAGCCTTGGCCTAGGCATCGCCGGTCAGCGGGAGGGTATGGCGACTAGCCTCCTGGCACGCTGGTGCGGTTTCGGCCGGGTCGGCGCTAGCCTTGTCGGCCTCGTGATCGGCGTCAGCCTGCTCGGCTGGTTCGGTGTGCAGAACTCGATTTTCGCGCAAGCGATTGTCAAATTGACCGGCGGAGCGGTCGGCTTCGTACCTGCTTCCATTCTGACGGGCGCGGCCGTCACCCTGATCGTAGCCTACGGTTTCGACGGCCTCAGTTTTACAGCGAAGCTGGCAGTACCGCTTTTCTTCGCAGTCGTCATATGGAGCACGTATAAGGTCCTCGGGGCGCACGACATTCCCACACTCCTTGCCACCGTGCCGGGAGGGCCGCCGCTTGGCATCGCAGCAGGAGCAACGGCAGTTGCGGGCGGATACATGATCGGTGCGCTGATCACGCCGGACATGAGCCGCTTCTGCAGAAGCCGCAGGGACGTGCTCTGGATGACCTTGAGCGGGATCGTGGTAGGCGAGTTCCTCGTCAACACTCTTGCGATCCTAATCGCGAATGCCATGGGCACCGCCGACGTCGTCGCCATTCTCACGACGACCTCGGGCCTCGTCGGTCTGGCAACGGTCATATTCTCGACCATCAAGATCAACGACATCAACCTCTACAGTTCGACGCTGGGTGCCATCAGCGCCGTCAACACCATGATCGGTCGTTCGCTTCCCCGCGTCCCCGTGACGATTGCCGCAGGTGCGCTAGGGACCGTCCTGTCGATCCTTGGCATCCTCGATCGTTTCGTAGGCTTCCTGTTCTTCCTCGGCATCGTCTTCCCGCCGATCGCGGGTGTTATGCTCCTGGACTACTTTGTCGTGAAGTCAGGACGCGACGCGTTGAACGCAGCGAGGGATGCCGACGCCCTTCCCGAAGGGGGCCTCGCGACCGGCGTGCCGGCTCTCGCTTCGTGTGCTGTCGGTTCAGTTTTCGGCTACTTCTTCACGGCCGGCATCCCGTCGTTGAACTCACTCTTCGCCGCCGCCCTGGCATACGGCCTGATTTCGGTTTTCAAATCTAAGACGAGCGTCAAGGAAGGGGTAGCAAATGAGGCTTCTAGGTAAGGACGAAGTCGCGAGCATCACGCTCGGTGCCGCCGTCCTGGCGACTGGCGGCGGGGGCGACCCTTACCTTGGCTCGATCATGGCAATCGACGCGATCGAGGAGTATGGTCCTGTGAAGCTCGTTTCCGTCGATGAGATCGGTGACGATGACCTCTTCGTGACCGTGGCCATGGTCGGCGCGCCGACCGTGATTATGGAGAAGCTGCCGAGTGGCGAGGAGGCGGTCATCGCCTGTCGGGCGATCGAGAAGAACCTCGGCAGGAAGATCACCGGGATCTACCCCATCGAGGCTGGTGGCGTGAACTCGCTTCTGCCGATCGCCGCCGCCGCGAGGCTCGGACTCCCGATTGCCGACATGGACGGCATGGGTAGGGCGTTCCCCGAGTTACAGATGACAACGTTCCATCTGCATGGCATCAACTTCTCCCCTGCCGCCGTCGTCGACGTACATTCGAACTGCAATCTCGTCCTCGCCAAGGATGCTGTGTGGTCCGAGCGCTTCGCCCGAGTGGTCTGCGCCCAAATGGGTGGCGCGGCTGTCGTCGCTGCCTGCCCCCTTACGGGAGCGCAGGCTCGCAGCGCCTCGATCAGGGACATCCTGACCTTGGAGCAGCGCTTGGGCGAGGCAATGACCGCCTCGCGGGGCGACGGCCAGAAGGTCATCTCGCGTATCCGGGAGATCCTCGGGGCGCGGATGCTGTTCCACGGTAAGGTCCTCGAAGTGGATCGACGTACGGAAGGCGCCTTCAACCGCGGGCTCGCGAGAGCTGAGGGGCTCTCTTCGTATAAGGGGAAGTCGTTTGAGGTCCAGTTCCAGAACGAGTACCTCGTGGCCCGGGTCGATGACGAGGTTTGCTGCGTCACGCCTGACCTCATCACACTCCTGGACGACGAGACGGGCATGCCAGTGCTAACCGAACGGTTGCGCTACGGAGCGCGGATCCGGGCCATTGGCATTCCCGCCCATCGCCATTGGCGTAGCCCCAAAGGTCTCGAAGTCGCCGGACCGCGCTACTTCCGTTACGAAATAGAATTTACTCCTGTCGAAGAGTTAGTTACAGAATAGGTCATTGCAAATGAAGTATAGGATCGGGATAGACGTGGGTGGCACGAATACGGATGCCGTCCTCATGGACTTGGACGACAGGGTCGTCGAGCAGACGAAGGAGCCGACGACTTTGGATGTCATGCAGGGCATCGAGCGGGCGATCGCCACGCTCCTCTCCGGCTCAGGTGTGAAAGGCAGCGAGATCCGGCAGGCCATGCTGGGCACAACGCACTGCACGAACGCCATTGTCGAGCGTCGCAACCTTAATTCCGTGGCGCATTTCCGCCTGGCGTTGCCGGCTACCGGCTCGATCAGGCCGCTGCGCACGATGCCGGAGGATCTTCGCGCGATATTCTCCGAGCATGTCTACGTGGTTCCTGGCGGTTTTGACTATGACGGTTCGGTGCTGCAATCACCTGATTGGGAAGCGCTTCGATCGACCCTGGAGGGCTTGCGGAACCGTGTGGAAGCGGTCTCCGTCTGCGGAGTGTTCTCACCCGTTTCAGGAGGGCAGGAGGAGGCCTTCGCCGCCTTGGCTCGCGAGGTGCTGGGCGCAGACTTTCCGGTCTCGATGTCCTACCAGCTCGGCACAGTCGGCCTGCTCGAGCGTGAGAACGCTGCTATTCTTAACGCCGCGCTGTTCCGCACGGCACGCCAGACGGCCAACGCGTTCGTCGAAGCCCTCAAACGCCATGGCGTGGACGCGAATGTCTACTTCGGCCAGAATGACGGTACGCTGATGACGCGCAGCCATGCTTTGGCATTCCCGATCCTAACGATCGCATCCGGACCGACCAACAGCATCCGCGGCGCCAGCTATCTCGCGAAGTTGGAGGAGGCCTTGGTTGTCGACGTCGGCGGCACAACGACCGACGTGGGCGTGCTCTCCGGGGGGTTTCCGCGGGAGTCCAGCCTCGCGGTGGAGATCGGCGGGGTTAGGACGAACTTTCGCATGCCGGACATCGCGTCAATCGGCCTGGGTGGCGGCACTGTCGTGAGGGTCGGCGCGGACGGAAGTACGGTGATTGGACCCGACAGCGTCGGCTACCGGCTAGTGGAGGAGGCGCTGGTTTTCGGCGGCAACACGCTGACGTTGACGGACATCGCCGTCGCCAAAGGGCTCGCGAATATTGGCCGTGCGGAGAACGTTGCCCACCTTGATCGGGCCTTGATCGACGACGTGTACGACCGCTACGTCGCCATGGTCGAGCAGATCATCGACAGGATGAAGACCAGTGCGGAACCGATGCCTGTCGTGCTGGTCGGCGGCGGAGCCATCCTTCTGCCCGATACGCTCAAGGGAGCCGCGAGGATCATCAAGCCCGCGAACTTCGGCGTCGCCAATGCGATCGGCGTCGCGATCGCCCAGGCGAGCGGCGAGGTCGAGCTCATCGTGGCCCTCGATCGCAAACCGCTCAACGCAGGTATCGACGAGGCTATCAACCAAGCGATCGTGCGGGCCATCGCCGCCGGAGCCCGGGCAGCCACCGTGAAGGTCGTGGACGTCGACACCCTGCCGCTGGCGTACCTGCCGGGCAACGCCACCCGGATCCGGGTCAAGGCTGCCGGCAGTCTTGACAGCCAGGCCGCGTAGCGGCAGCCGCGACGATGCGCACCGAGCGCAAGCCTGAACGGGTCCTTGATAAGATCGACCGCAAGATCCTCGCGCTCCTGCAGGCCAATGCGCGTTTGCAGATGAAGGAGATCGCCGAGCAGGTGGGCCTCTCGCCGGCTCCTTGCATCGAGCGGGTCAAGCGGCTTGAGGAGCAGAAGGTCATCGAGGGTTACCACGCGCGCGTGTCTCCGGAAGCGCTCGGGCTCTCGATGCTCGTGTTTATCGAGATTTCGATCGTCGAGAAGACAAGCGATCGCGTCAACGCTTTCCAGCGGGAGATCGCGAGGGTCCCCGACGTGATCGAGTGCTATTGGGTGTCCGGCGATTTCGACTACCTTGTGAAGGCGAGGCTCAAGAACATGGGCGATTACCGCCGCCTGCTACTTGACGTCCTGCTGAAGGTTCCTGGAGCCCGACAGGTAAAGAGCTCGGTCGTCATCGAAGAGATCAAAAACAGCCCGGTTCTACCTATCGTGCTCTGACGCTGAGACCTTCGACTCGATGGCTTCAAGTTTTTTCACAGCGAACAGCCAACGATGTATCGTGCATCGACAAATATTCTTGTGACCCTTCCATCATACGTGCGCAACAACTCAATGTGGTTTAATATCTATGCAATCGAAGACGAGCTACATCGAGGAAACGATGACCGTGCCGGACATCGTCGGAGACGTGGGCATCCATGCGGGCGGCACGCTGACGGTCGATCTCGACGCCATCGCGACAAACTTCAGAACCCTGCAGGCACACGTCGGCTCGGCGATCTGCGGGGCGGTGGTCAAGGCGGACGCTTACGGCTTGGGGGTGGCACGTGTGGCGCCGGCTCTCTACGCGGCGGGATGCCGGAGTTTCTTCGTCGCGCACGTCGATGAGGGGATCGCTTTACGTTCCCACCTGCCGGCACGAGCGCATATCTACGTGCTCCACGGCCCGCTCCCGGGATCGGAAGTCGATTGCGTGGAGAACCGTCTCGTCCCGATCCTGAACAGCCTGGAACAGCTGGCGGCCTGGGCGGCAGTCGCTCGGCTGCGCGGCTCGCGCCTGTCGGGCGGCCTGCAGGTAGACACCGGCATGGCCCGTCTCGGCCTCTCGCCACGCGACGTTGAAATCGTGCGGCAGCGCCAGGACGACCTCTCGGCGATCGAGCTTCGTTTGGTTATGAGCCATCTGGCGTGCGCCGATACCCCGACCCATCCTGCTAATGAAGCGCAGCGCGCCGCGTTCGCCATTCGTTGCGCGAGCCTTCCGCGCGTTCCCGCCAGTCTTTCGGCCTCGTCGGGCATATTCCTGGGAAAGCCATACCATCACAATATGGTTCGGCCCGGAGCCGCACTGTTCGGGGTGGCACCGAGGTTGGACCGACCCAATCCGATGTTGCCGGTCGTGAGACTAGACGCACGGGTCATTCAGGTTCGCGACGTGCCCACGGGAACGCCCGTAGGCTACGGCCACATTGTGAAGACGACGTCGCCCGCCCGCCTTGTGACGATCGCGATGGGCTACGCCGACGGCTATCTCCGTAGTGGCGTCGGCAGAGGCGCCGCGTGGTTCTGCGGCACGCCGCTGCCAATCGTCGGCCGCATATCGATGGACAGCATCGTGCTCGACGCCACGCGGGTTCCGCAGGGTGCCATAAGAGAGGGGGCATCGATCGAGATCATCGGCGAGCATCGCGACATCGGCACCGTTGCGGCCGAACTCGGCACGATCGGTTACGAGGTGCTCACCAGCCTTCGCCATCGGTACCATCGACGCTACGTAACCGGAGGGAAGGCTGCGGCATGAAGATCCTCGTTCTCGGGAGCGGAGTCGTCGGCACTGCCTCCGCGTATTATCTCGCTAGGGCTGGCCATGAGGTCGAGGTGCTCGATCGCCAGCCGGGCGCAGGCCTCGAGAC
>JAABUY010002431.1_pt1 | contig 22148 bp, 28 predicted proteins | sample 5560271 | NCBI WGS metagenome assembly JAABUY01 (sample SAMN10711886, study PRJNA513374) | rock metagenome | isolation source: Antarctica rocks | place: Antarctica: Victoria Land, University Valley | reverse complement strand
GGAGTAGCCACCATAACGGTGCGTCTGGCTCTAGGCATGGTTCTGGGCATGGGTATGTGTATAGCCATGGAGGCGGACGCGGTGGGAGTCGGGCTGCGACTGGGTCCGAAGGGGGAAGTCGGCGGGAAGGGGGCATTTGAGCCGGAGTGGGCGTGGGGGTCATGGCGGTGGGGGAAGTCGGGGTGGATCGGAGCGAGGTGAGGAAAGGGGGTCGGAGCGGGCGTGGTGAGGTTTGGTGGAGTTGAGGGTGGGGAATGGGGGTGGGGGGTGTTTGAGGGTGCGGGCTGCGTGGTGCGGTGAGTTGGTGGAGGGGTGGTGGGCCGTGCTGTGCTGCTTGTTGGAGTATTTTGAGCTGTCTGTAGGTGGAGGTGGGGCGGGAGGTGATGATGGTTGCTTCCAGTGGCAGGTTTTAGGGATTGATATGAGTTCTCGAGATATACTGTGCGGCTGGTGATGGTGATATGAATTATTCGGCTCCGATAGCGCCTAATCCGGCAGCTATGAATGCGGTGTACATTCCCCATCTCAATTCCTCCCAACAAACGGCAAGCGTGTGGTTCTAAGCACCTTCAACCGCTTAGACCAACTGTACCACAAAAGACCGTTAGATGAATGACTGCCTAACTCATCCGCTGAATGCATATATATAATTTGTGATACCACAAGCGAGGAGCTCAAAAGTCACGGCGTCGCGATGAAGCTGTGCGGAGAAGAAGGCTAGAACTGACTTGTCTGCCTTTGCAATGAATGTATTGCAGGCCAGCGAATTTGCGATCATGGGGTCTGTTGCGCGCGAGTGAAGGGGCAAATGGTAAGTGAGTAAGAGACGGCAGTGGAAGGTCAGCAGCGAAGAGGGAATGAATGCCGACTCACAATCTCCTTCACTCTTGGTCTCCGGTCATACTGCGCTATAAGTAACACAGCAGGTGGACATGGGAATCTCCTGTCTCCTTCTTCTCTTCTTTCTCTATATCTCTCTTACCTTACCTACCCAACACTCCTCTCAGAAACACTCTTCCACATCTCAAGACAACGACAAGACAAGATTAACGCGAAATACCACGCCAGAGCTTTCCAGAATCAGAGCAATAGCGAGCAGGATCTATCCAACACCAACCGCCCGGGCGCAGCACAAGAATCCAACACCACCCGGTGCCCCGACCAAGCGTGAACGAAAGGAGAAAAAATGAGCCACCACGCCCACGGCTTCTTCAACCACGGCTCACACCACCACCCCCCGCCGGAGAGCTACGTCATGCCCCCCGTCGTATCCGGCCTGGACGACGACTACGTCCCCAGCCGCGACGGGTTCCGTACATTCTTCGACACGACGTGTTTCGAGCCATTCGGCGATCCACACCGGAACGCGGGACCACAATTGTGGCAACAAGGATGGTGCATCTGTGAGGAGTACAGTAGCGACGAGGAAGGCGGAATTTGGGGACCAACGGCGATTCCGGGAATAGGGATGACGCCAGGCTTCTTCAATCCCACAAGTCAAGCTGGCAGCAGGGCTCACAGCGAGTCGCCGTTCGGCTCTACGCATGCCACTACGCATCGCAGCAGTCACCGGAGCAGTCATCCACACGGCGCTACTAGTACTCGCCATGGTGGTAGCCATCGGAGCGGACCAAGCGGAAGTCAGCATGGTAGTGGACATGCGTTTCAGGGTAGTCATGGAACGCACCGTCAGAGCGAGCATCGAAGTGTTCCGGGAAGTCGTTATGGACTAGCCTCGAGCCACCACGGGAGTCGGCATGATAGTAACTTCGGAGGGCACTCGAGCCGCCACGGGCATCATAGCAGCCATGGACGTAGTCACCACAGCAGCCATCATGGTGGTGCCGGTAGTCACCATGGACCCAGTCACCATAGCAGCCATCACGGTGGTGCTGGTAGTCGCCATGGAACGTCGCGGTTGTCGGCGCGGACGACGGAGCAGTCGTGGTGAGGGCTTTGGTTCGTCTTGTATGATTATGACTGCGAGGTTGGAAATTGGCGGATATGTGTGTGCTGTTGAGCTTCTGCATGCGTGATGGTGTCTGCTTTCGTTAGACCCATTGGCAGTAGGTAGATTGTGACGGTCAGATGGATTGAAGCTTCCATGAATACACTCCTCTCTTACCCCTGACGGTACTTGTAATGACGGCAATAGTGTGAATGAGTCTGATATTGTATCAATTTGATTAACTCTCTGTAGACGTTGTTTATTAGAGATCAATGCCGCCGCTCTTGATATATATGGCTTCTTCAGTCCACTCATATCCGATACAGCTATCACTGAGCCCGACACAAGCCCAAACCAATCCCCTCCAAACTGGCAGAGTCCTGGCTGCACGACAGAACGTTAGCCACCTTGAAAGCACACGATCAACAAGATGGGTTGTATGCTCTCCACCTGTCCCTCTAGGCAATTCGAAGTCGACGATGGCATCCACCCACCATACCAGCTTGGCAGAAGGCCTCGATCATACAGTCCCGTGCCCGCAAGACGTCCAAGAAGACAAGAACCACTGCAACCGCCCTCTCCTCCCATAGGCGGCAGTTACGATCGAACACGAGGAAAGAACGAACGCTATCGACCCTCTGGAGATACAAGAAAATCCGCTTCTACTAGGCCACGCGTGCACTCAGGAACAAAGCAGCGCGCCTCAGAGAGTCGTGCTCGTCCGTCTTGGATGGAGACGCAGTCGGCGATGAGTGGCGGTGGACGTGAGACGGGCCACCGTTCACATCGCGGAGGTGTGGGACAGAGTTCGCATCGGAGGGGAACAGGCCCTTCGACTCAGGGCTATTCCAGCGCAGGTGGAGGCTGGATGAGGAGCGGACTTTGAGGTGATGGATGCAAGCAGACAAAGGCAGGTGGTCGAGGTCAGCAGTGATCATGTGGCCTCTCGAGAGCAGCCCATGTAGTGTACAAGCTTGTACTGTACCCGGTTAGACTGGCCTTCGTTGTTGGCGATGTGATTTGTAGGCGTGGAACTTTCCCGGCGTTGGTGTGGGATCGTCCGCCATGAGACTTGTGGACCTCCGAGGCCGCCGCGAGGCGCTGTTGAATTTTGTTAGAAGATCAGAGTCTAGTTTGTCCAACGTCCTAGGGATCGGTGATGATAGATGAAATCACTTATTGCTGAGCCACTCGAAAGGAATGATCGTAGTTAAGAAGAAAGACAATATCGGACATTACTCCCACAGTAGTCTACTGTCGTAAAATCGTGATTATATACCCACATGCAAGATTCTCTTCTCACAGAGTAGCCACCACTTACAACACAGTATATCCAATACCCAAGTGAACGAGTCACGAGCTACACGTAGGCTTTACCAATGGGAGAAGACTTCTTCGCCCAGACTGACCAACACGACTCCAATATATGTTGCACAATGTTATGATCCAAGCCCACCGCTAGGCATCAAACCTCGCCCCCTTCCGGGGTCTCAGCACGATATCCGGATGCGCCATCTGTAATCTGCTTCCCGCAACAGCGTCACCACCAATACTAGTCATCTCCGTACCATACGGCCGACGCGAGTACGCAGGTACAGCAACGGCTACCTTCCCATACCTCACCGGGCGGTCTCCAATATCTCTCATCAGTTGGTCCACATCCGCGTTTGAGTGCAATTGCTGTTGGTTCAACAACGGAGCATTAAAGGCGTTGGCCGTCTCCATGGGACTCAATGTCATCGATCGGCCGAGTTTCCACCATCCATGAAAAGTGGGTATAACGGTCAGAACGCCCAGAGTCATGACCGCCAGGACACCAACCAAGTAACCGTAATGTGACAAGAACACGTTCTGCACCGCCGTCTGCGTTGCATGTACTGACTGCTTCGTCTCGAAGGTGCGGTTTCCTTGCGCATTTTGTATGAGGACCGTGTCAGCTGCATTGGCAGTCTTGAGCGCGGTTCGAAACATGATTTCGTGCAAGGCATTGAGGATGTCGTTGGTGGGGTCTCTAAACTGAGCCGTACCGATGGAAGTGGCAGTCGCATCGACACGGTATTGAGTTGCAAAGGTATTTAACTGGACCAATGACGAAGTTTGGGCCCCGGCTGAGGGTGAAATGTGCATCGAAGTGTTCGAAGCGAATAGATCTGCACCAGCCAAAGCGAATCCGCCTAGGGTCATGTTTTCGTGTGCTCCGACATGATAGGGCGGGACAATCGACACGGAACTACCCATAGAGACGACATGGAGGTTGACGGTGGGATTGTTCAGTGAAACAGTGTTGTTCTGCAGTAAAACCTGATACTCGACAACGGCCTCTGTAAGAGTACAATTTTTTCGTCACGAACTCGTTGCCGGTCGAGTAGCCTATCGCTAACAAAAGCTGTTCTGGTGTCGATGAGTTGATGGAAATCGAAGCGACATTGTCATTATAAAATCCGTCCCGTCCGGGTGACCAGAGGAGATGCACCGAGAAAAGCGGCCGGTCGTAGGTACTGCTATCATTCAAGGGACGAATATAAAACGGAGTTGTCGTAGGAGATTGGCAGTCAACAGAGAAACCGGCGCCTTGGACAACCGTTTCGCATTTTGCCACACAGCCTTCAAATCCCGTGGTGATAGACGCACGACGCGAGTAATCCTGCAAAATGTCCGCGAAAGGTCTGGTGAGAACTTCGGGGAGAGGATTCGCCCAATCATTCCTTGACGTATATCCTTTGGGCAACTGCGGAGCAATGGACGCTTGAACCATTATCGACGAAGTGATGTCTTTGGAAACAATGGTCGAGGCACGCTGCAGAAGTGGACCATCGAATACAGCCACACTCACTACGATACTTGCAAGCGCTATTTTATTAAAGTGACGGCCGGCAGTCAAGACTGCCCACAAATTGTCTCCTGCGCAAGCATTTGGGGTCAGCCTAGATCACTGAGTACAGAACAGATCGATCATACCAAAGCTCCAGTACCGGTGAAGATCTCCGAGAGTCCCTCCGCGTAAAGCTCTGTACCACCATGAGATCGTTACTCCCTCAGCCAAGGCAAATTTGAGCGTGACATTGGCGGTGGCGGATGCAACAGCCAAGAACACGGTTGGTTGAATCCACCAGCTTGTTACTAGACGGCCAGCGGACCAAAGTAGGACGGCAACGGAAACAGCCATGCAAGATATTGAGATACCCAAAGCACACAGGCCTAGCCACGGGGTAAATTTGAGAACACCAGGAAGCCACGGCAGGTCGTCAGTCGTCGTTGGGCTTGGATCGATGACGGTCTCTGTGCTTTCTTCGAATCCCTTTCGATCACCGGTAGAGTGACCATGACGATATGGATAGTCCGAGCTTCTATAAGACAAGGGACTCACATGAGCGATTATCCCGGCAGCGACGGTGACGCTCGAGACTCGTGAGGAGGCTGAATTCTTGGAGTGCGTAGGGAAGCGTTCGAACAGGCCATGTTCCATGGCGGTGCTCTAGTATTCGAGGAACAGCTGAACAAACAAGCAAATATATCGTGTGAATGGCATCGAAGAAAGAGTACACGGCGAAAGGATAGACAGGAAGTCATGCCCTCCAATATATCATATACAGATCCTGATATGGATGTAACAAGAAGGCTGCACCAGTGCGGCACAGATGCCAATGCTATTCGTGCTGCAACGTTATTTAGAGACAGGTTCTAAATATGGAATCCAACGGGGTACCTTAGCAGGTGAGGTATGGTGGTTTGCTCTAGTCATATCTTATGAGTGGGCCGCCAGAGCGCGCGGTTAATGAAGCCTCTAGAGCGGGCCACCAGTACCTTACCTTGGGTACGAACTACCTGGTAAGGTAGTGAAACTGCTAAGTGGGCCGACAGAGCGCGCGATTAGTGAAACCCCTAAGGGAAGGTAAGGTACCTTCGTACGAATATATGTACTTCGTACAATTCCCCTCAATCTAATTATTGATGGTCACTAAGAGCTTTGTTGCCCCCTTGTCTCTAGAAACCGTCCCGTCATCTTCCACAAAGTTACTGCCTAATGGAATCATATCTGAACTCCATGCACGTCCTACTGAAGTCAACGGGTACATGTACCCGGAAACCCTTTTCCATTCGCGCATCTAGGCAGTATCTTCGCTCCAGGCCTCCAGGTCTTTCTTGAGCAACCCTAGCCCAAATTGTTCTTGAGCTCCAAGCCTTCGACTCGTCATCTGGACTCGAACCTGAACCTGCCGTAGTCATATATGGTCAGCTGAATGCCGATGTAATCTTCTGTCGACGTGTGTCCTGAGAGGGCCGATGCTCTGAGAATTTGTTTGTAGCCCTGCGATGCGCTGTGGATGTGGGTGGGGTGAGAGCGGGGGCGTGAAGGAAGGGGAGAGGTATCGGTGGAGGCGGTAAGGAGGGCGCATTCTCGAGAGCAAAGGAGTCGGAGTTCCGAGTTCTCTCAATTGTAACCCCACAGCGCCGGCCCCAGTAAACAAACGGGAACAGTTGATTTGTATCTCACTTCCAGAGCTCCGACAGGTCTTGGTTTACAATGTGAGCTCCGCTCTGCCACACATATGATCCTCCAACCTCCCCTCCAGCGCCCGCACCTCCTCCGCCCTCTCCCAAGGCCCCTCGCTCAGGCCCCACCCCCCCGCATCCCTGTCCATCAACTCAACCGTACAGCTCCTCAGCCCGCTCACCTCCAACATCGGCGCCACCCACCCCTCCACCGACAAATGATCCGCGTAAATCCTCACATCCACACTCGCCCTCAGCTCCTGCAGCCCAGGCATCTCCGTCGCGACCAGCTCCCAAAACTCCACCCAGGTGCCGTCATCGTACGGCATCCTCTTCCGCTCCGGCGAGCCTATGATCGACGTACTGTCCAGGTGCACAAACGAGAACTCGTAGTACAGCCACTTGACATCCAGCGACGTCACCATGGCCAACCGGTCCGGTAAGATGGCCCGCGAGAAATCAATCAGGTCCCATAGATTACGCACGGCAAACGTGTTGGTGCCGTAGAGGATCGGGATCGCTTCGGCGTGGGTTTGGCGACACGTCTGCAATAGAGCGACGCCGATGCGTTCCGTGCGAGCGCGGCGCCGGTCGTAGCCCCAGACCTGGTCCTCGTCTCGGCTGCCGTCGGTGCCGTGGACCGGGTGCCAGCCGAAGCAGCGGCAGTATTGTCCGTCGACAAGGCTGCAGCGCGTGTGCGTGACGCGTTTCCGGGGGATGATCTTGTGTCCGAAGAGAGGTTCTCGCCGCTCTTCGCCGAGCGGGGTCGAGTCGAGGTGTATGATGGATTCGCCGAGTACGGCGTTGAAGATTTGCGTGCGAAGCTCGGCGGGTAGCGTGAGGAGGGGGCTCTGGGTATTGCGGGCGGGGTCGAATGACAAGGGGACTGGGCGGAGGTGTGGGCGAGACCACGGCCGGCGCTGGTACCAGCGGGGAGGCTGGAGGAGTGGTGTGGGCTGCTCTTTTTCTCGACGGATGCTCGCTTTGGCGGAGGGGGCGAGTCTGCCGATTATGATGGGGCCGGTTCCGACAAGGTAAGCGTAAGGGACGGTGATGAGCAGGAATAAGAGGGTGAGGAGGACGTGAGGGATCCAGGATAGTTTATACAGGACGTTGCGGAGGAATGTTATGAGTACATAAGGCATTGCTGTAGGTTATGTGTGCCTGGAGATGACTGAGCCGGTGTACGGAATGTTGAGAGGAAGAAGGCATAGAGAAGTCAGTCTACCATTGTGGAGATGTGTCCTAATTATCGAAATGCATGCTTCGTGCTGGCTAGAATAATAACCAGTACAACATAGCAAAAGTGGTAGTCAGGCGTCCAGTAATAATGTTTAACTGTAATGTAGACGAAATAGACGCCGCAACCATCGTATGTAGAAGAATAAAACTTCACATTGTTTTGATGTTACCTACATGGAAACACAGACAAGCTAAAGGGAAAGATGGAAGGTTCATGGTACAATCTATAAATAACTAATTATACCGTTCAGACGAATCATACCTTAGTCATCAAGATCGAATGTGTCGTTCTGTTATACAATTGAGCGGATTTGAAGTGCTTTGGGATATCGGAAGCGTCATCTCTACCTACCAGGTATTTACCTTAGTATAATGATCATCAGGCGTACTACCTGCAATATTGACAGTCAATTCCTAGTTCCCAAGAGCATTGTTAGAAGCTTGTTCTATAGCAGTGCTGGAGCGATATACATCCTAGCTCCTACTCCGAGCGTTCAATGGAGACTTTGACCGGGCATTGTTTGGATATGTAAGCCAGACTGTTCGCTATTATGCTGGTCTACCCTGTAGTGGAAGAATGAATCAAGGAAGACCTAGTGTCCTGTGACAGGCAGCTTCTTCGCACCACAAAGTGTCTTGAACACAGGACATAGGGGACCGCTGTAGAAGCATGCAGATCAACAACAATCAACAAGAGAAGGTTAAAGTCGCTATTCAAAGGATGGTGATTAAAGCCACGGATACAGCCTGAAGAGCCAACTGGATCTGCCGAGCTGCCAACATTCTTGTCGGTCCGTCAATCTAAAAACCTGCACTACCCAGCCCGCCCTCGCCAGTCATCCGGTTCAGATGCCCTTCCGCAAGTTCGCTCTTCAAACCCTCCCTCGCGCTCTCCCTCTCCAATCTCTCCCAGTCCCTCAAGCCAGCCCTCTTGGCTCTTTGCTTCTCTTCGATCTGGTCAAGCAGCTTCTTTTTGTCTTCTTCCAACTGTGCTAGACGTCTCTCCGATGCTGGATCCAGGCCAGAGGGTAGCAATTTGCCTCCAGGAACTATGGCCGGCACACTAGACACATGGTGCATAAAACGCTGTGTACGCGGGTAGGTCGTTGAGCTGCTATTGTTCGCCCGGAAAGGAGGTCTACTATCAAAAGACGGTGGCCCAGAGTGACCGGAACGAGGGCCAGTAGGGATACCCTCGCGGGGCGGCCTATCGTAATGACGTGAAGGTGGTTCGTTGTACTGATGCTGCATCGGCGGTCCACGGCGAGGGTGCGAGCCACCATATGAGCTGTCTCGTGGGTACTCTCTGCCGAAGCTAGAACCCCCCCGCGGCCTCGTCGGTGCTGATAGGAGCGATGCACTGCTTGGACGATTGTGCGCTGACATTGACAATGGCGTTGAAGCGGGCCCAGCCGGAGGAGACATTGCTGAGGATTCGTTGTAGCGAGACCCGCCAGCCGGACCAACTGGAGGAGCACGAGAAGTATAGTGACTCCCGTTGCGATAAGAAGCTCCCGGACCTGCCGCCATCTGATTCGATGACCAAGTGTCCTGACCTACGCCATTGCGTGGTTCGTCCCGCTCATGCGGTGGCGGCGAGTCTCGCCTAGAAGACGGAGAGCGATAGCGTGATGGCTCACGGGGAGACATTGGGGCTGGAGAATAACCGCGTCGTGGAGGAGATTGGTCGCGTTCCCTGCGAGGTGACCTTCCGTGGTAAGCGGGTGGACTCGGCGCAGCGTATGATTGTGGAGCAGCACGAGAATTTTCATAGGCTGGTGATCGAGTTTCGGGGCCAGCCAGCGCAAGTCTGTCTGGATGTATCGGAGGTGAAGAGCGTCGAGAAGTGGCAACAGACTCCCTGCCAGATGCGTGTTCTGCCCGACGTGGAGCAGGGGAAAGCGAGCGACGTCTCCAGGAAGCTACAGCGTAGGGATCAACTCGCTCCTCACGGCGTGGAGGGGTACGAGAGCGTTTTCGATTGCTTACTCTAGGACCCGCTGGTGGAGTACGTCTGGAATCACGAAGTGGAGAATATGCTCTCTTTGCTGGAGGTGACTGTCGCCTTTCGTATCTGGAGCGTGCGGGTGACACAAGCCGTTCTCTCTTATTTGGTGGAGGCGAGCGGTAACGCCGATCTTCCATGGGTGAGACTTCACGACCGCGTTTCAAAGGAGGAGACCTCGCTCTACCACCCCTCGGGTATGGAGCTTCACGGTCTCCATACGGAGATCTCGAGCGCCTCCGCATCGGGGATCTCGGTCGCTCTTCGGGTCTCGGTGGAAACCGCCGTGCAGGCGACCTCGGTCTCCCTCTGAAGCTTCCTGGATTGTCCCTCGCTCTGAAAGCAGGACTTCGAGAGCGACGGCGGTAATTGCCAGGCGACCTACTTCGAGAATGACCAGCAACTCTACTACCAGGCGGTATGTATGTATCAACTGGCGGAGGGGATCGGGCTCTCCGTGGAGGCGAGCGATTCGAGCGAAAATCATCAGGTCGTGGTGGAGGAGATCGACCAGGTCTCTGTGAATTTCGATATGTTCCACCAGCTGACTGACGGTCGCGATCATCATATCTGTGCCACATGAGATGTCAGCTTTCTTTTACAAGTCGTACACTTGGTTCATTTCTCGGAACAGTCGACCACGCATCCTCTGCACCTCGACCTTGGGAGGGTAAGGCAGACCTTCTCTCTCGATCTCTTTCCATGATTGACAACTGAGTGCTCTTTACTTTCTATAACGCCAGTCAAGTATGCCGGTAAATGTTGGCTACGGCGTGGAAAGTTGTGGTATAGGCAGTGAATGTGAAGCTGGAGTTGAGTTGTCGCTGATTGCGGTCGTTGAAAATATCTTAGACGCGACTTTGCGCTATGCCGCATTAGGCACCTCAGGAGCCAAAGTGAGACTCACAGGCATATTTGACGTGAGGCAGCGATCGAGATGTTAACTGTTTGTAATTATGGTGGGTCTTAACTGTTATCCTTGTTGGCGTAAGGAATTGTAGTGAATAATTCCTTGTAGCTATCAGAAGGACATCAACGAGCTGTCGCTGCTCAGGACGTAATCTGCTCAATTGCCGTCGTCCAAAGGCTCGTTATTACATGCACTTCTATGATATGTTCATCCTGACCACGCATGTTCTTATGTTCTTAGGTTCTTGATCTTAGTGACTAGTATCTTATCCCATTACCTCTTCGCTCTCCTCTCCTCGTCTCTCTTCTGTCTCTTACGACTTTCACTAGCAATCATATCGCTCAGATCCTCTTGAAAGCCCCATTGACCCTGTTCTTGCTGCTTTTGCGCTTCATACACTTTCTTCAGCTCTTCTTTGTCCATCCCGTCTTTAGCTTGTAATGCATCAGGGTCCACAGCCACATCTATATCACCAGGTTTCTTACGCTTCCTGTTCTGATCTTCTTGACCAAGGACCGGAAGGTTAGACTGAGCAGCTTTCAAATCATAGGTGCGGTCACCACCAAAGAAACCTTGCACTCGAGCCTGCTGTTCAGGGATTACTTGGTATGCCGATCGTGGATGTGTTGACTCTTCAGTTTCCGTGCCTCTTCTCTGCTTCCGGAGGTCAAAGTCTCCAGCAACACTCTCTGCTCCACCAAACTCTGAGGGTACTGTAGATGCTATACCACCAGGAGTCTCAAGCCCACTAGGCGTCTGCAAGCCTGCACCAATATCCTCCTTATCATCGTCGTCCCCTTCGTCATCACTCTCCTCCTCTTCGGACTCCTCTTCAGGTTCCTGTAGCTCCCCCCACAGAGTTCTCTCTACTGGCTCACCCATTTGTGTGTTCTGCTGCGGCTGTAGCACGCCAAAGATGTCCCCGCCATACAATGGCCTGTTGTATTCGTCAACAGGAGGCTTTCCGTACCCACCTGGATGAAATCCCCATATGGCGCCTGGTGGTGGAGGAGCGTTGAGACCAGGTATCTTGAGTGCAGGGTATGAAGGTGGAGGGCCGAATCGCTGCTGATTGATCAGCCACGGTGGTGGTGCCCCTGGTGGGATATTGAGAGCTTCTTTGAGCTCTTCACTGAGCTCACCAGGTCGAAGATGTCTTAGGTTCGTTTCATACTCTTTGCCTTCGTAATAGACTTCACCGTACCGTGTCAACTCGGGTTTAGTCTGGAAACGGAAGAAGGCCTCGTAAAGCTTCTGATAGTCAATGTCCAGCTTTCCCATCTTCGGCTGCACCCTCTCCCTTTGCTTTTGTTTCAGGCTCGCCTGATCTTGCTTTTCCAATACCGCGTCCCTCATCTCGGCGATCCCAGTCTCTTGAATGAATTTGGGTAGCGCAAACGGTGGTTTCTCGACACCTCTTTTCGAGGACAAGTATTCTCGTTTCAGTGACCAATGCGCAGGTACAGGGACAACATTTCGATATGCTTTGATGTGGACAAGTAATCTTGGATCTGAAGCTGATGTGTCGGTCCAATCTACCGTTTCTGGCTTCTTCACTAAGGCCTTGAGTTCCGCCACGGAGAGTTTGTTCTGTTCTTTTCTTGCCTTCTTAGAGAGTTTTGGGACACCGCTCTCCTCATCTTCGTCAGGTATTTCATCGTCGTCACCAAAATAGATCTCAGGCTTCTCGGGTTCCTTCAGCGCCGGGTCTTCCTTATCACCCTGCTCAAATTTCTCCATAATGTCCTTGTACATCTCATAGAGCGGGTCTGACTCTTCCAGCGTATCCATAGAGTCCAGCTCGGCTATCGCGCCGTCTTCCTTTGCTGGCTCCGTCTCTGCCTCAGACTCAGATGTCGGCACTGGATTTGGGGTCGTTGTAGCCTAACAAGTGTCAGGAACATTATGGGACCATTATGTCAACAAGCCCATACCTCATTCTTCTTAGCAGCCTTTTTCTTTGCCCTCCGCATCTGATTCTTCGTCGGCTTCACCGCGGCTGGCATTTTGACGTTGATGTCGGGTTCACTAGAGATGAGAGAATTGTTGGGTTGCTGTACGGATGGAGAGAACAAGTGAACGTAGATGTTATTGCGCAATAATACCTCCTCCAAAGTAGGAAAAGGTCCAAAGTCTAAAGTATAGAAAGGTGATTAAGTCTTGTAGAGTGCTGAGCTAGTCGCAGCTTCACTGAAATCTGACTGCTTCCGTGTTGCTACGATACGGTAGTTGTGATGGACCTACTACGCATCTCCTATCAATACCTCACCTTACGTACACGTCCTGATGCTTTCAATTACATCACGAAGTTGGCAACTTGTCGAGTCTTTATGCGGTGAGCTATAGTTCTCAAAATGTTGGCTTGAATAACATATGCAAAACCGGTGACCCAAACATGCCTTGCCCTCTGGAATTCCAGTCACTCCAACAATGAAGATATGCGCTCATATAGATTTCACCGGTGCAGCGGCTGGCTTTTTCTTCCTGCTCGCGAACTTTTTCGATTCTGAAGAGGAGTTTTTTAGTAATGATCGCAGACCAACGCAAATACTCCATAATGGTTTACGGCTTCCACTTACCCTCCGCCGTCCGTTTCTTCTTAGGTGCACTCTTCCCCTTCTGTTTCAACCTTTGATAGCGGTAGTCAGTATCAGACTTGACAGCAATACCCAGCTAGCATCTTACAATTGTATATTCTCCAACCGGTCCTCTTCGTCTTCATCCCATGTCTCTAAATCCGGATAGGCATTCCTCAGATCTCTTAACGTGGCCGTCCGCCTGGGATAGTACGCTGCTAAAGCCGGTCCTTTCAATCGCTGGCGCAACACTTTGTTACCGGTCCGAGTTCCTTCAGGATTGAAGGTTGTGGAAAAGATCCGGCATTGCGCCTGCGTAGGGTTAACACCATATTTTGTGATAAAGGCGAGCTTCTTGCCTTTATCAAATCCAAGATTCGTGATCGCGGAACAGCCATAACGATGGTCTGGTCTGAGAGCGACAAGCGCGAAGGTGAAGTATGAGAGCATACACATACAGTCGAGAGTCTAGCGGCAACTTCCGCTTAACACGATAAGGCGTGTTGTCAACATGCAATGCGACTTCTGGGATAATGATACTTCACATCACAAGCATGGTGAACAAGAGAAGTCTAGAGCTGAGTGACGGTAGCGTTACTGAGGATGTAGCAAGGAAGTCAAGGAAACTTGAGGTGAGCAGGGTCATCATCAATTATATCACTATCTTTTCAAATCTCACAGTCGTGTAGGAGACTACGAACGGAGACTCCACCAAAAATGGGTTTACCACTAGGCTGCTTATTTCCTCGACAAATGGTATAGGAGGCAATTTGCGAACTGCAGCAGAGCGTATAGCATTACTAGCAGAGCTTGCCGGTGAAATCCTGGACAATCCCGACCACCTGGCCGAACATGTCAGTGTGGCTGGCGAAGAAGCTATTCGAACCGCAACAAGACTTGGTCAGCTCCTAAGGTCAGGACTGAGTACCGGTACTGGCGGCATAGTAACAAGTAGCACCCCCCGAGGGACGTCATCTTTGCCTGTGATCCCACCGTTTCATGGCCATAGACCGTCTCCGGAACCTTCTGTGGCTCATCAACAGCACTGGATAGCACATCTACCTCCCATTGCCGACATCTCTCTGTCGGAGCTTCCTTTCAAGCATCAGGGTATGCTCCGTTCCCATGAAGCTGCTTCGGTCAACGGAAGCTATGAAAGACTTGAGTTCCTTGGCGATGCTTATCTGGAGATTATTGCTTCACGGCTAATATATTCCCGTTTCCCGCATCTTGGAGCTGGCAGAATGTCTCAAGTCCGCGAACTATTGATCAAGAATGAGACCCTAGCGGAATACGCAGTGCAGTACGGATTTGATAAGCAGGCCAAAATACCACGGTCTCACAAGGAAAATGGGAAATTATGGATTAAAACCATGGGAGATATTTTCGAGGCCTACGTTGCTGCAATTGTTCTTGCAGATACCGAACATGGATTTCAGGTAGCAGAAAATTGGTTGGCGGACCTTTGGGCTCCTAAGCTCCTTCAACAGAATATTTCCACGAAACCGTGCCGTGATGCTAAGCCAGAGCTAGCAAGGAGAATAATGGGTAAAAATATCAAGGTTTCCTATACTGATGAGGGGGAACCGGAAACGTCCAACGATGGGAAGAGATATTTTCTCGTTGGGGTATACCTAACGGGTTGGGGATGGAGCAATCAGCACCTGGGATCTGGAAGAGGGCTCAACAAGGTCGAAGCAGGTACGAATGCAGCGGTGGCAGCACTTGCGAATACTCCTTTGATCGACGAGATTGCGGCTGTCAAGCAAGCATATGATGCACAAGTCAAAGAGCAAAGAGCACGTGATAATAAGCTAGAACCTAATATTACAATCAAATAAAAGAGAAATTCAATCGAGACATCCAAGTGCTTGGCGCCAGAGGCAAAGCCGGCTTTGAAGCACAATAGAAGGGAGCAACACAGGAGAGAAGGGAAGAACTATTCACGCTCGGTAATCTCTCACAGAAACAATACCTGTCTACCCCAGTGCTAACCCATTCTTAGTTCCATGTCATATTGTGCCCGCTGTTCAGTGTCATGAGTATATGTAGCATATGCACTCGCACAGCAAGGTGATCCACTTACCTTTCTTGGGTTCGTCAAGATATCAGCAGCTTGGCCAATTCTTGCAGCTTCGTCATTGATCCTTTGCTTTTCGTCTGCGGACATGTCGGCACGGAGGTTTTTGTCAGGATGGGCCTTCACCCTTGCCAACTTCGCGGCCTTGTCTAGACTAAGCCCTACGTCAGCCACACGAGACATGGTGGATCGTTAGGCCACCTACTTTACTTGGTCCAGACCCGAAGACACACCAAGGACATCGTAGTGTGTACGTCCATCGCTAGCCTGTTGGGCCCCTCCCGGTTGTGGAAAGTCATCATCACTCTCGGTATCAAACCCATCAAAAGGCGGAGAATGTGGGTAGTGGTCGCCGAAGCCTTCATGGCCGAAGCGCTCATCTCCACCCCGATGGTGATGGCGGTGACCTCGATGTCGATGTCCTTCAAAGTCATCATGTCCTCGAAATCCGGCTCGCCCTGGTCTGGGACTGTGCCAAGGTCCAAAGTCCTCATCATCGGAGAACTCGACATCGTCTTCATCGTCGTCATCGATATCATCGAAGAAGGGCGGCACATCGCGATGGCTGCTTGTGTCAGTGCTTGATCGCGCTTCTAACCAAGAGAGTGCTTACAAGTCGCGGTCCCTATGGTGGTCGTGACCGTGTCCATGACCATGACCATGACCATGGCCGTGATGACCGGCATAGCCCTCACCCGGGTAATCATGACCGTGGCCATGATCGTGATGGCGTCTTGCCCCGGGAAATGGATCCTCTCCCGTGCAGTAATCATCGAAATGTCGACCTCCATTTCCTCCACGAAATCCACGCTCATAGGCCCGAGGGTCGAAGCCTCCGTGTCCATGCCGCTCATGGGATCCACGAGCTCCGCCAGCAGCCCAGTCGGGCTCATGGTGGCCCCTATGATCCCCAGGATCATGGCCTAGACCAAACACGTCATCCCCAAAGCGACCTGTACGTTCTTCAAACCCAAATCGAGCGTCGGGGTACCTGTCTGCACCATGTTCTCTCCGATGGTGGTGATGATGATCATGGCGATGGTCCTCATGGCGGTGGTCACCGTGGCGGTGGTCCCCATGGCGGTGGTCACCGTGGCGGTGGTCCCCATGGCGGTGGTCACCGTGGCGGTGGTCCCCATGGCGGTGGTCCCCGTGGCGGTGGTCCCCATGGCGGTGGTCACCGTGGCGGTGTTCGAATGGAGATTCACCAAACCCATCAGCACCGTGTGCTCTTCGATGATGAGGATGGTCGTCGCCGTGGTGATGATGGCGTTCATGGCGGTGATGGTGATGGTGATGACGGCCGTGATGAGGCATTGTGCTTGAGGCTTGGGAATCTACAGCTTTGGTGGCTTGGCCTTCGACGTCCTGCAATGAACAGTGTCAGGAGCTGCGGAAGGAAGCCTATGCTGGTAGGGCTCGTTGCCAGTCTCGTTAAGCTAAGCTGGGCAGAGCGAAGAGGGGAGTTCGACGTTCAGGTTGTATGGAGAAGGAAGAGGAGATATGGAGTAGGGAAGGAGGCAGGTTTTGAAGACCACGGTGTCGGGAGGATTCATGAGTCCGCAACTATTATTCACACCGCATCCTATGATCCGTGGCCCGGGAATGCTCGGAGTGACTGCGAAAATATTGAATATCGGCTTCCCGCTTTTGGCATTCATGCTTGGACTGCTGGCGGGTTTGTGGTCAGGTGTGTTGTTCAAGCTGCGATCCTCGATCGAAGGCTTTACATCTGTGAAGCTGTTGTTGGGGTCCTAGGTACGAAACATTCAGGAATCTGGACGTCCTGTTGTCTAGGAGTGTGGGATAAATCACCATATACTATCCACTCTCTCAACTCAACGTGTATGGCCAAGCTGCTCGCACTGGAACGCACGCCTGTACCTGTGCTCTAGTCGCGGTCCTAGGGACGGACAGTGAAGACTTTATGAGCGTACAACATGGTGATGCCCCTACAAGCCGACGAGGAGCACACGCTGTCCAGCTCCTCAAATAATCGAGCATGTCTGAATTATCCTGTCCTTTCGATTCGACCCGAACTCTGCATATCTGAGTTTCTCTTGTCCTCCTAGACACGAGCCGCTCCAGGTCCTAGGACCCAGAGACTTTCGACACCCAAATCCAACAAGCCGTCCACGAATTCAGCTCGTTGACCACAATATTAAGCCCTATGTTGCGATCTATTCCTACCCCCCCGTCACCCACACGCTCCAACTCCAATGACCCAAGTCAATCCAGCCATGGCGTTAGCGCTGTGGTGAATGCTGTCGAGTCCGATATCGGCGGCTGTCCTTCCGTTCTGTGTCCGCAAATGAATCCTACGTCAGTGTCGTGGGTATTCACAGTTGCGGTGTGGAGTTGATAGGGAGTCCCAGGCAGGAAGGGGTAGAGGAAATAGGTTGAAGGGGCTTCGTCTACGGTTGGCAACATATAAAGACAAATGCGATTGAGAAAGTACCGGCCCACGACAGTTACGATCTGAAGATTCGTTTTAGAAAACCGTGTATATCCACCAGCACTCACCGCACAAGACACGCCACATACAACCTATGACCTATCGTCTTTCGCAAACTTATCGTTCCAGAAGCCGCGATAATGCTTTGTATCGCCCAGCCGCTTAATCTCGTCAACCTCCTTCAGCGTCAATTTGAACGTCGTGGCGCGCAGATAATCGCTCAGCCTCGAAGCCTTCCCGCTCGTGGTAACCGCCACAACCCCCTGATCCATGCACCACCGCAGACTGATCTCCCCCTCGCTGACATAGTACTTCTTCGCCAACTGCGCCATGTACTCGTCGACGGGCCCGGGCTTGGCCTTGGTGACAGCGGAAAGGGGCCCGTAGGCGGCGGTGGCGATGTTGGCGGAGGAGTGCTGGTAGGAGAGGAGATTGCCGTGTTGGAGGTAAGGGTGGTATTCGATCTGGTTGATGGATGGCGGGATCGTGGCCGTTGCGAGGGTGGTCTCGAGGTGCGTTTGCAGGTAGTTGGATACGCCTATCGACTTGGCTTTGTTGGCTTTCTTGACGGCTTCCATTTCCGCCCAGGCGCGTTGGAGGTCGGCGGGGGTTTTGGCGAAGATGGGGGCGTGGATGAGGTAGCTTGTGAGGGACATGTCAGTTGGCTAATACCTAGTAAGTTTGCGGGGGTGGTACATGGAAACATACAGGTCAACATAGTCGAGTCCGAGCTTCTTCAGACTCGTGTCGATGGCTTTAGGGATGTCGGCGATGTTGGTGATGACTTTGGTTGTGACGAAGAGCTTCTCTCGAGGCACGTCACTCTCCTTGATTGCGGCGCCGATTTCGCGTTCCGTGTTGTAGACTTCCGCTCCGTCGATGTGGTAGTAGCCCAGCTTGATGGCTGTTTTGATGGCTTCGACGAGCTTGCGGTCGGTTTTGCCGTCGTCGGCAAACTTAAACCAGGCGGTCCCGGTGCCGTAGCCAAGCTTGAAGTTGCTTGTTAGCTGCATGTAAGACATTGGGTTGGTGGGCACTTACCATTGGAATGGAGGTGCCATCGTTCAGCTTCAACGATGGGATCTCAGTAGGCATTTTGGCCATCTTTGTGGGCTGCGCTGTGAAAGTTCTTTGCTGGAGGTGGGATTGGAACGGCCGCAAAGTAGATCGAGCAGGTCTAAACGATGCTCGTATGGAACGATTGATAGAACTTCTTCTCAAATTGGCAATGTTCATGTGTGAAGATGTTCTGACTGAACATTTATATATCACGGAGACGCTTGGTCACCTTAGCTCTCGACCATGGCTCACCCCACTTCCCCGCCGTGGACTGCCCGTGATTTAGTGCGGTCGATCAGTGGCCTCAGGCCTCGGCACGGCTTGCTGTTATCTCACTACGGAACGAACAACGGCCCGTTGTATGATGCAATTGTTGCCCGTCCCGTAGTCTCCGGGCCCAATGAACGGTGGCGTTAAGGTTGGCACATACGCAATAAACGGTCATTCGAGCATAAGATACATAATAGATCTCTGGACTTTTCCACTATTATCTACTCACGCAATCAAACCAATATCTACCCAGCCTTCTTATATGCTCCTCCGCAATCTGGCACGCCGCCCCGCCATCAACCGCATGCGACTCGCTCAAATGACTGCACACCTTTCGAACGGCGCCATGAACGGCACGAACGGTACAAGCAATGGCAGCAGTACTCACTGCTCTGGTGTTACTCTCGACGAACTTCCCAAATCAAACGTCTTCACCTCATCCTTACCACCTGATCCAGCATTCCCCACACCGGCCGATTCTCACAAGGCACCCCGCCGATCCCTTGGGCCGCGAATGGTGAAAGGAGCGTTGTACACCTACGTGCGGCCAGAGGAGAGCAAGGAGCACGAGCTGCTTGGTGTGAGTGAAAGAGCAATGAGGGACATTGGGTTGAAGTCCGGAGAGGAAAAGACGGAGGGGTTCAAGCAGCTGGTGGCAGGGAACAAGTTCTTTTGGGATGAGGAAAGTCGCGAAGGAATATATCCTTGGGCACAATGTTACGGAGGTGCGTTTTCGATTTGTTGTGACATGCTTATACTCACGAATTGCAGGATGGCAATTGTACGGTTGACCCCTCTTCTCCCAGGAGGGCTCTATTGACGGATGTGCAGTGGCTCGTGGGCAGGCCAGCTTGGTGATGGGGTATGTGTTGAGGAGGCTATTATTTGGCAAACCGTTAACTAACTCGTCTCCAGCGAGCAATTTCACTCCTCGAAGCTACGAATCCTGAGACCAAGGTTCGCTACGAAATCCAACTCAAAGGCGCCGGCAAAACCCCCTATTCCCGCTTTGCAGATGGTAAAGCAGTCCTACGCTCAAGCATCCGCGAATTTGTAGTATCAGAAGGTACAACTGTTCACCATCCTCACTACGCGCTTTGTTGTGTCTTTCGCTGATTACTTGACCAGCACTCAACGCCCTGAACATTCCCTCCACACGAGCCTTGGCCCTGACACTCTTGCCTCAGGAGAAGGTCCGGCGTGAGCGTCTCGAGCCAGGAGCCATCGTCACCCGCTTCGCTCAGTCGTGGCTGCGTATCGGAACCTTTGACATTCTCCGCGCTCGCGGCAACCGCGATCTCATCCGTCAGGTGTCCACATACATCGCAGAGAAAGTCTTCGACGGCTGGTCTTCTTTGCCTGCAGCACTCCCCGCTGATACCGACATCATCACCTCAGCCGTCAACCCACCGAGAGGCATCCAGGAAAACGACCTACAAGGCGCCGAAGGAGCCGAAGAAAACCGATTCACCCGACTCTACCGCGAGATCGTCCGACGGAACGCCAAAACCGTGGCGGCATGGCAAGCCTACGCCTTTACCAACGGCGTCCTCAACACGGACAACACCTCCATCTTTGGCCTCTCCATCGACTTCGGCCCCTTCGCCTTCCTCGACAACTTCGACCCGGACTACACGCCCAACCACGACGACCACATGCTGCGCTACTCCTACCGCAACCAGCCGTCCATCATCTGGTGGAACCTCATCCGGCTCGGCGAGTCGCTCGGCGAACTGATCGGCGCCGGCTCGCACGTCGACGACGACGAATTCGTCACCAAGGGCGTGAGCAAAGACTTCGCGCCCGAGCTCATCAAGCGCGCCGAAACCATCATCACCGCCGTGGGAGAGGAGTACAAAGCCGTCTTCATGGCGGAGTACAAACGCCTCATGACCGGCCGCCTCGGTCTTAAGTCCCACCATACCACCAACACCGACAGCAACAAGCCAACTGACATCGACGACGACGACGAAAGCCTTTACTCGGACCTCCTCGACACCATGCAGACCCTCGAACTCGACTTCAACCAGTTCTTCCGCAAACTCTCCTTCCTGTCCCCCTCCGCGCTCGACACGGATGCCAAGCGCAAGGACGCCGCCGCCCTTTTCTTCCACCACGAAGGCGTCACCGGCATTGGCAACACGGACGCCGACGCCCGCGCCCGCGTCGCGAAATGGCTCGACGCGTGGCGCGCGCGCGTGCTGGACGATTGGGGCGTGGACGGCGACGAGGAGAGGCAGGTGGCGATGAAGAGGGTTAATCCTAAAGTACGTGTGCCCCCTTTCTTTCATCTAGCTCATCCCTTTCTTCCTTCCCAATCTGTCCCTTTCCCGCCCGCCTTCTTCCCTCTCCCCGCACGACTGCTTCCCGCTTCCACCAATTATATCTTGCTGACGTCGTGAGCGAAATAGTTCATCCCAAAGTCCTGGATCCTGGACGAACTGATCCGGCGCGTCGAGGAGGGCGGCGAGCGGGAGATTTTGGAAAGAGTGTTGCAGATGGCGCTGCATCCGTTTGAGGAGAGGTGGGGGTGGGACGAGGCCGAGGAGGAGCGGTTCTGTGGCGATGTGCCGAGGCAGGGGAGGGCGATGCAGTGTAGTTGTAGTTCGTAGGTTGTGTGGTGTCCGTGCTGCTTAGGTGTGAGTGGGTCGGGGTTTGGGTAGGAATGTAGTAGGGATGGTGGTGTCATAGAACTGGTTGTTATTGATAACGTGGATACATTCAGATGTCCTTCTTCCTTACTCGTATCAGTGATACCACCCATCTTGGGCATTCAACAAGATAGATTCAAATCGTCCCGAGGAACGCAGCACAATGGTATCCACGCTCCGCTATGCCGCGCCCCGCTATGCTATGGCACAGAGTCCAAATCCCAATCCCGATCCCGATCCCGAGCCCGATCCCACGCAAACCCAGAAGACAGGAGTATAAAGACAACGCTCGCTAATATACCCGACAAAACAACTACACAGTAGCATAAGCGTGCCTCATAATCACATATCATCCGTCATCAGTCCCATTCCCTGTCTCAGTCCCAGTCCCATAAACAGATCTTCCCTCGTCTGCCCTCAGGCAAACGCACCCATAAATCCAGCCTTCTTCCCCCTAC
>JAABUY010002430.1_pt1 | contig 22150 bp, 20 predicted proteins | sample 5560271 | NCBI WGS metagenome assembly JAABUY01 (sample SAMN10711886, study PRJNA513374) | rock metagenome | isolation source: Antarctica rocks | place: Antarctica: Victoria Land, University Valley | reverse complement strand
CGAACATTCCCGAACCCGGGCACACCCTGCACCGCTCCAGCTGGCGACGACGACACCAACAACGCGCCAAACAATCCCACTATCGACGACGAGGACACCTACCTTAAGTGCGACTGTAGTACTAGGAGGTACCCGCCCGGATCAGGGCGGCCAGACTGACGGCGGCGACGCGCGGCAACGTCTGCAGAAGCGGCGTCTTGGGGTGAGCGGGCAGCACTTTGGCTAGGTCGCGTTCGAGTCGAGTGAGCTCGGTGTTGAGGAGCCGAATGTGCGCGGTAGGCCTGCACGATCGATGCAAGGATCTTGGAGCGATTGGATTCGTGCTGGCGGAGCCGCGCGAAGCCGACCGACGAGCTCGGCCGGGGACTTCCCACCGCGATAGCCGTGCCGGCGGTAGAACCGCGCCATCCGCCCCTCCCCGAGCTGTGCCGCGGACTGCGGTGTCGTCGGATAATCGGTCAGGAATGCGAGCGCGATCTGGGAGGTCAGCTTCTGGAACACCACCGCAGCGCCAGGCCAGTGCTCGGGACATCCTCAGAACACACTTCGCTAGCGGATGTGGCGCCTAGGCGGCCGCTTTGTTACGGTCGACTGCATCGAACATTTTCTGCAGAGGAGGTTCATGGACAGCCCCGCAGCAACAGCTACGGGAAGTCAATAGCGGAGGTGTGTCCATGGGAAAAATTGTTGGTGTAGATATCGGTGGCACGTTCACTGACCTTGTGCTGTATGAATCTGAGGACGGATCAATCACGGTACATAAGACGCCGACAACGGGCGCGAACCCGTCCGAGGGCATGGTCCAAGGCATTACCGAACTGTGTGAGCGTGCGGGAATAGCCACCGACGAGATCGGCTCCATCGTACACGGGACAACAATCGCTACCAACGCAATTCTTCAATACGACGGGGCTCGAACAGGCTTCCTGACGACTGCCGGTTTTCGCGACATTCTACACATTGGTCGCCATCAGCGTCCACTGCACTACTCGATCATGCAGGACATTCCTTGGCAGGTACGCCCGTTAGTGCAGCGGCGCTACCGCAAGACCGTCAACGAGCGAATTGATGCGTCCGTTGGTGCAGTTGTTGTACCGCTCGACGAGGACGGTGTCCGTATAGCCGCTCACGAGTTTCGTGAGGCGCAGATCGAGGCGGTTGCGGTCGGGTTCCTCTCCTCTTACCTCAACCCTAAACACGAGCTGCGCGCCAGGCAGATCCTCGAGGAGGAACTGCCGGGAGTGTTCATCACCACCTCCAGTGAGTTGTTCCCACAGTTTCGCGAGTTCGAGCGGTTCACCACGGCCGCGATCAACGCTTTTGTGGGGCCGAAGGTGGCCCAGTACCTCAGAGACCTCAAGTCAGCCCTAGACCGGCGCTCTATGCGGGGGCGCCTGCACGTGATGATGTCCAACGGCGGTATGGCCACTGTCGAGGCTGCAAGCGAAAAGCCTGCGACGCTCCTAATGTCGGGACCAGTCGCCGGTGTGCTGGGCGGCAAGTGGTGCGGCGACCGCGCCGAGCGGCGCAAGATGATCACGTTCGACATGGGCGGCACAAGTGCTGACATCGGTATAGTCACCGAGCGCGGCATCGTCGAGGCGCATGCACGCGACACATCTGTCGCGGGCTACCCGCTGCTGGTCCCGATGCTGGATCTGCACACTATTGGCGCCGGTGGCGGCAGCGTGGCCTACGTGGACAGTGGTGGTGCATTTCGCGTCGGCCCGCGCAGTGCGAGCGCGAGGCCTGGCCCTGCCTGCTACGGATTCGGCGGCGAGGAACCGACCGTCACCGATGCACAGGTGGTGCTCGGCAGGATCGACCCCGAGAATTTCCTTGGGGGGGAAATGATCTTAGAACCCCGTCGGGCCAAAGACGCAGTGCAGTCCCTAGCGGACCCGCTCGGTCTAAGCCTGGAGGAGGCGGCTGAGGGCATCATTACAATCGCCAACAGCAACATGGCCGCCGCCATCCGGTCGCGGACCGTTCAGCGAGGCCTTGATCCGCGTGAGTTCGCCCTTGTGGCCTTCGGTGGCGCCGGTGCCCTACATGCCGCCGAATTGGCCGAGACGCTCGACATCCCCGAAGTCGTCGTCCCGCCTTACCCAGGCATCAATTCAGCGATGGGTCTGCTGACCACTGATTTGCGCTATGACCAAATGCACACGGTGCTTATGTTGAATTCCGCGTTCAACTTTGATCGCGTCAACGCTAGCTTCGCCAAACAAGCCGGTGAATTGCGTCAACGTCTAGAAGATGACGGCGTCGCCGTCCACGACAGCAGCGTCAAACGCTCGCTCGACTGCCGTTACGTCGGCCAAGGTTACGAGTTACGTGTGAGCTTGCCCGACGAAACGCTCGATCAATCCTCCCTTGCTAAGTTGGTCGAAGACTTTCACAATATTCATGAACGTGAGTACGACCACTGCTTCCGTGGCGACCCAGTGGAGATCGTCAACCTGCGCACGACCGCGATCGGCGCGACGTCAAAAATTAAGGACTTCCACGGACCCAAGACCACCACGCTGGACGATGCGAAGTTGGGCGCGGGTAAGGGCTTGTTCCGAACCGGCGGGAAATTGGAGGCTGGTGAAGTGCGCTTCTTCGACCGCTGGAAGATCCCACCGGGTCATCCGGTAGCAGGCGCCGCAGTGATCTTCCAGCGTGACACAACGATCTTCGTTCCACCGACGTGGACCGCGCAAGCGGACGAAATGGGAAACCTATTATTGATGAAGAGGAAGGCAGCATGACCACCGTCGAGACACGGGTTAACCCGGTCACTGCGTGGGTGATCGCCGGAACGCTGCAAAGCATTACCGACGAGATGGCACACAAATTGACTCGGATGGCTTACTCGAGCATCATCCGCGAGTCGGAGGACTTTGGCTGCGCCCTGCTGGACGGGGAGACCCGCCAACTGGCCGAGTCGGTCTTGAGTACCCCGCTGCAGTCCGGGCCCATCCCTGGCTATGTGCGAGGGATTCTTCGTCACTTCGAGGAGATAGGCGAGGCTTTCCAGCCCGGGGATGTGGTGATGCACAATCACGCCTACTACGGGGCGTCACACGGACCTGACGTTGGCTTTTGCGTTCCAGTCTTCCACGGGGATCAGTTGGTCGGATTCTCCGTCACGACGGCCCACCACCTCGACATCGGGGCGTTGTCGCCCGGATCGTGTGGCATTGTCGACGCAACCGACGCCTACGCCGAGGGTCTGCAGTTCAACGCGATCAAGGTCTATGAGGGCGGCAAGCGCAACGAGTGGGTGTGGAGGATTCTGCAGGATAACCTTCGGGCGGCTCCGTTGGTTATCGGGGACATGGAGGCCCAGATTTCGGCAGCACGCATAGGTGCGAACCGTTTCGTGGAGCTCATCGACCAGTTCAGCCTAGAAACCGTACAGTCAGCAACGGAGGACCTGCTCGACTACTCCGAGCGAATGCTCCGTAGCAAGATCTCCGAATTGCCGGACGGCACCTACAGGGCCGAGGGTTTCGTCGATGGGTTTCTGGATCATCCTGACCCCGCGTACCGAGACCTGCGCATCGCCGCGGCGGTCACGGTGAAAGGCGACGAGATCCTCGTCGACCTGACCGGGACCGATCCGCAGGTTGACCTACCGATCAATATGCCATTCATAGGCACGGTGGACATGGCGGTCTACGTCGTGGTCCGTTCGATCCTGCTCGACAGTGCGGTGAACGAGGCGGTGCCAGCCAACTCCGGGTTATACCGCCCAATCACGATCACCGCGCCGTTGGGCAGTCTTGCCAATCCTCGTTACCCCGCCCCGGTGATCGCCCGCTTCTGCCCAGGCAACGTGTTGGCGGCGACGGTCATGCGAGCACTCGCGCCCGTGGTGCCCGAGCAAGTCAGTGCGGGCGTCGGGAACCTCAAGATTGTTGCTTACAGCGGGCTACGGGACGACGGCACCTACTGGGTATACATGGACATCACAGAAGGTAGTTATGGCGGCCGTTTTGGCAAAGACGGCATGGACGCCGTGGACACGCTTTACGCCAATACTCGCAACAACCCGATCGAGGACATCGAGTCCCACTATCCGCTGAGGGTCGACCGGTATGAACTGTGCAACGAAGCAGCCGGCCCCGGGAGGTGGCGTGGCGGGTATGGCTCGATCCGGGACGTTCGATTCATCGCTACTGGCGGCTTCTCGATGGAAGGGGATGGGAACACGTTCGCTCCTCTAGGACTGTTTGGCGGCCGAAAAGGGGCGACCGGCGAGACCGTGATGAACCCTGCGACGGCGGACAAAGCACATCTGCCGCCTCTGTCGCCGTATCGGAAGGTCCAGGCTGGCGCCGTCCTGAGGACCGTCAGTCCGTGCGGAGGTGGCTACGGCGATTCTCTTCAACGCAACACAGCCTCGGTGCTCGCCGACGTGCTGGACGACTTTGCGACCGTCGAGTCCGCCCGTGTCGACTACGGGGTCATTGTCAGGACGGACCTTCAGGAGGTAGACGAAGCCGCCACTAAGGAGTTGCGCGAGCAGCTGCAGACCGAGGTGGCGAACGCACGATGATCAAGCTCAGTGCGGGTTTGACGCCAGCGAGCGCCGCCTCTCCGACATCCCGTTGGATTGCGCGCGGACTCAAGTTTCCGCATCTGCACTCGCGCACTTGAGCGGAGACTAGCTGTTCTGCCCTGATAGGTTGGTTACGCGGCTGGTTGGCGTGGCGCCCCCAAGTGCGGTGTGGCCGCGGTGGTGATTATAGGTGTGTAGCCAGACGGGAAAGGCGGCGACGCGCTCGGCTTCGCTGCGGTAGAGCCGGGCGTAGGCCCATTCGTCGAGCAAGGTCCGGTTGAAGCGTTCGACCTTGCCGTTGGTCTGTGGGCGGTAGGGCAGGGTGCGCTTGTGGGTGACCCCTTCCCCTAGGGCGGCGGCGAACAGTTTCGAGCGGTAGCACGAGCCGTTGTCGGTCAGCACCCGCTGCACGGTGATGCGGCTCTTCACAATCCAGGGTGTACCACTCATCGGGCTCGTCGCCGTGGCACGCCAGCACCGCACGACCCAGCTCGAGCGCCGCTGCCCCACGACCTCCAGACCCAGCTCATCGAGACGGGCGAACGAGGTCAGGTCAGGGCCAGCGAAGGTAGCGTCAGGCATCTCGAGGTCTCCCCGATGGGCAGCGGCAGAACTCTCATCATCAGGAGACCTCGCCCCCTACGCCGTCACCGACGCGCCAACCCCACGGCACCCTCAACTGTGAAGAGCCGGTGATGCCGCAGCTGGTGAAGTAGTTGTTGGCGCGCTGCCAGAACGCCGCGGCGGTCTCCTTGCGCTCGTCGCAGAGGATCTCGGTGTAGGCCCCCTCGATGGACGCCGCCTCGACGGAGACGAACGGGAGGTAGTTGCCCTTGAAGTCGGACGTGTCCACTACGGCGCCGTACACGATGCCCGCCGCACCGGGCCGGACGATCGCGTAGAGGCGGCCGTCATCACGGCGCCTGCGGGGTCTCCAAGCCGTCATAGACCTTGCCCTTGTGGCCGAGGTCGGCGTCGAAGTAGGGCGCCTCCGCGCGGATCAGGTTCTCCCGCTGAGCAAACAGCTCGTCGTTGGCCGCGGAAACACTGCCGCCGAGTGTGCGGGTGCAAGGTCGGTCATCGCCGTGAACTCGCGCTGCTCATGATGGGCCTGCGGTCTCGTCGGGGTCGGGGAGTCCGCGGTAGCGCCGCCATCCGCCGTGATCGGTGATGTCGGCGAGCTGCTCGCCCATCGACTCGCTCAACCCGGGGCGCAGGCCAACGGCGAGCACCGAGCGGCCGTCGTCCAGCTCGATGACGGTGAGCTCGAGTTCCGCGGGCTCCTCGGGAAGGAAGTCGGTGCGAATGTCCGCGATGGGGATGTCGTAGAGCTCGCCGTGGATCGCCGCACCGCCGTCCTCGATGAGCAGCAGCGCCGGGAACTCGTCCCGGACGGAAAAGAGCCGGTAGTGCGGCGCCGTCCGCGCCGCACCGCAGAAGGGGTGCGCGGATACGTTGTGATGCAGATTCCCCCCGCGCATCGCCCCGCCGTTGCAGAACAACTCAGCCATTCGGCTGCACCTTCTCCCTGTCAGCCGCACAACATCCGGGCTGCGCGGGCGTACCGCTCGAGGTCATGACTGGTCCGTCGTCGGTTCGGCGGCCTGGGCGAACTCAGCCCGGATTGCATAGGTGTGCTGCCCGAGTGCCGGGATCGCACCCATGGAGGCTTCGCGTCCGGTCACGGTGACCGGGGGTAGCAGGGAGCGTACCGGTCCGACGGGGGAGTCGACCTCGCGCCAGCGGTCGCGGGCCGCCAGCTGCGGGTGTGCGGCGAACTCGTCCATCGTGCGCATCTGGGCGTTGGCGACACCGATTTCGTCGAGGCGTGTGGTGATCTGCTCGGCGCTCAGGTGGGCAAACGCATCCTCCAACAGCACGCGCAGCGCATCGTCGTTGGCGACGCGGCTGGAGTTGCGAGCAAAGCGTGAATCCTGCGCGAGCTCTGGTCGGCTCAGCACGTGGAGGCAGAGCGCGGTCCACTCCCGGTCGTTCTGCACGCCGATGAATACCTGGGCCCCGTCGCCAGCCTGGTAGGGGCCGTAGGGCGAGATGGAGGCGTGCCGGGCACCGGTGCGGCGGGCAGGCGTACCACCATAGCTGGCGTAAAGGTAGGGCTGGCTGGTCCACTCGCCGAGCGCGTCCAACATGGCCACCTCGACGCCGGTGCCGACACCGGTGTGTTCCCGCTCGTACAGGGCGGTCAACACACCGGTGTACGCGTACATGCCCGCGGAGATGTCGGCGACGGAGATGCCGACTTTCGCCGGCGAATCGGGGGTACCGGTCACCGACAGCAGCCCTGCCTCGCACTGGACAAGCAGGTCATAGGCCTTTTTGCTGCGGTAGGGCCCCCCGGGGCCGTACCCGGAGATGGAGCAGGTGATCAGCCGCGGATGCATGGGGCGCAGTGTCTCCTCGTCCAGCCCGAGGCGCGCTGTCGCGCCGGGCAGTAGGTTCTGCACGAAAACGTCGGCGCGGGAAAGCATGTTGTCGAGGACGGCACGATCGCCGGGGTCCTTGATGTCGAGTGTGATGCTTTCCTTGCCACGGTTGAGCCATACGAAGTAGCTGGACATGCCCTTGACCGTCTCGTCGTAGCCGCGGGCGAAGTCTCCGCCGTCCGAGCGTTCGATCTTGAGTACGCGGGCACCGAGGTCGGCGAGCTGGCGGGTGGCGAACGGCGCGGCCACGGCCTGCTCCAGCGCCACCACGGTGATGCCCTTCAATGGGAGCATTATGACCTCATTTCGACTCATCGAGGGTGTCGATCAGGCCAGCCCGGTGCAGGACCAGCCGGGCGCGTTCAGTGACCGGCCGATCGATCAGCTGTCCGTCCAGACGTCCCGCCCCGCCGTCGGTGACGCTGTCCAGGATCCGGCGGGCGCGGTGTATGTCGGCTTCGCTAGGGCGGAACGCAGCGTTGACGGCGCCCACCTGGCGCGGGTGGATGCACAGCTTGCCGCCGAAGCCCAGGCTGAGCGCGGTTGCGGCGGCTGTCTCGACGGCGGACACCTCGTCCAAGGTCATTGTTACCCCGTCGACCGGGGCCGCTATGCCCGCGGCGCGGGAGGCCACCACCAGGGCGGACCGCGCGAAAAGCAGGGGCGTGTCGGTTTCGTCGGCGCCGACGTCGAGCGCGAAGTCGATCGAGCCGAAGGCCAATCGAACTACACCGCGCGCCGCTGCTATGTCATAGGCGCGGTGCACTCCCAGCCCGGTCTCGACGAGCGCGATCACCGCCGTGTGCGGGCCCAGGGCGTCGCTGAGCTTAGTGAGCGCCCGCGGGTCCTCGGCCTTAGGCACCATGACCGTGCACAAGCCCGGTAAGCCGGTCAGCGCGACGACATCGGCCTCGTAGTAGGGGCTGCCGCGGGCGTTGATCCGCACACACGCCGCAGCGCCGCCGGTCAGCCAACGCACGACCTCGTCGCGAGCCGCGGACTTGGCGTCGGCGGCCACCGCGTCCTCGAGGTCGCAGACCACGATGTCGGCACCGCTCGCGGTCGCCTTAATGAACCGGTCAGCACGGTCTCCGGGCACAAACAGCCACGAGCGGGCGGTGCGCACGTCGACGAGGTTTTGACGCACGTCAGGGTTCCACCGTGCCACGGCTCACCAGCTGGCGGGCAATGACGTTGCGCTGGATCTCGTTGGTGCCCTCACCGACGATCATCAGCGGGGCGTCACGAAAGTAACGCTCCACGTCGAACTCGGTGGAGTAGCCGTAGCCACCGTGGATCCGGATGGCATCGAGCGCGATCTGCATGGCGGTCTCTGAGGCGAACAGCTTGGCCATGCCAGCTTCCATGTCCGCCCGCTCACCGACCTCGAAGCGCCGGCAGGCGTAGAGCACCAGCTGGCGAGCGGCGGTCAGCTTGGTGGCCATGTCGGCGAGGTAATTGCCGATCGACTGGTGCCGCCATATCTGCTTGCCGAAGCTCTCCCGCTCCTGCGCGTACCGAAGAGCGTCCTCCAGGGCGGCCCGGCCGACGCCGAGGGCCCGTGCGGCCACCTGGATACGGCCGATCTCTAGTCCGCGCATCATCTGCGCGAAGCCCTGACCCTCCTGCTCGCCGAGCAGGGACGAGGTCGGGGTATGGAAGTCGTCGAAGGAAAGCTCGCAACTCTCCACGCCCTTGTAACCGAGCTTGGGCAAGTCACGCGACAGAGTGAAGCCCGTCCCCTTCTCCACTAACAGGATGCTGATGCCACGGTGCGCCGGGGTCGCGGACGGGTTGGTCTTGCATAGCAGCGCCACCAATCCTGCCTTGCGGGCGTTAGTGATCCACGTCTTGGAGCCATTGACCACGTACTCCTCACCGGCGCGCAGGGCCGACGTGCGCATCGCCTGCAGGTCGGACCCGCCGCCGGGCTCGGTGAGCGCCATCGTGGCGCGCAGCCGCCCGGCCGCCATTTGTGGCAGGTAAGTATTCTTCTGCTCGTTCGTGCCGTAGTCGAGGATCAGCTTGGCGACCACCGTGTGTCCACCCATCGCACCGGCCAAGCTCATCCAGCCCCGGGCGAGCTCCTCGGTGATAAGCGCGTAGCAGGGCGTGCTCACCCGGGATTCCCCCCACGGCTCCGGGATCGCCAGACCGAAGATACCGAGCTGCTTCATCTGCTCGATTAGCTTCTCGGGGTAGGTATTCGTGTGATCCAATTCCTGGACCACGGGCTTCACCTCCCGGTTGACGAACTCCCGCACCGTCTCGACGATTACCCGCTCTTCCTCGTTCAGCCCCTCCATCGGGACTCCTCTCATCTGGCCTTTGATGTGCACGGCGAGGCCGCAGCGGGTGGGGTCAGACGTAGTCGCGCAAGATATTGGCTGCGCTAGACCAATCAATAGTTTCGGGGGCCAATGAAGTGCCGGCCAGGCAGGTCGCCACCTTGCGGCTCAGTTCGGCGCGAGAGGGGGGGCGTTGAGGAGAACCCGGCGGAAACTGCTCCCTCGCGTGCGCGACCCGGCCCCCAACATGCACCTCGGCCTCCAGCTCGCCAGCGAGCAGCCAGTCGCCGCCTTCCCCAAGTTGGACGTCCACCAGGTCTACGAGCCGCCGAGCCGCGGGTCGTTGCGTGGCCGCGTCGGTAAAGCTGGCGAAGCCCGGATAGGGGTCGAGCAGAGCGGTGGCCGCCGCGTACTCAATGCTGAACTTAGCCTGCAAACCGGTCTCGGGACGGTGGTAAATCAACGGCGTAACCGTGCCCTTAGGCGTTTTTAGGACTATGCGGCTCACTTTTGCCGGGTCCAGCCCCCGCCGGGCTAGCCGGGATAGGACGCTGATCGGACGCTGAAGCGCGTAGCAGCAAGGAAAAACCTTGACGGCTAACCCGTCTGGCACCGCGGGGCCGCTCATGTCAAGGGTGCTGGGGTCGCCTCCCAAGAGATCAAACCAACTGTCGAGGGCACCGATGTCCGCCGTGGCACCGGCGGCAGCCAGGCGAGCTGCCCGCACGCCCACATCAGCGGCGAACCCGACCTGAAGCGACTTTGCGTCCGTGCCGAAGGCCCGCTGCACACCGCCTGCGCCAGGTACGGCCAGTGCCATGGCCGTGGCGACCCGTTCGGCATCAAGTCCTAGGCCGAGGCCGGCTCCCACAGCAGCCGCCAGCGCGCCTGCGGTGGTTGTCGCATGCCAGCCGGAGGAGTAATGCGCCCACCCCAGCCCAGTCCCGAGGCGGGCCATCACGCCCGCGGCGGCTAGATAGGCCCGAGCGTCACCATCAGTCGCTAGGACCGCAGGCACGCAGACAGCGCTGATGTGGGTGGTCGACTTCATATGCAAATCGTCGAAGTCGAGGATATGGCCCGCCACTGCCCACCGTGCTGCTTCCGGCAAGTCTGCAGCCATGCTGACAACTGGTTCATTGCGTCCTGCAACCGCGACCGCAACCGTGTCCACCAGCGAGCGGTGCGCCAATTCTAGATCGTCTCCGGTTGGTTCTAGAGCGGCAGCCCAGTGTGCCAGCTCGGCAGCAATGAAGGTCATGACACCACTTCTCAAGACTAAGGCCAAGACGCGACTCGGATAATGTACGGCCATTCACGCACGCTGGGGCACCCCTTGTCAAGGCCTTACTCAACGCGCGCATTGCGGTGCCTTTGGAGGTTGGTTCTTTCACGTGCTACAAGACTTACAGGCACGGCGTCTGCTCGACGCGCCGGTTGCCGTGTAGTCGCACGAGTCACGGAAAAGCCTTGTCCCACTGGGTGACGCCGGGGGACGCGCCGAGGACGTGGAGACCTCTAGGCGGGGCTGCGACGCAGTCGGATGCGGTAGGAGTATCGGTCGGGATGGAAGTGGCTGATGGCGAGCTCCACTGGCTCACCGTTGGTGTCGAAGTACATGCGGTCGGCCCGTAGCACGTGAGTCTCGTCTGGCAGGTCGAGACACTGGGTCACCTCCGCAGGTGCGGTAACCACGGTGATGCTCTGTTCAGCGTCACGGATCGGCGCTACGAGCGCGCTATCCAGCAGGCCGATCACGGTAACCGGGCTGACCGCGCCGATGCTGCCCAACTCATCGATATCACCCAGCTGCGCCCGGACTTGAGGCGGCAAATAAACCGTGGTGTGCGAGAACGCTTCACCGTGGTGAACACGCAGGAAGGTCAACTTAGCAACTCGGTCATCAGAGAGTCGCAACCGGTTCGCGGCAGTCAGGTCGACCGCCGCGCAAGGGGGATGAAGTACTTGAAGGTGGCTGTCGGCGGACAGTGCCATCAGGTCTTCGACGGAGCCAAACTGGCGTAAGTAGCGTTCTGACGACGGGATGACGAAAGTGCCACGGCCGGCGACTCGGAAGACCAAGGCCTCGGCGACCAAATCTTGGAAGGCGCGCCGCACGGTCTGGCGGCTGACGGAGTACTTACGTGCGATTTCAGCCTCGGTGGGCAGAGCCGTTCCTGCGGGAAACGCGTGTTCGAATATCTGCGCCCGCAGATCGCTCCAGACTCGCCGGAATGCTGGCTCACGCTTCACGTACGCATCCACCCCGCTCCTACTGGTATCGCCCTGAACGAGCCGTGCCCCGGTACGTCCCGAGGTGTCTGATGCGCGATGCCAGCGCAGGTGCGGTGATCATGGCTTTCAGTGTAGGGACTCGCCGGTCACTTCCCACGGGGTGGCATCGAACAGTCGGTGCGGCAGTACCACCGGGGCCTGCGCTGGCAGAGGACCGGACAGGCTGGAGGTCGCGCCAAGTCTAGCTGCAAAACCTCTTGACCGTACTTCTGGCCGGTGCTATAAATGGCACTACAAATCAGTCTACTGGCCGTGATGAACCTCCCAGTGTGTCGGGCCTGCTGGCTGGTCGATCTCTGCCCGGGCGGCTAATCGGTCGCGCGTGCGTCTCGGTTCTGCTCATTCGGCAGCGCCGCTGGGCGGCGCGTACCTGATCGTTCTCTTTGCGGTCGGTGCGGGCTCAACGAAACGGAGTTCAAAGCGATGGTTTCCTCTACTCGGATGGAGTCCCAGGTGCCTCGCGTCACCAAACGGGACGTGAACATCGCGACGTGGGTCTGCTTTTTTGCGTGGACCTTCGCTGTCTACGATTTTGTGTTGTTCGGTAACCTTCTCCCCAAGCTCGCCGCAGAGCAGGGTTGGAGTTCCGCGCATTCGACGGGAATCAATACTTGGGTCACCGTCGGTACCGCCTTGGTCGCCTTCGTTGTCGGTCCGCTCGCGGACAAGCTTGGTCGCCGCAAAGGAATTATTATTGCGGTGGTCGGTGCCGCGCTCGCCTCGGCTGTGACCGCCGCCGCCGGCCCGCTTGTCGGCGTTACGGCCGGTCTCGGTGTCGTGGTCCTCGTGCTCGTGCGTTCCGTCGCTGGCCTGGGCTATGCCGAGCAAGCCATCAGCGCCACGTATTTGAACGAAATGTTCGCTCATGTCTACTCCGACCCGACCCAAGCCCGCCGCCGCGGCCTGATCTACTCGCTTGTCCAGTCGGGTTGGCCTGTCGGCTCCGTTCTGGCGCCCGTGTCGATTTACCTGCTGTTCCCCATCGGTGGTTGGTCGCTCTGCTTCATCGTCGCGGCGTTTCCCGCCATCTTTATGCTGTGGGCAGCGCGCTACCTCAAGGAGAGCCCCCAGTTCGCTGTCCGCCATGAAGCCGAGAATCTACTGGCAGAGGGCCGCAGTGAGGAAGCACACGCGCTGGCGAACGCCGCCGGCATCGACCTGACCGATCGCTCGACGTCACTCGCCTCGGCGTTCAAGGGGGAGTCGCGGCGCTCGACCTTGGTGATCGGGTCGGCCTTTCTGCTCAGCTGGCTCGGCGTTCTGGCGTTTGCGGTCCTGGGCACCTCGCTTCTGACTGCCCACGACGGCAAAAATATCACCTTCGACAATGCGCTCCTTATCCTCATCATCTCCAACGTGACCGCTTTCGCCGGCTACGTGTTCCACGGCTGGCTGGGTGACCGGATCGGCCGCCGCAATACGATCGCGGCGGGCTGGATCCTGTCCGGTCTCGCCTTCGCTGGCATGCTCCTCGTCCCGAGCGGTAGTTACGGCGCCGTCATCGCGCTCTACAGCGCGGGTCTGTTCTTCCTGCTCGGCCCCTTTGCGGCCCTGTTGTTCTTCAACGCCGAGAGCTTCCCCGTCCACACCCGTGCGACCGGCGGATCGATCATCAACGCTGCCGGTCAGATCGGTGCTGTTATCGGAGGCCTGCTGATTACCGCCACGCTTGCCAGTGGCCATAGCTGGACCTTCGCGGCAGCCATCTGGGGATGCCTACCAATCTTCGCGGCGGGGATCATCATTCTCGGTGCCCGTAACGTCGATCCCCGCACGGTACGGCTCGACTGAGGTGTGATTTCCACGCCCGACTTGATCACGTTGATCAATATCGCGTCCGGTTGGTCGATAAAACTAGTAACTTACGTACTCCCATGCCTTACTGCTTTCAGGAGTCTCTGACGATGACACAGCGCGTGATTGACCTGTCCTTGCCCATCGATGACAACATGCCGAGCCACAAGTTTTTTCAGCGGCCAGTGCACATACCGCATATTCGCCATGAGGAATCTGTCGCGCTGGGTCTGGGAACCGAAGCTGATCCGATGTCGATGGCTACCGCCTACCTCGGAACGCTGGACCACATCGGTACTCACGTCGATTCGTTCTTTCATGTGAAGCCGGACGGCTTGAAAATTGGAGAGATGCCGCTGGAGATGTTCTTCGGCAAGGCGGTGTGCTTCGACATGACGCACATCCCGGACCTGGGCATGATCGAGGTCGAGGACATGGAACAAGCAGAGCGCGACTCAGGTATCACAGTCGATGGACACATCGTTCTTCTCAACACAGGACTGCACAAACGGCACTACCCCCGACCCGAGGTCGTCACGAGCAACCCCGGTATCAGCACGGCAGCAACACACTGGCTGGCAGACAAGGGTTCAAAGGTGCACGGTGTCGAAGGGCCGTCCACCGACGCGCCGGACCACAACTTCTTCTATAACCACCGCGCCTGTCGTGACCGTGGCATCACCCATTATGAGTGGCTCGTAAACCTGGAACAACTGGTCGGCAAGGGCGAATTTATGTTTTTCGGCGTGCCTCTCGCCTTAACAAACGGCACTGGTGGACCGACGCGCGCATTCGCTATCCTCGGTGAGTAACACGTCACGCAATGTTGCGCTCGGCACATTAAGGGACGGGCTGGATGAGTAGATGTCGGCAGTTCTGTTGGAAGCAAGGGTGAGTCTTCGTGGCCACTGACTTTGCCTACATGTCAGCAACGGAGATCAGACACCTCGTGTCGACAAAGCAGGCGTCTGCGGTGGAGGTTGTAACTGACGCTCTGGAGCGGCTGGCCGCCCTGGAGCCGACCTTAAACGCATTCGTAACGAAAACCCCGGAGCTGGCGCTGCAAGCTGCCCACCAGGCGGACAAGAACGTTGCAGACGGTGCTGAACTAGGACCCCTGGTCGCGGTACCGGTATCGGTGAAGGACCTCATCGACGTCGCCGATGTCCGAACCACCTTCGGCTCGCGGACGATGGCCACAAATGTAGCGCGTGTGGATGCACCCGCCGTCAGCCGGGTCAAAAATGCGGGCGCGTGCATTCTTGGTAAGACAACGACAACCGAGTTCGGCTGCAAAGCGGGTGGTGGGGACAGCCCGCTGACGGGCATCACCCGCAATCCGTGGAATATCTCCAAGTCAACAGGTGGTTCTAGTGCCGGAGCGGCGGCCAGCGTTGCCGCCGGCGTCACGCCCGTCGCGCTGGGTACAGACGGTGGCGGATCGTGCCGCATCCCCGCTGCGCTCTGCGGCTTGGTAGGCATCAAAGCCCAGTACGGACGGGTTCCCGTCTTCCCAGCCAGTGCCACACCATCGCTCGGGCACGTGGGGGCAATCGCGAGGACTGTTCGGGACGCCGCCGAACTTCTGCAGGTGCTGGCGGGATTCGATCCTCGCGATCCGTCGAGCATCGCCGAGCCCGTCCCGGATTTTGTCGGTGCGTGTGGCCGTGGGATCGCAAACCTTCGTATTGCATGGAGCCCAACGCTCGGATACGTTCCTGTAAGTGAGGAGGTGCGCAACCTCACCTCGGCCGCCGTACAACAGTTACAAGATGGTGGGTGCAAGGTCGACACTATCGAACGAGTATTCCAGGATCCGATCGAGCTTTGGAACGCCGAATTCTACGCAGGAGTTGCCTCAAAGTTGAAGTCTGCGTTGGATGACTCCAGAGAGCTTCTGGACCCAGCGGTAGCGGCACTTCTGGGGGGCGCGTTGTATGGCCAGAGTGTAGAAGACTATTTTCGTAAAGTTTTTCAACGGTTTGAGTTCAGAGAGCAATTCAGAAACTTTCTTGAACCGTACGATTTGTTAATCACACCTACCCTTCCCGTCGCCGATTTACCGGCTGGTGTCAATGTGCCGCAGGAACTTGACGACCGAAACATTGTGTCGTGGGTCTATTATACCTATCCGTTCAACCTAACAGGAAACCCAGCAGGCTCCGTACCTTGCGGGTTCACGGATGATGGAATGCCCGTCGGTCTGCAAATTGTTGCTAAGACACTGCGGGAGGTTGACTTGTTTCGAGTAGCAGGAGCGCTGGAAGAAGCGTTGCCCTGGGCCCATATCACCCCCCCGGTGAGCGTGCCATGAGCGCTAGCGGGCTGCTCCTCGTAGGGCGGGTAACGCTGGTCGTCGGCGGAGCCGGAGGGATCGGCGCTGCAATCGCCAAAGCTTTCTGTGCCGAAGGGGCCACCGTCGTGGTCGCCGACCGCGGCGAGAATTTGGCGAAGGAAGCGGCCAACGAAATCGGGGCGGCCAGTTGGGTGGCCCTGGACGTTTCCTCACAGGCGTCGGTCCAGGCGGCGGTGCAGGAAGTGTTTTCGGCGCACGGGCACATCGACGTGCTCGTCAACTCCGCTGGAATTCTCACTGAAGCACCTCTAATTGAAATGACTCTTGAGCAGTGGCAGGATACTATCGACATCGACCTGACGGGCGCCTTCCTCACCTGTCGTGCCGTTGCCCCCCACATGGTCAAGCGCGGCGAGGGGCGCATCATCAACATCGCCTCCCAACTCGGGATCAAAGGGGGACGCGGGCTGACACATTACAGCGCCGCCAAAGCGGGCGTGTTGGGCCTCACCAAGGCGCTCGCATTAGAAGTCGCCCAGTATGGCGTCCTTGTTAACGCGATCGCACCTGGCCCGGTGCATACCGCAATGGTCGCCGGCATCACCGAGGAGTGGAAGGCCGCCAAACAGGCGGAACTCCCACTCGGTCGGTTTGGTGTGCCAGCGGAAGTCGCACCCACCGCGGTGTTACTCGCCAGCTCGCCTGGTGGCAACTTGTATGTGGGCCAGACGCTCGGACCCAACTCCGGCGACGTGATGCCATGAGCATCCTCCATGCAGCCGACGACAGCACACGCGAGAGCTACCGCAGCGCCGGGTTCACTGGTGGCTTCGAACTAGGAGAGCGGCCCGCAATTGTCGTCGTCGACTTCTGCCGCGGGTTCACCGACCCCGAGAGCCCGCTCGGGTCGGAAACTTCTACCGAAGTCGAACGCACCCGAGTACTGCTCGACACCGCACGGCAACTCGGAGTTTTCGTGGTGTTCACCAGCATCGCATACGACGAGGGCGCCCGTGCCGTAACGACCTGGCTGCGCAAGGTCCCTTCACTCGGCCTACTGATTACTGGCTCACCCTGGACCGAGATCGACTCGCGGCTAGGTCGACTCACCCGCGAGCCGCTCATTCTCAAGAGTGGCGCGTCGGCGTTCTACGGCACCTCCCTACACGCGTTGCTCGTCGCGAACGGCACCGACAGCGTGCTGGTGCTGGGCGCGACGACGTCGGGGTGCGTTCGCGCCTCGGTCGTCGACTCCGTGCAGCACGGTTTTCCCACGTTCGTCATCACCGACTGCTGCGCAGACCGATCGCCAGCACCGCACGAGGCGAACCTATTCGACATGACGGCGAAGTATGCCGACCCCCTCACCGCCAGAGAGGTGGTGAGCTACCTCGAGAGCCTGTCCGAGACCGTCGCCGGGTCACGGCAGCCGTTCGTCGAGGGCTGACGGTCCTACCCACAGATATTCACCAGATCTTTCAGCGAAGCGGACCAGAAAACACCGCGGAACGCCTGCAGTGTTATTACCTATGAGGAGATGAATATGCCCAAGGACATCAAATGCGTATTCGGCGTTGACATCGACGCCGTCGGAGGATGGCTCGGATCCTACGGCGGTGAAGACTCGCCATCAGACATCCAGCGAGGAATGTACTCCGGTGAGGTCGGCAGTCCACGGGTGCTGAAGCTCTTCAAAAAGTACGAAATACCGGCGACGTGGTTCATTCCCGGTCACTCGATCGAGACCTTCCCCGATACGGTCAAAATGATTGTCGATGCGGGCCACGAAATAGGCGCACACGGTTACTCCCATGAGAACCCGATTGCCATGACCCCGAAGCAAGAGGAAGATGTTCTCTCCTACTGCGTCGAACTCGTGGAGAAAGTGAGTGGCAAGGCGCCCCGTGGCTACGTCCCCCCATGGTGGGAGATGTCGAACATCACTGCATCACTATTGCAGAAGTACGGCTTCACCTATGACCACGGCCAAGGTTTCCACGACTTCATGCCGTTCTACGCTCGGGTCGGCGACTCCTGGACCAAAATAGACTACTCCAAGGAGGCCAGTACGTGGATGAAGCCCCTCGAGCGCGGGGAAGTCATTGATCTGGTGGAGATCGGCGCGAACTGGTACATGGACGACCTCCCCCCGATGATGTTCATCAAGAAGGCACCAAACAGTGCCGGTTGGGTGAGTCCCCGCGACGTCGAGTCGTGGTGGAAGGATCAATTTGACTGGGTGTACCGCGAGCAGGATTATGGCGTCTTTGCATTCACGATCCACCCAGACGTCTCCGGGCGCCCACAGGTACTCCTTATGCTCGAGCGTCTGATCGAGTACATCAACGGTCATGAGGGCACCAGTTGGGTCACCATGGAGGAGGCGGCGGACGATTTTCGCCAGCGCTATGCCTACCCGGGACCTAAGGGCAGCCCGTTCCTACCAGGGTCCTAATCGGCCGGCCGGGGGTGGTGTGGCCTCTGCCGTCCGCGCCCCGGCTGCCTCCCTTACGACTTACCACGACTCGAAGGGTCGCTGAGTTTCCATGTGCGTGCTGTGCTACGACCTGGCCCCCGCGGAGCACTGGTCAAACGAAGTTTCGGACGGGGACTCGAACGACCTGCCTGGCCGCTCGCGCTACCGGCGCACGCGCATCCTCTCCGCCGTACTGGCACCCTATGGCCTCACCGTGTCCGACCCGGGCAGTGGACCGTACTGCGTGATCGCAGACCGCAAGGGGTCAGCAGAGGTGGTCGCCGGCCTACCCGCCGTTTGGCAAGCCGCAGGACGATTATCGCCGAGTGAAATCGACGTGCTCGACCCCGAACTCCTCCACGCCCTGACGATGGGCGGCCCGGCGTGACGTTGCTGAACCTGCCGGCATCCGATGGGGCCGCTCCAGCCTTTCACGCGCGACGTGGGATAACGTTGCTCAGCGGCTTCCTCGGGTCCGGTAAGACGACGCTGCTGCGCTGCGAGCTGGACCGTGCAGGCGACCATCCACCCGCTGTAATAGTTAATGACTTCGGTCAAACGCTGGTCGATGACATCCTTCTCAGCGTCAATGGGCAGTCTCCGGTCGTCTTGTCCGGGGGCTGCGCCTGCTGTACCCGGCGTGAGGACCTGGCCAAGGCGCTCGCCAGTCTGCTGGACGCCGAACAGCGTGGCAGTGCACCACGCCGCGATTATGCCGTGATCGAGACCAGCGGATTATCCGACCCAGGCCCCATCGCCTTCACCATTGCGAACGATCCTGCCTTAAAGCATCACTACGCACTGGAGCGGATCTGCGTCACGGTCGACGCCCTCACCGGTCTGGCCAGCATCGAGGAGCATGAAATTGCATTGCGGCAGCTTCTCGCAGCTGACGACGTGCTGGTTACCAAGGTGGATTTGGCCGAGCCCGAGCACGTGGCAGGTTTGGTCGCCAGGCTTCGCGAACTCAACCCCTCCGCCACGGTCACCACCACGGCTAACGGTAAGCTGTTACGAACCGAGATGCCGAACGGCGTCCCCCACAGCATTGCGCCGGTGCAGCTGCCTTTGGGCGCCGCACACACTAGCGCCATCTCTACCCTGGAGCTAACGACCGACGACCGCCTGGACTGGCAGGCGTTCTCCGTGTGGCTCAGCCTGTTACTCCATCGACATGGCCCGGACGTACTCAGAGTCAAGGGCATTCTTGACATCGAAGGTGTCGGCCCCGTCGCACTGAACGGGGTACAGCACGTCGTACATCGACCGGAGCACCTGACTGGCCCGGTCCCGCAGGGCACCAGGCTCGTCTTCATTGTGCGCAACATCGACCCTGGGCTGCTCAAGCGCTCTTTCTACGCTTTTCTCGCCATCAAGTGAAAGTGAAGTAGCATTATGACGAAACAGGCTGCGGGGCCCAAGGTCACAATCTTTTCCCTGGGCGGCACCATTGCGTCAACGAGTTCCGGCGATGGTGGCTCCGCCGGCGGAGTCACGCCCCAGCTCGGCGCCCGCGAGCTCGTCGACGCCATTCCCCAACTGCGGGACGTCACCGAGCCGGAAACTGTGGCGTTCCGCCAGACCGCCTCGGGCGACCTAACCTTGCAGGACCTCATCGCCCTCGCCGCGGAGATTACGAAGCGCTTCGACGCCGGAGTAGACGGCGTGGTCGTCACCCAGGGCACCGACACGATCGAAGAGACCTCGTTCGCGCTCGACTTACTCGTGCGTCACCAGCGACCAGTCGTCGTCACCGGGGCGATGCGCAACCCTACCCTCGCAGGGCCCGACGGTCCGGCCAATCTTCTCGCGGCCGTGCAAGTGGCGGTAGCGCAAGAGGCAGCTGGCATGGGCACCTTAGTCGTATTGAACGACGAGATCCACGCGGCGCGCTTCGTGCGCAAGACCCACACGTCGAACCCCGCGACGTTCCACTCCCTGAGCGCAGGCCCGCTCGGTTGGATGGCCGAGGGACGCCCGCGCATTGTTTTCCGTCCGCCTGCGCTCGCGGGCGTTCTGTCCAGCGGGTACCAGGACGTGCCCGCTGTCGCACTGCTTACCTCCACTTTTGGAGATGACTCCAGATTTATCGCGCAGGTGGAGGCGCTCGGGTACGCCGGTTTGGTGCTCGCGGCCTTTGGCGGTGGCCACGTTCCCGCACAGGTCGTCCCGGCCCTGGGCGATCTAGCTACTCGTCTGCCGGTCGTGCTGGCTTCGCGTACCGGCGGTGGCGAGATGCTTCAGCAGACTTACGGCTTTCCTGGTTCCGAGCGGGACCTACTGTCCCACGGATTGATTCCAGCCGGGTTCCTCGACGGTTTGAAGGCCCGTATTTTGCTGAGCCTGCTCCTGGCTAGCGGTGCCAACCTAGATGGTGTGCGTACGGCGTTCGAGCAGGTCAATGCCTCCGTCTCCGCGGCCAGCGTCGCTAGGTATTGACGCGTCCTCCGTGTGACACGGTTGAAAGGCGAGCGCTCAGCCGCCTTCGGCGCCCGGTGCTATCCGCAGACCGTTCCAGGTGGCCGGAGGCTAACTCTCGCAAGATGCTCACCGTCGCGTTGGACACGACTTGCTGGGCGCCGTGGATATTGCTCTCAGGGCTATTCATCTGAGCCGCATTAGGTCCCGTCCGCAGGAAAGGAACACTTCGAGGCGGTGAAGTCACTGTGGAGCGTCCGGGATCGACCCTATGGTGCGGGCGATGAACTCGGTGGTCGGGAACCAGTTGGGCTCATGCCGCGGGTCGAGGCGGACCTCGTACGTGCGGGTGCGCCAGCTGCCGGTTTCGAGATCCTCCGTGAGCCTCGCCCCGGTGAGGCCTCCGCCGCGACCCATGTAGGTGAAGGCCAGGGTGCCCTCAGCGTGGGCCGCGACGATCTCCGTGCCGGTCAGCCACCGCCGGTACCCAGCTCAGCGTGGAGCCACAACGACCGAAGGTAATTTATCGGACGCTCGAATTGCGTTGCGGGGAGCTGGTTTGGTTGTGCTGTGCCAGCAGCTCAGTCCACACCGTTGCCTGGGCCACTTAGCTCGATGCACGCGAGGACCGTCGGCCATGGCCCGCGAGGACCATCGAGGATGGCGGCTCTCGCCGCGACCCGGCCGAGCTGACCCGCCGCCGCACGACCGGCGGACTGCGACGTGGCACAGGCCGGACGTTCTTAGGAGGTGTTGGTGTAGACCCGGGTCGGGTTGATCAGGACGGCGACACGGCTCTGTTCGGCCATGATGCAGTCGTAGGTGTCCCAGTCGGGGTGCTGCCCGCCCGCGGCGGTGAAGATGGCCCGGAGCAAACCCGGGAGGTGGTCGGGGTCGAAACCGGGCAACCGATCGTGGGGGCCGGCGAGTTGGGCGGTGCCATCGAGGCTGACCCAGGACCATCCCGAGCGCCAAGTGAGGGTCAGCGCGGGTCGGCGCCGCAAGTGGGCGAGCTTCACCGGCCCGTAGGTGACGAATGCGCCCACCTGCGCCCCGGTCACCGGGTGCGCCACCACCGCGGCGTTGACCAGCGAGGAATGGGGGGACCCGTCAGAGCGCAGGGTGCTCACCACCGCGAGGTAGGAATCCTGAGAGCCGATCGCGGAAATCAGGTCAAGTCGTGGTTGCTCATCCTCAGTGCCCATCGCTGCATCCCCTGCCGTGCTCATCACCCATCACCGATAGTGCGGCCCATCATGGCCGATGACGCGGTAGGAGCCCACTCCAGTTCCGGAAAGTGGTGAACGCCCGCCGCGCTCGCGGCCAGTGAGGGCGAAGTGCGGTTATGCCGCGCAGTCGCGGCAGATCGGTAGGCCTGCGCGTTCGCCGGCGTAGCGGTGGCGGTGGTGGACCAGGAAACAGGTCGAGCAGGTGAACTCGTCGGCTTGTTTCGGCACGACCCGCACCGTGAGTTCCTCCCCGGACAGGTCCGCACCGGGTAGCTCGAAGGACTCGGCGGTGTCGGTCTCATCGACGTCGATGACGGCGGCCGCGGCGTCGTTGCGCCGCTCTTTGAGCTCATCCAAG
>JAABUY010002429.1_pt1 | contig 22152 bp, 18 predicted proteins | sample 5560271 | NCBI WGS metagenome assembly JAABUY01 (sample SAMN10711886, study PRJNA513374) | rock metagenome | isolation source: Antarctica rocks | place: Antarctica: Victoria Land, University Valley | reverse complement strand
ACTGCGTCCGGTTCTCGGACGCAGTCGCGACAGTGGCCAGCGAAGCGACGCCCATTCTCCTCGAAGTCGGGGCAGGGCGTACTCTCGGCGACCTCGCCGCACACTCCCTCCAGAAAGGCGCCATTCGGGACATCGTGGCCTCGCTGCGGGATGCCTCGACCGAATCCGACGACCATGGGACGATTCTGACGGCGCTCGGCCGGTTGTGGGTCGCCGGCGTCAAACCGCTTTGGAATGAGGTCAACGGCGGTCGCCATCGGCGCGTGCCCCTGCCGACTTACCCCTTCGAACGAGAGAGCCATTGGATTGCTGCGCCAAAGCCCGGCACCCGCGAAAAGGCAGTCACAAGCCTCGAAGAAGGCCGCGGGCACCGGATCCCTCATGTTCTACCCAAGTCTATTGCGATAGGAACCGATATGTTCGTGCCTCCGCTGCCGGTTGCATCGACCGCGCCGATCCCACCCGTTTCGCGTCTCTCCGAGATCAGAGCCAAGATCGCGTCTATGCTAGAGGACCTGTCCGGGGAACGAATTAAAGACGGCGGTGCAGAGACGACCTTTCTCGAGCTTGGTTTCGACTCTTTGTTTCTGGCCCAGCTCGCGGCGCGGGTTCAGAAGATCTTCGGCGTGGCGGTGACGTTTCGCCAACTGCTGGGCGATCTGTCATCAATTGCGGCACTCGCGGACCATCTCGACAGACAGACGCCGCGGGCCGCAATGCCGGTCGCTCCGGCCCCGATCGCGGAATTGGGCTCTCAGCCGACCGCAGGCGCCAGCACCTTGTCCGCTCCCGTCATGGATCGGTTAGACGGCGCTGGCCACGCTGGGCTGCACTCGCTTTTCCAGCAGCAGCTGACGACGATGCAGAGCCTGTTTGCGCAGCAATTCCAGGCTCTCAACGGCTCGGTTCCGGGGCTGTCTGTTTTGGGGCCGCTCCCGGTGCCCCCATCTGCAACCGGATCGCTGGCGGCACGATCCGCACCTCTCCCACCTGTCGAGGAGGCCACATCCGCGTCCCGCTTACATGCTTATCGCGCGGGCGCCTCCGACGCGGCCCCCGCAACCACCCCGGCCCAGCAAAGCTTCATCAACGACCTTACGGCGCGTTACAATGCACGCACGCCGGGGTCGAAACGGGGGACGCAGGACGCCCGTGGGGTTTTGGCCGACCCTCGTGCGGCGGCAGGATTTCGGCGCGAGTGGAAGGAGCTGGTCTACCCCATTCTATGCGCCCGCTCCAAAGGATCCAAGATCTGGGACGTTGACGGCAATGAATATGTCGATCTCGTCAACGGTTATGGCCAGACTGCATTCGGCCATGCGCCTGATTTCGTCGTCAGCGCCATAGCCGAACAAATGGAGCAGGGTTTCCCGATTGGGCCGCAATCGCCTCTCGCTGGCGAGGTCGCCGGCATGATCAGCCGGATGACCGGCAACGAGCGTGTCACCTTCTGCAACACGGGTTCGGAAGCCATCATGGCGGCGATGCGCGTTGCCAGAACCGTAACGGGCCGCGACCGCGTTGTCGTCTTCGCTGGGGCCTATCACGGGCAGTTCGACGAGGTCTTGGTCAAGACCTTTGGCCGGAGCACCTCGCCTGGCGCCTTGCCGGCAGCGCCTGGCATTCCTGATACATCCGTCACCAATATGGTAGTGCTGCCTTACGGCACGCCTGAGAGCTTAGAGTGGATCCGGACCAATTCCGGGAGCTTAGCGGCAGTAATCGTGGAGCCCGTACAGAGCCGCCGCCCTGCGTTCCTGCCGCACGTTTTCATCCAGGAGCTTCGGACCATCACCGAGATCTCCGGCTGTGCTTTGGTCTTCGACGAAGTCGTCACAGGGTTCAGGGTGCAGGCCGGGGGCATGCAGGCCGCGCTCGGCATCAACGCCGATCTCGTTACATATGGCAAGGTCGTCGGAGGCGGTATGCCGATTGGGATCTTGGCCGGAAAAGCGCGATTCATGGATGCCCTCGACGGCGGCCAGTGGCGCTATGGGGATAAATCCCTTCCGGAAATTGCGCCGACGTTCTTCGCCGGGACCTTCGTCCGGCATCCGCTCGCGCTAGCCGCAGCGCGGGCCGTGCTTCGACATATCGAGGCGAAGGGTCCGGCGCTGCAGCGTGAACTCGCATCACGGACTGCGGGTCTCGTGGATCGGCTCAATGCCAAGCTCGAACGAAACGGTATTGCGACCCGGGCCGAGGTCTTCAGCAGTTGGTTCTACCTGAATTTTGGGAACAAAGATCGGCTCGCCGGCCTCTTCTTCCATCATGCACGCCTCCTAGGCGTGCATGTCCAGGAAGGCTTTCCTTGCTTTCTAACAACGGAGCACAGCGCTCGCGACATTGATCATATCCTTGATGTATTTACGAAGAGCCTCGATGCTCTCCAGGCCGTCGGTATTCTGTCGTCCGGCCCGAGGCTTCCGCTCGAAGCGATCCCGCGAGAAGTCGTCATTGAGGAGCCCTTACCCGACGTAGTACCTTGGACGGAACCGCAGAAGGAGATCTGGCTCGCAGCCCAACTCGGCAACCATGCTTCGTGCGCCTTCAACGAGTCGGTCAGTCTTGAATTCACCGGGGATCTCGACGTCAACGCCCTCGCGGAAGCGCTGGACGACGTAGTAGCGCGCCACGATTCACTCCGTGCAAGCTTCGGCCGGGACGGCGAGAGGATGCATGTAGCTTCCGAATCGGCCATTGAGCTCCCGTACGTCGATTTCAGCGACTCCGGCGATGCTCAGAAGGCCCTGGCAAGTTTGCTCGCCAGTGATGCTTGTCGGCCCTTCGATCTTGCCGAAGGTCCGCTGGTGCGGGCGACGCTCGCGCGTTGTACCGAGGCACGCCACGTCCTGGTCCTGACGGCTCATCACATCATTTGCGACGGCTGGTCGATGAACGTGATACTTAACGAGATCATGGCCTGCTACGCGGCTCGACGGCAGGGCGGCTCGGCGGATCTGCCCGCGGTGCCGTCGTTCCGTCGGCACGCCGTGGACATGGCGAAGCCAGACGGGGGAAACCGCAGGGCCGAAGCTTTCTGGCTCAAAGAATATGCGACGCTGCCCGCACCGCTAGACCTGCCATCGGATCGGCCACGACTGCCCCGTAAGTCCTTCCGCGGTGCAACCTTCAGCGACGCGATCGGCGCGGAGCTACTTCGGACCGCGAAGGCAGCAGGCGCACGACAGGGCTGCACTCTGTTCGTAACGCTGCTCTCAACGCTCCAGATTCTCGTCGGGCGCCTCGCCGGGCATGACGACGTCGTGATCGCTGTGCCTACGGCAGGGCAGAACCTGGCCGGCCTGGACGGACTTGTCGGCCATTGCGTGAACCTGCTGCCGGTACGCTCGCATCTGCATCTGGACTCGTCCGCGGGCGAACATTTCAAAACGACCAAGCGTAGCGTTCTGGAAGCCTACGAGCATCAGGAATATACTTACGGGACGCTCGTCCACCGATTGGGCGTTCCACGAGACCAGAGCCGACTGCCGCTCACCCAGATCCAGTTCAACCTAGAAAAGCTGGTCGCGGGGCCGCAACCAGAGGGGCTGACGGTCAAGGCAGTCCCCAACGGCAAAGCCTTCAGCAACTTCGACCTTTTCATTAACTTCATCGAACTTGCTGACGGCATCCGCATTGACTGCGACTACAGCACCGATCTTTTCGACGAGACAACGATCGCGCGCTGGATGGGACATTTCCGGACGCTGCTGGCCGCGATCGCTGGCGATGCGTTGGTGCCGCTCTCGGCTCTGCCCCTGCTGTCTATAGAGGAACAGGATTGGCTTCTTCGCACCCTCAACGACACGGCTGCGGGTGACCTCGACCAGCGGCCCGTGCAGGACCTCGTCAGCGCGCAGGCCTCGCGGACACCGGATGCGGTCGCCGTCATGTGGCGCGATCTGGCTGTGAGCTACGGCGAACTCGATAAGCGCGCCAATCGCCTGGCGCGCCACATCGGCGCGATCGTGCCGGGAGCGGGAGGCCGCATCGCCCTCGGGGTGTCGCGCTCGCCTGACCTCCTCGTCGGGCTGCTGGCGATCCTCAAGGCCGGGCATGCCTATGTTCCCCTCGATACCCAGCAACCGGCGGCGCGGCTGCGGACCATTCTCGAAGACGCCCAGATCGTGGCGCTCCTTTGCGACTCTATCGACGTCGCAGCGAATTTCACCTACGTGCCGGTGATCGAACTCGCCACGGACAGGGACGAAATCCTGTCGCACTCCGACGCACCCTTACCACGTCCCCCGGCGAACGGGGCCGAGGGTACCGCGTACGTGATCTTCACTTCGGGGTCGACGGGCAAGCCCAAGGGCGTCGAGGTCGCGCATCATTCACTCACCAATCTGCTGTGGTCGATGGCCCGCAAGCCGGGCTTCACTTCGGCGGACACGCTCCTGGCCGTGACAACGATCTCGTTCGACATCGCGGCTGCCGAATTGTTACTGCCGCTTGCTACTGGCGGGCGCGTGGTGATCGCAGATCGTGCCGAGGTCACGGACGGCTTCCGGCTGGTCGAGAGGATTGGGACGTCGCAGGCTACGGTGGTTCAGGCTACGCCGTCGCTGTGGCGGATGTTGCTTGAGGCCGGGTTTCGATCCCGCCCTGGTTTTGCGATGCTGTGCGGCGGGGAGCCTTTGTCCCGCGATCTCGCGGACAGGTTGCTGGAAGGAGGTGGCGCCTTATGGAACCTCTACGGGCCTACTGAAACAACGATCTGGTCGAGTGCGGGTGAAGTTTTACCAGGTTCCGACCTGGTCACCATTGGAACGCCTCTTCTTAACACGCAGATCCACGTGCTCGACGCCATCAACCAGATTGTGCCGATCGGCGTTGCAGGCGAACTGTTCATCGGTGGCGCAGGGCTCGCCAAGGGGTATTTGGGTCGCGCTGACCTCACGGCTCAATCCTTCCGCAACGTCTCGCTGCCTGGCCACGAGCAGCGGCGGCTCTACCGTACAGGGGACCGGGCCAAGCGTCTGGCCGATGGCGCGATCCAACTCATGGGGCGCGCCGATACGCAAGTAAAGCTTCGTGGCTTTCGGATCGAACTCGAGGAAATCGAGGCCGTCGTGCGCGCCTGCCCTGGCGTGGCCGCGGCTGCCGTGTCGCTCAGCAACGCGGGCTCGGAGCCGAGACTCGTCGCATATTTCGTTCCTGCCGGGGATATCTCGTTGGAGCCAACCAGTCTGAAGAATCATGCGGCCGCGCGTTTGCCAGATTACATGGTGCCGACACTCTGGATGAGCCTGGACGCATTGCCGCTCACCCCGAACCGCAAGCTCGACCGCAACGCCTTGCCGGTGGCGACGGCGGCTCCGGCTCACCGAACGGTACTGCCGCCTGAAACTCCGCTGCAAGCTCAACTGGTCCGAATCTTCAGTGATGCTTTGCAGGTCCCAGACGTCGGTATTGATGATAACCTTTTCGCGCTCGGCGGGGACTCCATTCACGTGTTCCGAATTGCCTCGCGGATGCGGGAGCAAGGCCTTGCTCTTGAGGCCGCGAACGTCATGCAGTGCCCAACAGTCCGCACTCTTGCCGACGCCGCCGCGACCCCGCGTGCCACGAGCGACGAAGCGGCGGCGCCTTCTCTGCAATCGTTCCGCCGTACCGCCCGCCCTCTGGGAGCGACCACCCGATGACGTCACGTCTCGTGCACCCATCGCAGGCCCAGGCCGCTCCGATTAGCGAGCTGATGGTTTTTCCCTGTTCCTCGTCTCAGGAGCGCTGCTGGTTCATCAATGCGATGAGCCCCGGAAATCCGGCTCTCAACGTCGCTTTGCGCTGGGAGCTTAAAGGCCTTTTCCGACCGGTCACGATCGAAAAGGCGTTCCGCGTCATCATCGAGCGGCACGAGGCCCTGCGGACCCAGTTCGTCGAAGAGGACGGCGTACCGTTGCAGCAGGTCGTGCCGAGATCGGACTTCAAGCTGTCGGAAATCGACCTGACGATGTTTCCTCAGAGCCAGCGTCTTGACGAGGCATTGCGATTGGGACGGCTCGAAGCCCACAGGCCTTTCGATTTAGCCAAAGTGCCGCTCATTCGCGTAACGCTTCTCCGTCTGGCGGTTGATCACGCTCTATTGCTGGTGACGATTCATCAGATCGCGTTCGATGGTTGGTCAATTCGCCTGATCAGCAAGGAATTCGGCGTCATTGCAGCGTCGATCGACGCCGATCAGCCCTATGATTTGCCCGATCTGCCTCTGCAATACGGCGATTTCGCCGCATGGCAGAAGGCATACCTTGCAAGCGGCCAGTTCGAACGAGAGAAGAGTTACTGGCGCCACCAATTGGCCGGAGCGCCCTATTTCGAAGTGGCAGGTGATCGCGTGCGACCAACGCAGTCGACCTATAACGGCGAGATCGTTGCGGCATTCGTCCCGGACACGCTGACCGATCTGATGATGCAGCGGATAAAGCAACAAAGGCTGACGCTGTTCAGCTTTGGCTGCGCCGTGATTGCGGCGGTTCTGCACCACTATACGGGATGCGAGGATCTTTGCATCGGGACACAAATCGCCGGCCGTGATGATCCCGACCTAGAGCCTCTCATTGGCGTGTTCATCAATAATCTGGTACTTCGCCTCGACACGTCCGGAGATCTGACATTCCTTGAATGCCTGAAGCGGGTGAACCAAACTGTGCAGGACGCGCTGACCCATCGACGCATGCCTTTCCATTTGCTCGTTGAGCTTCTCAAGCCTCCTCGCGATCCGCGTCGGATGCCATTGATCTCGGTCAATTTCACGGTGCTGCAGGACGTGATGGATGACGCGCGTTACGGCACGTTCGAACTACTCGGCCAGCCGTCGCTCTCGGCTGGTTCGCTCTACGATCTAAATTTTTTCATGGTGCACTGGCCGACAACCGGTTGGCGCATTGCGCTGGAATACAACACCGATCTCTTCGAAAGGAGCACCGGCGAGACGATTCTGGAGCTCTGGCTCGCTGTCCTCAAAATGGCTGTGGAAAAGCCGGATTTTAGACTTTCTGGGCTTGCGCTTCGCGGGCGGCATGCTGGCGCATTGGGCAAGCAGGATGTTGCAGCTTTGATCGAGACGGCGCTGCTGCGCCATCCGGACATCGCCACGGCGGCCGTGGTAGCCCGTGAGGCTGGAGACGGCGTCTCGGCGCCGTACGCCGTCGTCACCCTACGCTCCAACTTCGATGGCTCCCTCGATGCCGTTCCAACGATCCTGACGGCTTTTCTCAGTCGAACCATGCCTGAAGCGCATCTCCCGGCCAGGATCGACGTCCGGATGATGCTCCCACGCACGTCGGGCGGCTCGATCGACAGGCTAACTCTGGCTAAGTCTCTAGCGGGCGGGACACCTTCGCCCCTTTCACCATCCTCACGAGATTCCGCTTCCAACGCCGAGCGCCTCTTGATGGAGATCTGGAAGGAGGTGCTCGGCGTCGACACGATTACCCCCGATGCAAACTTCTTCGAATTCGGGGGACATTCGCTGTCGGCCCTGCGGATGCTGTCCAAGGTGACGGCCACGTTTGGTCAGAAATTCAGCGCTTCGACCCTTTTTTCCTCACCGACTTTGCGCGCATTTGCAAGCTGCATCGCCATCGAAGAGCAGAAGTTTGATGAATGGAAGATCGTCCCCATCCAGGCTGATGGATCACGGACGCCGATCATCGCGTTCAACAATTCCGTGATGTATTACAATCTGGCCCATAGTCTTGGGGCGGACCGCCCAGTCCTGGGCGTTCAGATGTTCGATCCGGAGAACCCGCGGGCGTTGGAACCCCGAACGCTGGAAGAAATTGCTGCGGATTATGTCCGTCTCATTCGGATAGCGCGCCCCAGAGGGCCCTACATTCTCATGGGATTGTGCGTCGCAGGAGACCTTGCATACGAGAGCGCGCAGCAACTGAGGCGGGCCGGTGAGAAGGTTCCCCTAGTCATTCTCGCGGATGCGTGGGCGCCTGGGTTTCGAGCGCGATTGCCCGCTGTTAGGCAGGTTGTCCTCAACCTAAATTTTCAGTGGAATGAAATTTGCCACCGGGGTGGACGATATCGGCAGAAGCTCTCTGCTCGGATCCGAGCTTTTTGCAAGGGTCAAATTAGGTTTACACAGATATTGGATGGCTTTCCAAAGATCCTGAGAACCGGCATCCCGGAGTTCGCGACGTTGATGGGCATCATTAAATATGAGCCGACGAACTTGGAAGACTGGGAGAGCCCGTGGTTCCTAGCGCATCTGCTCGATGCCAGACGCGCTTACAACCCGGCGCCGGCCGACGGAATACTTGCGGTTTTGCAAAGCGATCAAATGAGCACTCGCTTTGCGGACAAGCAAATGGGCTGGGGTCCGCTGGCCAAGCATCGACTTGCTTTCCGCGCCATTCCCGGCTGGCACAGGGATATGTTCCAGGAACCAGGAATTGACCACGTTGCTGAATTTCTTCGGCCGTTGCTGGCCGAGATCGATGACCTCGATCCTTCACCCGTGCGCCGCGATAAATGCGGAGCTACTGAACCGCGTGGATGACGGTCGGCACCTTCGGATCACGCACATGCGTCGGACATGGACGCCAAGTTCATCAGCCTCAGCGAACATTGCGCCGAGCGGACTGCGTATGCGCCAGCGAAGCCAGTTGCCGGCTCGAATTGACGTAATTGCCACTGGCGAGCCGCCTCGAGATCACCATTCAGATCCAAAATCTGTGGTGGGTGATCCGGCACGATAGCGATTTCGAGCCGATCTAGCGCAACAGCGAGACCCAATCCGAGCGCCTTAAGTAGCGCTTCCTTACAGGTCCAGAGATGATAGAACCGGCGAAGAGCATCAGCTTCACTCAGCTCTGCCAGAGCTTGCCGCTCTCGGACCGAAAAAAAAGCGGCTACATCCTCCTTGATCGGTCTCATCAGCTCAATGTCTATACCGAGTTCGGCGTCCCAGCAGAGCGCCAATGCGACTATATGGCCGCTATGGCTGAGGTTGAAATAAGGGACGGGCTGTTGGATGCCGCATAGGGCCGGCTTGCCATGAGGTCCGTAGCTGAACTGCAATGCTCCGGGTGGCAGCCCGACATAGCGGGCGAGGATGCCTCGAAGAAACGCTCTTGCATTCAAGGAACGGGACGCGTGAAGTGGGGCTGCGAAACAAAGTACCCGCGTTCGCTCCTCGTTCGACAGAGCGGCGGCGAGTTGCGGCGGAACCGGATTGTCTAACCCCCAAATCCAGAGATCGACCTGTTCCGCCTTCATCGGGGAATAGGCCAGGTCCGCTAATGATCGATCGATAATTTGCACCCCCTTCGCCCCCGATTCTATGATCGCAGCCAAGAATACACGTCTTATCTTTATACACGTCCAGCAAATGGGAGCCCAGGCGGTTGCGCTGAGCGATCCTCGCCGCTCAGGTCTCATACTAGTCCGCAGGTCGCCCTCGTTCCGAGTTCACTTCGGCACGCCGTTGCCTCGCCGTCCTACTGCTCCCCGGCAGCTATGCCCGTGGGCGCCCTTAGTAGCCGGTGCCGCCCGTCAGCTCTCGCCACACCGTCCGAAACAGGATTCGAAGGTCGAGGATGAACGACCAGGTCTCGATATACAGCAGATCATGATCGACGCGGGCCTTGGCGTGTTCCGCATCTTCCGTGCTGCCGCGGAAACCCGAAACTTGGGCGAGCCCCGTGATGCCGGGGCGGATCACGTGGCGCTGGTGGTAGATCGGTACCAGGTCCTCGTACAAGACGCCGCCGGCCAACATGCCGGGAACGTGCGGCCGCGGACCGATCAGGGACATGTCTCCAGTGAGGACGTTGACCATCTGGGGCAGCTCATCGAGGCTCGTCCGCCGCAGAAAACGTCCGAACGGCGTAACCCTGGGGTCATTGTCCCGTGTCTGCCTGACGCCATGCTGGTCGCCAAGCGTCATGTACATGGTCCTGAACTTCCAAATCTCGAACAGTTGGCCGTTGGTTCCATAACGCCTCTGCCGGAACAGCGCCGGGCCGCGCGACGTGCCCTTGACCAAAGCCGCAATGAGCAGGAGTGCCGGCGCCAGCGTCAGAAGAAACGCGAGCGCTATGCAGAAATCGAAAGCCCTTTTGCTCCTGGCGGCCACGATGTCGTGCGACCTTGCCCGGTCGCGAAACATATCCTGCCCCGAGTCATACGACCGGGACGATCTCGAGCCGACCAGCGTCGCGATGTTGAGCTTGGCTTGTCCAAATTTCTTGGCCTGCATGAGATCAGCGTCCTTCGTCGACATATAAGTGCTCCCGAGTAGCGTGCCCTGGGCTACTTCGTTGAGCATGGAACCATGGTGCGCGGCACGGCATTCACCGGCATCCTGTGCACTGCGTAAAAAGCCACTGATGCCTTTAATCTGCACTCTGCGCTTTGGTTCCCGTCCGCCAATCATCTGATAAGGGCTTCGGGCGGATATCACGCGATGAAGAGCCATGAGGAGTTGTAGCTCATTCTATGATGTAGGTCCATACAAGTGAGATTTGGTTAATTTTATTAGGTTATTGTCAGAATACGCGTGAGTGAGCGTGCCATGGTAGACGCAATCAATGACAAAATGCTCATATTGCTGAGCGTTTTTTGGCCTGCGGCGCTTTCCAGCTCCGTTCGCGATCTATATACATGCACCGTCCCATGGAGATCGGCGTTCACAACGCTCGCCCTGTTGGTGCGCGACCCGCCACAAGGGATCAAGCGTCCTGCCATCGACTAAAACAAAATCTCAAGCGACTTGCGGTGTTGGAAGTCATGTCGAGGCAACTGGTTCGAGGGGCTGAGTGGCTCGATTGTGAATAGCTGAAGTCTCTGAGAGCGAGCGCATCAAGCCTCCTCTTTAATCCCTTTGATCGTTTTGAGTTGATCGTTTTGAGCAAAGGTCGGCGATCATGAATGTCGTCCCGGATACCTCCGTCGACTCCCAGGCCGTCGCGCGCTTCGTCGACACTTTCGTGGTCGTGACCGAGTTTGGCCGAACCACGGTCGACGATGTCGAGCGCGCGCTTGCGACGTCGGAGACGATCGCCAACCGCATCGTCGCGGTGGTGCTCAACAAGGCCCGCGGCGGCGACCGGGGCCTGCAGCGCCGAGTGCTCCGCCGCGCATGGTCCCACAGCCCGGTGTTTTCCGCATGAAAGCACCGCTCAACCTCAAAAGGACGCTTCGCCGGGCCGTGACGCCCGTCGCGCGCGCCGCCCGTCGCAGCGTGCTACCGCGCGTCTTGCCCCATCTGGCACACAGGTGGCCGTCCGCCCTTCATGATCTGCGTGTCGTGGGTCTTCTGTCCTCCTCCTCCGGGCTCGGCAAGTCGGCGCGGCTCTGCTTGGACGTGCTCGGACGAGCCGGCTACGGTGTATCGGGCGTCAATGTGGCGAGGCTCTACAACAGCGACGACGGCCTTCCATTTCGGCCCTCTGCCGAGAAGCGTGGTCCTGCCCAAGTGTCGATCTATCACCTGAACCCTCCCATGCTGCTGCCGGGCATCATGCGGGCCAACCCGGTGCGATTCTTGCGCACCTTTAATGTAGGCTACTGGGCCTGGGAGCTGGAGACATTGCCGCGCGAGTGGATCGAGACGATCCGTTTCGTGGATGCCGTCATGGTGCCGTCATCCTTCTGCAAGCGGGCCGTCGAGCGCCATACAGACAAGCCCGTGCTGGTGGTCCCTCATCCGGTGCCGCTGTGCACAGAACCAGGGCCGGTCCTGGCGGTCGACCGCTTCCGGGTGGTCAGCATCTTCAATTTCGGCTCGTCCTTCGAGCGCAAGAATCCGCTCGCGGCCGTTCGGGCTTTCCGTGGCGCTTTCGGCTCGGATGAGAATGCCGAACTCGTCCTCAAGGTGAGCGACGGGGGAAATTATCCAGGCGACCGCGCCAGGCTCATGGCCGAGATCGGCGACGTCGGCAACATCCAACTCATCGACGAGGTGTGGGATGAGGCGCGGCTTGAAGGGTTCTTGGCCATGGCCAGTGCTTATCTGTCGCTCCACCGCTCGGAAGGCTTCGGCCTAACTCTGGCCGAAGCCATAGCGGCCGGCGTTCCCGTCGTCACCACCAACTGGTCCGGCAGTACCGATTTCGCCCGTCCCGACCTATGCTTCCCGGTCGAGTATGACCTCGTACCGGTGCGCGACCGACACCTCTCCTTCGCCGATACGGACGGTGCCGTCTGGGCGGAGCCGTCCGTGGTCCATGCGTCGATCCAGCTTCGCCGCCTGCACGACGGCCAAAGTGCAGCACGCGCTGCAGCGTTGAAACTTCGGGACCATCTTCGGGACCATCTCGCGGCCAGGACCTACGAGGCTGCCATAGACCGGCTCGCGGCCGCCGGTGAGGCTGATTGCGGAGTTGTAGCGCGCGACACCGTCGGAGCCGAACCTTGAGAGCTGGGACTTTAGAGGGTGCCTTTGCGTCCCGCCCGGCAGCGGCGGACAGGCTCGCGCTGCTGCCGGGCCTGATCGTCGTCGGCGCGGTCTGCTTCAACGCGGGGCTGGCGATCGTCAACGGCAATGTTGCCGGGCTCACCCAGGCTCCGGTCGTGGCTGCCGAGATCATTTTCGTGGCCCTGGCTCATGCCTTGGCGCTGGCCAATTATCGTCGGGAGATGGCGCCCTGGTACGCATTATTCGGGCTTTTCGTTGCTTTCGCCGTGATCCGTGCGCTGTCTTCACAAGCGATCGACGTCAAATATCTGCGCGACTTGATGATCATACCGACGTTCGTGGTTCTAGGGATGACCTTCGACGCGCGCCACCTCGGCCGGGTGTTCGTGGCCATCCAGATCGTAATGGTCGTGTTTCTCGTCCTGGAGGCCGTGAACGTCGAAGCCTACTCCAATCTCTTTAAAATCCAGGACTATTATATTAACACCCGGGGTTACACAGCAGAGGATTTCTGGAATAAGGACTCCAACCTTTACGTGAGTGCTACCCGACCGGACGGCAGTTTCCTCAGTATCGTCGACCTGCACCGGCTGTCTTCGATCTTTCTAGAGCCGGTATCGCTCGGCAATTACTGCATGGTGGTGTTGGCCTTCCTGTGCGCTTGCTGGCGCGAACTCGGCAGGCCGACGGCCTGGTTCCTGGCCATCACGACCGCCATGGCGATGGTGGGCTGCGACGGGCGCCTAGCCATGGCATCGGTTCTCCCCATGGTCCTGTGCTGCACCTTCGCGCCCCGCATGCCTCGCTATAGTGCCTGGTCTACATTCCGGGCATCGTGGCACTTGGCTTCGTGCTGGTGAGCTTCGGCCATTATGAGCCGGGGGGCGACGACTTCCCCGGCCGTATCGCCCATACGGTCTTCCTGCTTCGGAAGTATGGAGTGTCCGAATATCTTGGGCTGTCCGACGAGTTCATGTCCAAAGCGGTGGACAGTGGTATCGCCTATCTGATCACGGCGCAGTCGATCCTCGTGGTCATCGCTCTTTGGGCCACGATCGCGATGGCGGGCAGCGAAGACAGGCCCGATAAGACGCGGATCATCCACGCTGTCATGATCTATATGGCCTTCAACATGATAGTGAGCTTCGCACTGCTGACCATCAAAACGGCGGCCTGCTGTGGTTCTGTTACGGCGCTCTCCAGGGCCGAAAAACAGCTCCGGTGCTGGGATCGGAGAAGCGGCGCTTCCCGGTTCGGGCTCGGCCGCAGGGTCGGCTGGAGCCTAGCACGGCCCCGATCCGACTCGGCGACCCCGCAGAAGCCTGACGCCTGTCGTCCGGGACGCCATGAAGCGCCCCGGCTCATCCCACACTGCGCGGCCCGGCCGCGTGTCACTTTGGCGGAAGCATCATGGTCGACTCCATATTCGGCTTGACGTTCAGCGGCGCCGGCGAAGCCGAACTGGCGCAGACCATCGCGGGTCAAGAGGTCCCGTCGGGCGAGGGTCCGCTGGTTGTTGCGACCGCGAACCTGGACCACGTGGTCAATATGTCGCGCAGTGCCGAATTCAAGACCGCATATAGGCGAGCCTGGGTGATCACGGCAGACGGTATGCCGGTCGATATTCATCGAGGTCCAGGTGGGCAGCTACACGGGCGAGGACGACATCGTCCGGTTCGAAGACGTGTATGGCCGCTAGAGCGTCCGCGAGCCAGCACCGCAACCTGTCGACGACCTTCGACCGGCCCTAGCCCCACTTTCGGAGAACCCCGATGAAGCCCGTATCCGGCCTCGACCCGAACAGCTTCGCCGCCGAACTGCAGCCCATGGTGCAATGGCGCGTGGTCGCGCGGCATCTCGCGGCCTGACGACCCCAGGTAAGGATTCGGTCAGGATGGCGAACAGCTTCGTCCGCAACTCGGTCGTGAACGCCGTAGCCGGCATCTTCACGACGCTCGGGGGTTTCCTCAGCACGATCCTGGTGGCGCGCCTGTTGGGCGTGAGCGGGACCGGCATCGTGGCCTTCGCGACCTGGGCCGTGACGATCGCCGTGATCGTGTCCGATCTCGGCCTCACGGGTTGCCTGCCCCGCTTCCTTCCCGAACTGCTCGCCAAGGGCGATGACGGCGCAGCGGATCGCTTGACCTACAGGCTCTTCAAGTCCTTCCTGGGCTACATCAGCGCAATTGCGCTGTGCTTCGCGCTTTATGCGGCATGGCTCTTCTGGCGCAACCCAGCTGTGTTTGCCTGGACCATTGCGGTCGACACCTACGGCACCTCGCCACTGTTCTGGCTCCTGGTGGGCTTGGCGGGCGTCGTGCAAGCCCTCGGCAACTTCGCGACGAGCTGGCTCAAGGGCCTGCAGGACTTCGGTATGCTGGCGCGGGTCGCGCTGGCCAGCTGTCTCGTCCAGGCGATAGGCACGGCGGTGGGCGCCTCGCTCTTCGGCGTGACGGGCGCAATAGCGGCTTTAGGGGCTGGTGCTCTGATGGCCGTCGCCATCCTGGCGCAATTGCCCCGCGCGAAAGGCCCGATCTCGGCTTCGCTCCGGCGCAGGGTCACGCGTTTCTCCCTGGAGACTTGGGGCAGCTACATGCTGACGGCGTTCTTCGCGTCGCGCATGGAGGTCTTCTTCCTGGAGCGCAGCTGGGGCAGCCACGCGGTCGGGCTATTCACGGTCAGCCTGACGTTGTCGAACCTCGCGACACAGGGCCCGCTGCTGCTCACCGGCGCGCTCCTGCCTCGCCTGTCGGACCATATCGGTCGGGATGAGGGAGATGAGGCTCGGAAGGTTTATGCAACGAGCGTCCGTCTGATGGCGCTCCTGGTGTTCCCCGCCTGCCTCGGCATCGCGGCCATCGCCCCGGTTCTGCTGCCGCTGATGTATGGCCCGGCCTTCGCACCGGCCGTGCCGACCGCGACCATCCTGCTCTGCGCCGCTGCCTTCGTGGCTACGGCGTCGGTCGCGGCCGTCTACCTCATTGCCGTGGAGCGTACCCGTTTCCTGCTCGGCACGGCGGTCTTCGGGGCGGCCCTGTCGATCTTGGCCGGGCTGACCATCGTGCCGGCCTTCGGCCCCACAGCGGCGGCCTGTAGCCGCGGCGGCGTGCAGGTCGCGATCGCGGGCGCGACGCTCTGGTACATGTACCGCCACCTCCGTTGCCCGACGCATATCTCGGTCCTGGCCAAGCTGCTCGTCGCGGCGGGACTCTGCGCTGTCGTGGCCCGACTGATCGTCCTGGCCATACCGAACGGCACGGGCGTTGCCGCCGCTATCCTGGCCGGAGCCTTCACTTACGCGGTCGGAATCCGCCTCATCCGTCCACTGCCCCACCAGGATGTCGAGAAGCTGCGCGGGGTCGTGCTGTCGTTACCACGCCCGTTGCGCCCCGCTGCTCATGCCGGGCTGAAGCTCATATGGTCGTGACCTCGAAGGAAGCCCACCATGCTTGAACAAACGGGGACAAGGCCGCTCAGGGCGTGCCTCGTCATCGGCTCGTCAGCGCCGACGTCGGGAATGACTAAAATGCTTTCAGTTGCAATCAGCAAGATGGAACGATTGAAGGTAGCCGGTCTCGCTTCGTTATGACTGACGCGCGTAGCTCCTCTCAAGCGCATCAGATCCGAATGAGATGCAATCCCGCTTCGTAAGATCTCAGTTAAACACCGTCAGGGATCCGGATTCGGATTAAGATGTTAATTGCAGTGCCGAAACGCTGCGTTTGCAGGCGGAGGCAGTGGGGCGATCTCGTTCCACAACGGATCGGCAAGGAGCTTCTTGGCCATGTCGCCAAGCTCACCCAACCATGGTTAACAAACGGTGTTGTAAGTGCTCTTAGTGCGGCGAACCAGGGAGGCGTAAATGGCTGCTTTAAACCTAAAGCGAGTCTTCAAGCGCGATGCCAGCGGTCGGACCATTATCCAGCAGTTGGAAAAAGTAGAGTTGGCGATCAAGCAGGGAAATGCGGACTACCGATCGTCTGGAATGAGCGAGAAAGTCCGATTACGTGAGGACAACGCCTCCGGAAGCCGCCGATGAAAATTTTGACGTCAGACGAGTGCTATCGACATTTTCTGAAGCTCAACGGGCTCGACGGGGACGGTGACCCTGACCTCGTCGGGCTCTTTGCGTTTGCGCTTGTCGAGCGTGAGCGGTTGGATTGGATCGACTATCGCGAAAAGGAAGGCACGGGCGAGCCCACGACGGACGCCATTCAGGCTTGGTATGGTCAGAAGCCTCCAGCATACTTCGACGAAAAGCTGAAGCAGGCCGTCACCCGCTTCGACCTCTACGCCAGGGGCTATCTGGCTGACGATATCGAGGCGGCGAAAAAGGTCGGTGCTCAGGACGCGGTCCGCAGCCTCAGGGCTGACGTTAATGGGTCACGGACTACCATCGTAAAAGCTATCGAAGAAGCCCAAGATCAAAGCGGTCACTGGTGGCGCGGAATGACGCAAGGGGCGCTGGGCAATGTGATGTTTGCCGTCTTCGTGGTCGGGGCGCTTTGGCTCGCCGCGCACAACACCGATCTAGTCGCATGGGCCAAGGCAAGGCTTGGGCTATGATTTCAGGGCGATGCCGTGAGCTGCCTGCATGACGAGGTCGGTCCGACATCCTGCTCACTCAGAGGTGGCTTCGGTTGTTTGAACAGCGTTAGGCGCATTGTTGAGTGGAGCGCTGCCGGTTTCAGGCCGCCGCGGGTCGCGGTAGCCTGTCGAAGTAGGCTTGGTCCGGCGTTCTCCGGTCAAGGCTCGAATGTGGCCTGCGTCTATTATAGAGGGTCAGGTACCGACCGATCGAGGCCCGAGAAGATCGGGCTCGGACTGGCCTATTTTGGCTCTGGCGCGAACTTGGTGCTGATGGGCAGCCTTTTCACCCTGGCTGGGCTATTCGGGCGCGCAGAAGGTCGATCTTCCCGCGGCCGTACATCTGGCGCTTGACGAGCTTGAGTTTGGTAATCTGGCCTTCGGTCTGCCCGTTGGACCAGGGCTCGACGATGGCAGCCCGCACTGCCGCTTCGTCGGCCTGAAGGCCGGAGGCGAAGGACGCGAGCTCGCTGTCGACCGCGTCTCGAAGCCACGACGCGAGATCGTCAGGCTTCTTGGCGGCGACCATGGTCTGGAATCGATCGAGGAGGTTGTGCGCCGCGACGATCTTCGGCGAGGCCGTCTCGACCGCCACCCTGATGCGCAAGGCCTCGGCCGACTTGCAGTCGCGTTCCGCCGTCAGCAAACGGGCGATGGTCCGGGCGGGCGGCATCGTCGTAATCACTCCGGGAGCCTCCGAGCCAGCCTTGGTGGCGCGCCGCCTGCGGGTCGTCCACTCCGTCACCACACGTTGGCTGCCGCCGTACCCCGCCTGTTGCAGGCGTCGCCACAGCTCGGCGCCGTTCCGGCAGCCTCCGTCCCAGTCGGCATTCAGCCGCTTCGTCCAACGGTCAGTGAGGTTTCGCGGGACCGGAACACGTCGTCGCGGGTGCCGGCCAGGATGCGGCGGACGGTCTGGCGCGACACGCCGGTCGTCCTGACGATGCTCTTGATGCTGCGGCCCTGGCCGTGCAGGGTTCGGACTGCCCCATTCACCTCTTCGCGGCGCTGCCATCCGGCAAACTGCAGCTTCTCGGCAGCACTGAGCGTGTCGGGATCGATGTCGCCGCTGGTGATGGCACGACGAAGATAGCCCATGTGCCGCTTGACGCCCTCCACGAAGGCGGCGGTCGCGTTCTCCAGCAGGTGCCAGCGGTCGGCGACCTGCAGCGCTTGAGGCGCGCCCTTGGCAGCTCCTTCGCGAAATCCGCTGCCCCGATCGCGGCAGACGATCTCGACGTCGGGATGGGCGGCGAGCCAGTTTGCGACGGTACCGCCCTCCCGGTCCGGCAGGAGGTCGATGGTGCGGCGTCGCTCCAGGTCGCAGATGATCGTTCCATAGCGCTGGCCCTTCAGCCAGGCGAAATCGTCGATGCCGACCACGCGAACGGAGGGCGGCGGCGGCGCCGCGTGCTAGCGCACAATGCGCAGCAACGTGTCGGCGCTGACCGGCATGGAGAGACGTTCGGCAAGCCTCTCTCCGGGGCGGCCTCCGAGCACGAGGGCGATCGCGTGAAGGAGAACGTCAAGTCGCGAGGTGCGTCGGGCATGAGCCTGGATGAGGTCGCGCAAGAAGCGCTCCGTGAAGACCCGACGCTCGCACGCCGCGGTCTGACATCGGAACCGCCGCGTTGCCAACCGGATTCTGAGCCGCCGACCATGGGCCGGCAAGTCGCCCAGGGTGCGACCGTAGCGGCTATGAACCGAGGAGGATGCCAGTCCACAAATCGGACAGGCGCTCGTCGTGAAAACACTATGCGCGTGGACGATGATGCCGTCGGCGCCGATTTCGTGGTGGTCGACGATCAATCCTGGCGGAACGAGCTTGAGCGGCACAGTGCGATGCGTCATGCGATCCGGCCCTCCCTGGCCAGACCGCCTACGCCTCTGGAGTCACTCGGGATTCATCGCCAGCTGCACCAAGTTCGCGCCAGAGCCAATTTTCAACGCCGATTGACAGCCACTGGCCGGAGCAGCGTGATGAGCCTCGTCGAGTACGAGCAGAGCGCGGGAGCGGAACTCGCCCAACACGTCCGTAAGGCCCGCCGCGTAGGTCTCCTCTGTGAGGAGGCGATGGGAAATTATAAATCGCGAACCGGTGCACCACGGGTTGATGCCGAAACCGCGCGTGCGCCGTAGCTCCGCGACACGCTCCCGGTCGATGATCTCGAAGGCGAGGCCAAACTTGGCCTCGAGCTCGTCCTGCCACTGCACCGTCATGGCCGGCGGCGCCGCCACCACGATGAAGTCGATGCGCCGTCGCAGCAGCATCTCGCGCGTGACGAGGCCGGCCTCGATCGTTTTCCCGAGACCGACGTCGTCGGCGATCAGCAGGTTGACGCGGGGCAGCCGAAGCGCCTTGCGGAGGGGTAGAAGCTGATAGGCGTCAAGCCGGATGCCGGCCCTGAATGGGGCCTGGAACAGGTCGCGTTCGGCGGCCGTTGCGGTACTCCACCGTATGGTTCCTAGGTAGGCCGACAATGCGCCCGGGTCGTCGGTGCCGCGGATGCCGAGATCGGACCAGCTGTCGAGGTCGAGCGGCACAATGGCGACTTCCGCGCCAAGCAGGATCTCGAGCGGCTCACCCTGAGCATCGTCGGCGATACAGGACAGACGTGCGGTCGGGAGCGTCCCAGGGTCGAGTGCCTCGATTAGCCAGGGCCGCCCCCGCAGTTCAATGAAATCTCCGATCTGCAACGGCCTGTCCTCCTCAAGCTTCGGCGGGGCCGCGGTCGTGCGTTGGTTTATCATCCGCCGCGCGCAGCTTGGTATAGCAGAGATCAAAGAGCTGTCGGCAAACTGGGACCGATAAGGCGGCCAGGCCCGGAGAAGGCGCAGTCCTCCGCCACCTCGGCCAGGAGCTTCTCCAGGAGAAGGTCGAGGCCTAGGGCGGCCAGATTTGTCCGGACCTCCTGTACATCATAGATCCCCGGAAGCGGCGAAACGCGCGCACACCGACGCACTGAGGTGCTCGGGAAATCTAAACAGGGTGGCTGAGTGGAGTTTCTGGCTGATTGCGGCCAGTGTGGCCGATCGTCCGGGAATGTTGATCGCAACCTTGCCAAGGTTGAGGTCGAGGGTGCGAATCCCTTCGCCGGCTCGGATGACCAGTTGTGTCGACCGCGCTTCAGTGCGGCCCTGACAAACTCTGGATACGCCTGAGCGCGATTCCAGGCCCGCCACCACGCACCGTCGCTGCCATCGTGCGGGTCCAGGCGGGCCCACAAGCTGTCGGCTCATGGAAATGCCTCTCCGTTGAATCCCACTCGCATTCACCACGTAGCTGATCACACCTACTGCTAATTTCCAGACCTGGCCTACAACCGTAAGAATGCAATTTATCGATATTTTATGGGAGTTTCCCGTGAGCCTCCGCGAGGGCAGGAAAATCTACGTGACCGGCGGTGACAGTACGGTCAACTTCTCCGGCTGTGCGTTCTACCTCACGGAAAGCCTGCGAGAGGAGTTGCCGGATTTCCAGGTCGAGGCTGTGCCGACCCATTCGTATCGTGAACTATACGGCGCGACGGCGATGTGGGGGTTGCGGATGCGGACAGACCCGCAGCCCTACTTTTTCATGACGCGGCAGTTTCAGAACGCCAACTGGCTCGCCAGCCGTTTCGATCGGGATCCCAACGCCATTCTCATCTCGTTCCCGCAGATCGCTATCAGCCCGGACGTTGGAGGGTTCGCCAAAACCTATCTCTACGTCGACATGACCCACCGCCAATATCTGTCCTACGGGCAATTCGCCGGCATGCCGCAGCGCATTTGGGACGAGATCGTCGCGCAGGAGCGGGCGTCCTACGCCTCAGCGGATCGCATCTTCGCCGCCACCTCCGAGGTGAGGCGACAGTTAATCGAGGAATATTCGATCGCCGACGACAGAATCGAGATCATCGGGCGCGGCCTAAACATGCCCTTCTTGCGGCGCGAGCGCCGACGCGATGTGAACTCAGATGGCAGGCTCCGCGTCGGCTTCATGGGTCTCGACTTCGAGCGGAAGGGGTTGCGCGACCTGATCGCGGCGATCGATGCCGATACGTCGCTGCAGCAGAGGGTCGCATTGGAGGTGATCGGCCCTGGACAAGGCGACCTGCCCGACCGCGCTTACATGTCGCTTCATGGCTATATCAACAAGGATCAGGATCTCGACAAGCTGATCGCCATACTGGATCGTTGCGACCTGGGCTACCTGTTCTCGCGATCGGAGGGGGTGCCGGGCTCGGTCCTGGAGTTCCTGAGCCGCGGCGTGCCGTGCCTCATCTCCGACATCCCGCCTATGCGGAGTCTCACGCATCTGCCGGGGGTCGTCAGCCTGCCCTTGGCGCAGGGGGCCGCGATCATCGGTGACACCTTGCGCGAGTTGCTGGCGTTGCCTGACCGCCTGCGATCGCTCAAGGCGGCCGCGTCTGCCTCGAACCTCGCGGGCTGGCAGGAGCAGGCGCAATGCATCGGGCGCTGGTGTCGGGCTTGAGGCTGCCGCGATGGGTCGACACATCGACGAGACATTGCGGGCCAGGGGCACGTCGCGAAACTCTGCGTGCCGAACGGGCGCATCTGGTGCCGGGCTCGGTCCTGGAGTTCCTGAGCCGCGGCGTGCCGTGCCTCATCTCCGACATCCCGCCTATGCGGAGTCTCACGCATCTGCCGGGGGTCGTCAGCCTGCCCTTGGCGCAGGGGGCCGCGATCATCGGTGACACCTTGCGCGAGTTGCTGGCGTTGCCTGACCGCCTGCGATCGCTCAAGGCGGCCGCGTCTGCCTCGAACCTCGCGGGCTGGCAGGAGCAGGCGCAATGCATCGGGCGCTGGTGTCGGGCTTGAGGCTGCCGCGATGGGTCGACACATCGACGAGACATTGCGGGCCAGGGGCACGTCGCGAAACTCTGCGTGCCGAACGGGCGCATCTGGTGCCGGTGCTGGCGCGTGCACTTTGGGGTGGGATAGGGCAATGAACATCGATAGGGGCGGGGCTGCCCGCGATGCGTGGGACGGGCCGAGAGGCGCGACCATGAACGCCCGACGCACCCTGGTGGTCGACCGCACCCACCTTGGCCGTCGGGCTTCGGGAATCGAGCGCATCACCGAGGAGCTGTTCTCGGACGAGGCGCTCCGCCCTCTGCCGGTGGAGGGCTTCGGCGCGTCCGGCACGGGGAAGCTCGCGGTGGCGGCGGCCCAGATGGCGAGGGTGC
>JAABUY010002427.1_pt1 | contig 22174 bp, 23 predicted proteins | sample 5560271 | NCBI WGS metagenome assembly JAABUY01 (sample SAMN10711886, study PRJNA513374) | rock metagenome | isolation source: Antarctica rocks | place: Antarctica: Victoria Land, University Valley | reverse complement strand
GCCCTCGGCGTGTGAGCCAGGATAGCTCGCGCCTCCTCGACGCTCTTGCCCCGGATGTGATCGCACACCAGCCGCGCCTTGCGCGCGGAGGAGCGGACGTACTTGGCGTGCGCCCGGACCACCGGCGACGGCAAGCTCGGATCCGGCCGAGCCCCACCCCGCCGCCGAGTGGGCGCAGGCAGCTTAGGACCCGCCGTCGGCGACGAGGCTGCTCGCGTCGGTGCGGCGTCGCTGGCGGGTTGGTCGGAGACGCCGGCTGCCTCGTCGACGATGGCGGTGTCCGATCCTTCGGCTTCAGCATCAGCCTCCAGGACGACATCGACAGCAGCCTCCTGCGCCACTGCATCAGCAGCGCTCGGGTCCCCCTCGGAGGTCGCATCGGCCTCAGGGGGACTCGAGGCAGTTCCCCCTGAGGCCGATGTGACCTCGGAGGCCTCCTCAGCCTTCGCCCGGCGACGCCGACGCTTGGGCTTCTCGTCTGGGGCGTCAGAGGTGCTCATCGCTTCTTACCCGTACCAGCGTGGCCACGATAGAGACGAGTCGGCGCGAACTCCCCCAGCTTGTGCCCGACCATCGACTCCGAGATGAACACCGGGACGTGCTTGCGACCGTCGTGGACGGCAATCGTGTGCCCGACCATCTCGGGGAAGATCGTCGATGTGCGTGACCAGGTCTTGAGCATGCGCCTGTCGCCCGAGCTGTTCATCGCCTCCACGCGCGCCATCAGGCGCTCTTCCACGAACGGACCCTTCTTGCTCGATCGACTCATCGCTTCTTGCCCCTTCTCCGGCCACGGACGATATAGCGGTCAGATGTCTTGCCCTTCTTACGGGTTCGGTAGCCGAGGGTCGGCACACCCCACGGAGTCACCGGGTTGCGGCCGGCCGTGGTGGACCCCTCGCCGCCACCGTGCGGATGGTCAACGGGGTTCATGGCCGTGCCGCGGGTCTGCGGGCGCACGCCCATGTGGCGCTTGCGCCCGGCCTTGCCGATCTTGACGTTCTGATGCTCGGAGTTGCCGATCGTGCCGACGGTGGCGCGGCACTCGGCGCGGACCAGGCGCATCTCGCCGGAGGGCAGGCGCAGCGTCACGTAGTCGCCCTCTTTGGCCAGGAGTTGCACGCCGGCACCGGCCGAGCGGGCCATCTGGCCGCCGCGGCCGGGGGTCAGCTCGACGTTGTGCACCACGGTACCGGGGGGCATGTTGGCCAGCGGCAGGCAGTTGCCCACCCGGATGTCCGCTCCCGGACCGGATTCCACGGTGGCGCCGACGCGCAGGCGCAGCGGGGCCAGGATGTAGCGCTTCTCGCCGTCGGCGTAGTGCAGCAGCGCGATGTAGGCGGTGCGGTTGGGGTCGTACTCGATGTGCGCGACCTTCGCGGGGATCCCGTCCTTGCGACGCTTGAAGTCGATCTTGCGGTATAGCCGCTTGGCGCCGCCGCCGCGATGGCGGGAGGTCTTGCGCCCGTTGGAGTTACGCCCGCCGGACTTCTTGAGGCCCTCGGTCAACGACTTCTCCGGCTGCGATCGCGTGATCTCGGCGAAATCTGGATAGGTGACGAAGCGCCGTCCCGGGGAGGTCGGCTTGGGGTTGCGAATGGGCATTACTCAGCTCCCTCCAAGCCGCCGAAGATGGGGATCGAGTCGCCCTCGCGGACCTGAACGATGGCCTTCTTCCACTGGCGCGTGCGCCCCGCGGTCTGGCCGCGCCGCTTGGGCTTGCTCTTGACCGAGGAGGTACGCACCTCCACCACCTTGACGCTGAAGAGGTGCTCGATCGCTTGGCGGATCTGGGTCTTGTGCGCACGGTCGTGCACACGGAAGGTGTACTTGCCGGTCTCAGAGAGCGCCACGCTCTTCTCAGAGATGACCGGCCGGATGATGACCTGGCCGGCGTCCATCAGCCGTTACCTCCGGTCCGGGCCACGAGCTCGGGCAGCGCGCTCTCGGAGACAAGCAGCGACGCCGCCCGGATCACGTCGGCCACTCCGGCGTCTGCGACCGGCATCACCGCCACCCGCGGGAGGTTGCGAAACGACTTGCCGGCGGCGGCCTCGAGTTCGCTGAGCAACACCAGGGTCGGGCCGGCGGCGCCCCAGTCGGCCAGCAGCCCCACCGCTCGCTTGGTCGCCGGCACGTCGAAGCCACTGGCGTCGAACACGGCGATGCTCTCCCGCTCGGCGTGGACGGAGAGCGCGCTGCGCAGCGCGGCTCGGCGAGCCTTGCGGTTGACCTTGAAGGTGTAGTGCCGCGGCGACGGACCGAAGACGGTGCCGCCGCCGGCGAAGTGCGGAGCGCGGATCGAGCCCTGCCGCGCGCGCCCGGTGCCCTTCTGGCGCCACGGTTTGGCCCCGCCGCCCCGGACCTCCCCGCGGGTCTTCGTCGCTGCGGTTCCCCGTCGGCGTGCGTTCAGCTCAGCGCGCACGGTCTCGTGCACCAGCGGCATGTTGAAGCGAGCCTCGAAGGCGGTGCCGTCCAGGGTGGCGGTGCCGCCACCGAGCTTCGGGGCAGTTCTAGCCATTGCTGCGGACCTCCACCGTGCCGCCGCGGGGTCCGGGGACCGCGCCGCGCACCAGCAGCAGGTTCTCCTGCGCGACCACGTCGATCACCGTCAGGCCGCGCTGGGTGATGCGCCCGCCGCCCATGCGGCCAGGGCCGCGAATGCCCTTAAACACGCGTGAGGGCGTGGCCGAGGCGCCGATCGAGCCGGGGGCCCGAACGTTGTGGGAACCGTGCGACTTGGGGCCACGCTTGAAGTTGTGCCGCTTGATCGTGCCCTGGAAGCCCTTGCCCTTGGAGGTGGCCGAGACCTTGACCTTGTCCCCGGGGGAGAAGGCATCCGCAGTCACGGTGTCGCCGACCAGCAGCTCGCCGGCCTCATCACGGAACTCGACCACGTGGCGGTGCGCTGAGGCGCCGGCCTTCTTCAAGTGTCCGAGCTCAGGACGGGTGAGCGACTTCTCCTTGCACGCGCCGAAGGCCAGCTGCACGGCCTCGTAGCCGTCGCGCTCCAGCGTGCGGATTGCGGTCACCGGACACGGGCCGGCCTGGAGCACTGTCATCCGCTCGACCCGACCGTCGTCGAGGAAGCGTTGGGTCATGCCGAGCTTCTTGGCGAGGATCGCGGGCACCGTGCTCCTAGGAGGCGAGCCGGATCTCGATGTCCACACCGGCGGGAAGGTGATCGAGTCGCTGAAGCGAGTCGACCGTCTTGGGCGTCGGCTGATGGATGTCGATCAGGCGCTTGTGGGTCCGGATCTCGAAGTGCTCACGGCTGTCCTTGTCCTTGAACGGCGAGCGGATCACAACGTAGACATTCTTTTCGGTGGGCAGCGGCACGGGACCGGAAACCGTCGCGCCGGTGCGCGTCGCGGTTTCGACAATCTCCTTGGCCGCAGTCTCGATCGCCGTGTGGTCGTAGGACTTCAGGCGGATGCGGATCTTGTTCTGGGCGATGGTGGCCACTGTTCTCGGCTGGCTTCTCGGCGTTTGGTTTCGTCAATGTCGAGGGCAGCCCCGGCTCGGGGCCCGCCCCACAAGGTCGTATGAACGGCAAAAAAACAGACGGCGGGCCGGTCCGGCCCAGCCGCCCATTTGAATAACTACTGGATGATCTCGGTGACGACCCCGGAGCCGACCGTTCGGCCGCCCTCCCGGATCGCGAACCGCAGACCGGCGTCCATGGCGATCGGCTGGATCAGCTCGATCTCCATCTGGACGTTGTCACCCGGCATCACCATCTCCGTGCCCTCAGGCAGGTTGGCGACGCCGGTGACGTCAGTGGTGCGGAAGTAGAACTGGGGCCGGTACCCGGTGAAGAACGGCGTGTGACGGCCACCCTCCTCCTTCTTGAGTACGTACACCTCGGCCTTGAACGTGGTGTGCGGCGTGATCGACCCCGGCTTGCACAGCACCTGGCCGCGCTCGATGTCGTCACGCTTGGTGCCGCGCAGCAGGCAGCCGACGTTGTCGCCCGCCCGACCCTCATCGAGGATCTTCTTGAACATCTCCACGCCGGTGACCACCGAGGTGGTGGTGGCACGGATGCCGACAAGCTCCACCGTCTCCCCGGTCTTGATGATGCCCTGCTCGACGCGGCCGGTGGCCACCGTGCCGCGGCCGGTGATGGAGAAGACGTCCTCCACCGGCAACAGGAACGGCTTATCCAGGTCACGCACCGGCTCCGGGATGTAGGTATCAAGGGCCTCGGCGAGGTCCAGGATCTTCTGCTCGTACTCCTGGTCACCCTCCAGCGCCCGCAGCGCCGACCCCGTGATGAACGGGATGTCGTCACCGGGGAACTCGTACTCGGAGAGCAGGTCACGGATCTCGACCTCGACCAGCTCGAGCAGCTCGGGGTCGTCAACCATGTCGGCCTTGTTGAGGAAAACGACGATGTAGGGCACACCGACCTGACGGGCGAGCAGGATGTGCTCGCGCGTCTGCGGCATGGCACCGTCGGCGGCGGAGACGACCAGGATCGCGCCGTCCATCTGGGCCGCGCCGGTGATCATGTTCTTCACGTAGTCGGCGTGTCCGGGACAGTCGACGTGGGCGTAGTGCCGCTTGTCGGTTTCGTACTCGACGTGGGAGGTGGCGATCGTGATGCCGCGCGCCTTCTCCTCAGGAGCGTTATCGATCGACTCAAACGAGCGGACTTCTGTACCGCTGCCGAACTTCTCGTTAAGAACCTTTGTGATAGCCGCGGTCAGCGTCGTCTTGCCATGGTCGATGTGACCGATGGTGCCGACGTTGACGTGGGGCTTGTCGCGCTCGAACTTGGCTTTCGCCACGGGTGTCGCTCCTTCTGATTTCAGTGATCCGGTTGATCTTCCGAGAAGACCAACCCCTTCAAGATACAAACTTCCGACCGAGGGCGCGTCCTGTGGGGCACGCTCGAGGCTGCTAGGCCAGCTGCAGCTCTCCGACGACCTTATCGGCGATGTTCGTCGGCACTTCCTCGTAACGCTCGAACTGCATCGTGTACGTCGCCCGGCCCTGGGTGTTTGACCGCACATCGGTCGCGTAGCCGAACATCTCGGCCAGCGGCACAAAGGCGCTGACAACCTGCGCGTTGCCGCGCTGCTCCATCCCGTGGACCTGGCCGCGGCGGCGGTTGAGGTCGCCGATCACCTCGCCCATGAACTCTTCGGGGGTGACGACCTCGACCGAGAACACGGGCTCCAGCAGCACCGGCTTGGCCCGCTGCACGGCGGCCTTCAGCGCCAGCGACCCGGCCACCCTGAAGGCGATCTCCGAGGAGTCGGTGTCGTGGTACTTGCCGTCAGTCAGGGTGACGCGGACGTCGACCAGCGGGTAGCCGGCGCGCGGCCCGTTCTGCATCGCGTCCTCCAGCCCCTTCTCGACCGCTGGGATGAACTCCGTGGGGATGGAGCCACCCTTGATCTTGTTGACGAAGTCGAAGCCCTCACCCGGGGCCGGCTCGACATCGATGTAGACGATCCCGAACTGGCCCGAGCCGCCCGTCTGACGAACCAGGCGGCCCTCGACCTTCTGAGCCGTGCCTCTGATCGTCTCCCGGTAGGAGACCTGGGGCCGGCCGACGTTGGCGTCGACCTTGTACTCGCGCAGCATCCGGTCGACCAGCACCTCCAGGTGCAGCTCGCCCATGCCGGAGATCTCGGTCTGCCCGGTCTCCTCGTTGGTGCGGACCTGGAAGGTGGGATCCTCCTCGGCGAGGCGTCCCAGCGCGACGCCCATCTTCTCCTGATCGGCCTTGGTCTTGGGCTCGATCGCCACCTTGATCACCGGCTCGGGGAAGGTGATCGTCTCGAGCAGGATGGGTTTGTCGGGCGCTGCCAGCGTGTGGCCGGTGGCGACCTGCTTGATCCCGACACCGGCGGCGATGTCACCCGCCCAGATCTCCTTGACCTCTTCGCGGTCGTTGGCGTGCATCATCAGGATGCGGCCGATGCGCTCGGTGCGCCCGGTGTTCACGTTGAGCACGCGGGACCCGGCCTCCAGGTGACCGGAGTAGACGCGGAAGTAGGTGAGCTTGCCGACGTACGGGTCGGCCATGATCTTGTGCACCAGAGCGGCGAATGGCTCCTCGTCAGACGCGTGGCGCACCACGGGCTGCTCGTCGCCGTTGCTGGAGCCCTTGGCGGGCTTGAGGCCCTCCACCGGGGGTACGTCCAGCGGGCTGGGCAGGTAGTCGATCACCGCGTCCAGCAGCGGCTGCACGCCCTTGTTCTTGAACGAGCTGCCGCACAGCACCGGCGTCAGCGCGATCTGCAGCGTCGCCGTGCGGATCGCCGCCTTGAGACGTGCCACCGGGATCTCCTGGTCCTCCAGGATCAGCTCCAGCAGCTCGTCGTCGTATCGGGAGACCTCCTCCAGGAGGTGCTCGCGCGCCGCGGCGGCCTGATCGACGTACTCCGCCGGGATCTCCACGACCTCCTGCTCCTTACCGAGATCGTCCCGATAGATGACAGCGTGATTCTCGACCAGATCGATGATGCCCAGGAACTCGGACTCTGCGCCGATCGGCAGCTGGATCGGTACCGGGTGAGCGCCGAGCCGGTCGACCATCGTCTGCACCCCGCGCACGAAGTCGGCCCCGGTGCGGTCCATCTTGTTGATGTAGGCGATCCGCGGGACGCGGTACTTGTCCGCCTGGCGCCACACCGTCTCTGACTGCGGTTCGACCCCGGCCACCGAGTCGAACAGCGCGATGGCGCCGTCGAGCACGCGCAGCGATCGCTCCACCTCGACGGTGAAGTCGACGTGACCGGGCGTGTCGATGATGTTGATCCGGTGGCCGTTCCACTCACAGGTGGTGGCGGCGGAGGTGATCGTGATCCCGCGCTCCTGCTCCTGCTCCATCCAGTCCATTACCGCGGCGCCCTCGTGAACCTCGCCAATCTTGTAGGTCCGTCCGGTGTAATAGAGGATGCGCTCAGTCGTCGTCGTCTTACCGGCGTCGATATGCGCCATGATCCCGATATTGCGAGTGTTTTCCAGAGTGAACTTACGAGGCATGAGATTCGGGTTGTCGGTGCGGGTCCCCGTGCGCCGCCAGCGGACAAACAAAAAAGGCCCAAAGGGCCCCTTCACTTCACGGGTTTCGGCGTGGGACGGGTTTCTAGGGGGTCGGCGTCTCCATGGCTTGGATCCTCCGCGCCCGGTAGCGGACACAGATGATGGCGCCGCCCGAGGCGAGAACCAAATATAGCAGAGGATCGGGGGCCTCCGGAGGGGCTACGGCGGTGTCAGCGGGGCCTGCGCCTGGAGGTTCGCCGGCCGCCAGCGGCGGCCCGGTTGCACTCGCGATCCTGATGGGCGGACTGGTGGGCGCCGTGCTGCTGCTCGCCGCCGAGCTGACCACGCTCTACCGGATCGGCTCGCCGTCCGGGGCGGCGGTCAGATCCTACGGTACCGGTGCCCACCACAACTACGCGATGGGCCTGATCGCGGTGCTGGTGGCGTTCCTGGCGCTCGGGGTGTGGCGCACGCACAGCCGCTCAGCGCTGCTGGCGATCGGGGTCCTGAGCGTGATTGCGCTACTGATCGCGCTGCTGGGTGACCTACCCGACGCGCAGGCTACCGGGCTGCTGCGCGCCGGACCGGCGGGCTACGTGAGCGCGGGCGCGCACCCCAGCACCGGGCTCTACCTGGAGACGCTGGGAGCCGTGGTGCTGCTCATCACCAGCGTCGGGGGATTCGTGCTGGCCGGCCCGTCGCCGCGGCGGCGCGGCGGGGCGTAGTCGTCACCGGTGCCGGGGCCGCCGGGGCCGCCGGGGCCACCGGGGCCGCCGGGGCCGCCGGGGCCAGGTTTGACGAAGGTGACACGAAGCGGTCTTGTTTGGTCACAGGGTCCGGCGCCACCCTGGGGCCGTGTCGGAGTCGAAGCCATCTTGTTCCACCCCTGGGAACAAGAAGGCATCGATCGCCTTAGCGCAGGTCAGCGGTGCGCAGTGGGGCGTGATCGGGGCACAGCAGCTCCTTCACTGCGGCATCGGCCGCACGAGCATCTCGCGGTGGCGTCGGCAGGGACGACTGCACCAGCTGCTCCCCGGCGTCTACGCGGTCGGCCATCCGTCTGTCTCAACCGAGGGGTGGCTCGTCGCCGCCCTGATCCACGCCGGTCCCGGAGCGGCCCTCAGTCACGCCACCGCCGCCTGGTGGTGGGGCCTGATCCCCAAGCAGCCGGCTCGGATCGAGGTGTCCACCCTCGCCCGCGCCCGCTCCGTCGGCCCCGTTGCGGTGCACCATCCCCGCCAGCTGGAGATCGTCCGCCACCGCCGGTTTCCGGTCACCACCGTCGCGCGGACGCTGCTGGACTTCGCCGCTGAGGCCGGCGCGAGCCAGGTGCGGCGGGCCCTGTCCGAGGCCGACTACCTCGGTCTGCTGGACCTGCCGGCGCTGCGGGCGACGGTCGGCGGGGGCAGATCCGGAAGCGCCCGCCTGGGACGGGCGCTGGAGCGCCACGAGCCCCGGCTGGCACGGACCCGCAGCGAGCTTGAGCGGGCGTTTCTCGCCCTCTGTGAAGCGCACCGCATCCCCCTCCCGGAGGTCAACGCCCGTGTCGGGCGGATGACAGTCGACGCGCTGTGGCGCCAGGCGGGGGTGGTGGTGGAGATCGACGGGCACCGTGGGCACCGATCGCGGGCCCAGATGCAGCGGGACCGGCGCCGGGAGCTCCACCTGCGGGCCGCCGGCCTCACCGTGATTCGCTACGCCGGTGATCAGCTCGTCGGCGAGCCGGCACTGGTGGCCGCGGACCTGTGGGCGGCGCTGAAGCTAACGGCCTCTGGCCGAGCTCGGAGGAGCTACCAGCGATAGTGCGCGAAGGCCTTGTTGGCCTGCGCCATGCGGTAGATGTCGTCCTTGCGCTTGTAGGCGTTGCCCTGCTGCTGCTGGGCGTCGAGGAGCTCATGGGCGAGGCGCTGGGCCATCGTCTTCTCCCGGCGCCCGCGGGCGAACCCGATCAGCCAGCGCACCGCCAGCGTGCGCGAGCGGCGCGCGGGAACCTCCACCGGGACCTGATAGGTGGCACCTCCCACGCGGCGGGAGCGGACCTCCAGGACGGGGGTCAGCGCCTTGATCCCCGCCTCGAGCTGCTCGACCGGGTTCTTGCCGGTGCGCTCGGCGAGGATGGCCAGGGCGTCGTAGACGATCTTCTCCGCTCCTGCCTTCTTGCCGTCCAGCATCACCTTGTTGATGACCTGCTGGACGAGCCGGTTGCGGTGGACCGAATCCGGCTCTATCGGCCGGATCTGGGCGGCGGCGCGGCGGGGCACGGTCCGGCTACTTCGCCTTCACGCCGTACTGCGAACGCGCCTTCTTGCGGTCCCCGACGCCGGCGGCATCCAGCGTGCCGCGGATCACCTTGTACCGGAAGCCGGGTAGGTCCTTGACGCGTCCACCGCGCACGAGCACCACCGAGTGCTCCTGCAAGTTGTGGCCCTCACCGGGGATGTAGGCGCCGACCTCCATGCCGTTGGTCAGCCGCACGCGCGCGACCTTACGCAGCGCCGAGTTCGGCTTCTTCGGCGTGGTCGTGTAGACGCGGGTGCAGACGCCGCGGCGCTGCGGGGCCGCCACCTTCTTCTTGCGCCCCTTGCCGGACTTGAGGCCCGGAGTGGCGAGCTTCTTCTTAGCCGGCGTACGGCCCTTGCGGATCAGTTGGCTGGTGGTCGGCACGCGGCCTGCGAGAGTAGCAGTCCCGGGCTCAGCGAGGCCGGCGGCGCCGGGGCTTCGGCGGCGCCTTGATCGAGAACCCGGCCATGGTCGACCTGCTCGTCCCGGCGCCCATTCATCCACAGCGGTGATGCATGCGCTCGCCGGCCTCCGCGAGCACGCCACGCAGGATGGCCTCCATCTCGGCGAACTGCTCGGTTCCGGCGATCAGGGGCGGCGCGAGCTGGATCACCGGGTCGCCGCGATTGTCCGCGCGGCAGATCAGACCCCGGCGGTAGAGCTCGCCGGAGAGGAACCCCCGCAGCAGCGTCTCGGACTCCTCGGGGCTGAAGGGCTCCCTGGTGCCGCGGTCCTTGACCAGCTCGATGGCCTGGAAGTAGCCCGCGCCGCGCACGTCGCCCACGATCGGGAGGTCGCGCAGCGACTCCAGCATCGTGCGGAACTGCGGCTCGCCGGCGCGCACGTTCTCCAGCACGCCCTCCTGCTCCAGGGCATCCAGGTTGGCCAGGCCAACCGCCGCGGCCATCGGGTGACCGCCGAAGGTGAAGCCGTGGGTGAAGCTCGCGGCGCCCTCCTGGAACGGCGCCGCCACGCGGTCTGAGACCAGCACCGCCCCCATTGGCGCGTAGGCGCTCGTCAGCCCCTTGGCGGTGGTGATGATGTCGGGCTCGTAGCCGTAGCGTCCCGCGCCGAACCACTCCCCCAGCCGACCCCAGGAGCAGATCACCTCGTCGGAGATCATCAGCACGTCATAGGTGTCGCAGATCTCCCGCACGCGCTGGAAGTAGCCCTCGGGCGGGGTGAAGCAGCCGCCGGCGTTCTGCACCGGCTCGAGGATCACCGCCGCCACGGTCTCAGGTCCCTCGAACTCGATCCGCCGGGCGATCGCCTCCGCCATCCCCGCCTCGGTCATCCCCGGCGAGGGACGGTAGACGTTGGTGTTCGGAACGTGGCAGCCGCCGGGGGTGAGAGGCTCGAACGGTTCGCGCAGCGCGGTGATGCCAGTGGCCGACAGCGCGCCCAGGCTGGTGCCGTGGTAGGCGGTCTGACGCGCAATGACCTTGTGCTTGGTCCCGCGGCCCTGGAGGTGGAAGTACTGCCGGGACAGCTTCAGCGCCGACTCTACGGCCTCGCTGCCGCCGCTGGTGAAGAACACGCGATTTAGATCGCCGGGCGCCAGCTCCGCGATGCGGGCGGCCAGCTCGATCGCGCGGGGGTGGGCGAAGGACCAGTTGGTGAAGAAGCCGAGCTCGCCGGCCTGGTCGGCTCCGGCCTGCGCGATGTCGGCTCGGCCATGGCCGATGTTCACGCAGAAGAGGGCGGAGAGGCCATCCAGGTAGCGGTTGCCGTGCTCGTCGTAGACGTAGCAGCCCTCGCCGCGCACGATGATGGGGATCTCCCGCTCGGCATAGGCCGCCATCCGCGTGAAGTGCATCCACAGGTGACGGCGGGCCAGCTCCTGAAGCGTGCCCGGGGCAGCGTCCCTCGCCTGCTCATGTGTGGCCATCTCTGCCAGCCAACGGTAGCGTTCGCTGGCCATGGAGCTGGCCCACCACCTGGACGGCAGCGGAGAGCCGCTCGTCCTGATCCACGGCATCGGTCATCACAGGCAGGGTTGGGAGCCGGTGATCGCCCTGCTGCGCAACCAGCGCGATGTGATTGCGATCGACCTGCCGGGGTTCGGCGCCTCACCGATGCCCCCGGCGGGAACACCAGCCGGGATCGAGTCGCTCACCGCCCTCGTGTCCAGTTTTCTTGATTCCGCGGGGCTGGGGCGCCCGCACGTGGCCGGGAATTCGCTAGGCGGCTGGATCGCGCTGGAGCTGGCGCGCGGCGGACGGGTCGCCAGCGCGACAGGGCTCTCGCCGGCCGGCTTTCACAATCGCGCCGAGGGTCTCTATCAGCGCAGCTCGCTGCGCCTGGCCCGTGCCGCCAGCCGTCCATTGCAGCGCCGGGGCGAGCGGCTGCTGACCCGCTCGCGCGCGCGTCAACTGGCCTTTGGTCAGCTGGTGGCACATCCGGAACGGGTCCCCGCGGCGCAGGCGGCGCCCACGATACGGGCGCTGGCGGGAGCCGGGTGGTTCGACGAGACCCTCGTGGCGATCACCGGTGCCCGCCGCTTCCGCGGCGGCGAGCAGGTCACCGTGCCGGTGAGTATCGCCTAGGGCCAGGCCGACCGGCTGCTGCTCCCCCACCAGGCCCGTCGCGCCGCCCGCGAAATCCCCACTGCCCGGGCGATCACCCTGCACGGGTGCGGTCACGTGCCCTTCTACGACGATCCGCAGCAGGTGGCGCAGGTGCTACTGCAGGGCAGCTCGGGGCGGTAGCCGGGCGGCTTCAGGCGGCAGCCGCACCCGCCGCCCGCACGGGCGCGGGCATCAGCCAGGCAGCGCCCAGCACCAGGCCAAAGGCTAGGAACTGCACCACCAGCGAGAACGGGTTGCCGGCCAACGGGTCGCCGAAGACGATGATCCCGCCGACGATCCCGGAGACGTTGGCCGCGGTGCCCGTGACGGCGATCACCGGGACGGCATCGCCGTCCTGCAGACCCTTGGCCGAGGAGTAGAAGGCGGCAACCGAGGCGACGAGCGTGACCAGTGTCCAGGGGCTCACCAGCCCGCCCACGCCCGCGCTGCCCACCAGGCCCGAGATCGCCTTGATGGCCACGTCGGAGACGCCGAAGAGGATGCCGGAGGCGGCGCCCAGCATGAAGCCGTGATGCTCGCGAGGAGCCCCGATGTGGGGACCCATGATCAGCAGCGTGCCGGCCGCTATCAAAGCGGCCTCGAAGGCGATCATCCCCGGCAGGGAGAAGCGTGAACTGGCTCCGTGGACCACCGGCAGGGTCAGGCCCAGCAGCATCAGCCCCAGCGCGGTCAAGCCCAGCCCGATCCACTGCCGGCGGCCGATGCGCAGGCCGAATATGCGCTCGGCCATCACCGCCAGCAGCACCATGCCACCGGCCAGCACCGCCTGTACCAGCGAGAGCGGCGCCAGCGCCATCGCGGCGACGTGGAGGACCCAGGCGCCGGCGGCGATCGCCATTCCCACCGCGAACAGCCGGGAGGCGAACAGGCCGCGCGCCGAGCGCAGCGGCCGGCGGATGTCCACCGCGGGGGCGGCGCAGGCGCCCCGGTGCTTGAACAGGAACCCCACGTTGGTGGCCAGGGCGCAGGCGAGCGCGAGCAGGATGCCGAAGAGTGGGGTCATGAAGGAGAGCCGGGAGCGGAGGCCGGCGACGCCGGCGGCTGCCTCACGGATGGACTCGGTAGCCGGGGTCGCGATCTTGAATCCGCAGCCTCAATACACCAGACGTCCATCGGCGTGACAGATTCACGGCCGATGTCACAGCGGCCACCCTGCCGCACCGAGATAAGCCTCGCCTATGTCTGAGCCGCTGCTGCTGGTGGATGTCGACGGGGTCATCTCGCTGTTCGGGTTCGTTCCCGCCGCCCCACCCGACGGCCGCTACGAGATGGTGGAGGGGATCGCCCACCTCCTTTCGGCCACTGCCGGCGATCACCTGCGTGCGCTGTCGGAGACGTTTCAGCTGGTGTGGTGCACCGACTGGGAGGAGAATGCCGTGGAGTACCTGCCCCGTGCGCTGGGACTGCCGCCGCTGGGCCCAGGAGCGCCCCGCCCCCTCGCTGCTGCTGCGCACCGATCCCTCGGTGGGGCTCGCCACAGAGCACGTGGACGAGTTGCTGCGGTGGGCCTCGCTGCGTCCGCCGGCTTAATCCAGAGCGCCGTGCCGGCCGGCCCCGGACCGGAAGCGCTCGAGGCCGGACTGGACCTCTGCCAGCGAGCGTACCCCGTGCTCCAGCTCGCCGGCCATCGCCGCACGCTCGTCCAGGCCCTCCTGCTCCAGCAGCGACAAGCGGTCCTCACGCAGGCAGCGCTGCGGGAAGCGCGCCAGGGCGCAGGCCAGCTCCTCGGCGGCAGCCCGCCCGGCGCCGACCGGGACGACCCGGTTGGCCAGCCCCATCGACAGTGCCTCCTGCGCGTCCACCGGGCGCCCGGTGAGGGTCATGTCCATCGCCCGGCTCACCCCGATCAGCCGGGGCAGCCGCACCGTGCCGCCGTCGATCAACGGGACCCCCCAGCGCCGGCAGAAGACCCCGAACACCGCATTCTCCTCGGCCACGCGCAGATCGCACCACAGCGCCAGCTCCAACCCGCCGGCCACCGCATAGCCGGCAATCGCCGCGATCACCGGCTTTGACAGCCGCATCCGGGTCGGGCCCATCGGCCCGTCGCCGTCAGTGGCCACGCGGTTGCCGGCCGGCGTCCCCACCGCCTGTAGGTCCGCGCCGGCGCAGAACACCCCGCCCTCCCCGTGCAGCACGGCCACCGCCGCCTCCTTGTCGGCATCAAAGCGCCTGAAGGCCTCGGCGAGCGCCGCCGCAGTCTCCCCGTCGACGGCGTTGCGCCGCTGCGGGCGGGACAGCAGCACCGTGAAGACGGCGCCGGCACGCTCCACGCGGACGGCGTCGCTCACACCGCCGCCCCGATCGCCCGGCGCACGAAGCTCCGCAGTCCCGCAATGACAGCATCGGGCTGTGGTAGCGCGCCGGACAGCGGCGCGAGCGGGCCGACGAGCGCCTCGCCGCAACCGCCCACGAGCGCCGCCGCCACCAGCTCGGCGTCCTGGGCGGGCAGCTGACCGTCCGCGATCCCGTCCCGCAATTCCCCCGCTATCAGCGCCGCGTAGCGAGCCCGGTAGGCGAGTCGCTCGGCGTCGACGAGCGGATCCACCGGCTCAGCGATCAGCGCCCACGCCAGCCGCGGCCGCCGCAGGGCACGCTGGGCAAAAGTCGCGAGCACGGTTTCCAGCCGCTCGGCGTGTCCGGCCTCGGCCGGCATGCTCGCCGCCGCCTCGCGCATCGCCTGCACCTCCCGGTCACAGACCGTGCGGAACAGCTCCACGAACAGCTCCTCCTTGGAGGGAAAGTGGCGATAGAGGGTTCCCCCCGCGACGCCGGCGCGGTCAGCGATCGCGAGTACGGAAGCGGCTCCGTATCCATCCTGCTCGATCAGCTCCTGCGCCGCGCGCAGCAGCCGCTCCCGGGTCGGGACCAGCAGCCGCTCGGTCATCCCTTGAAGGTCGAAGGGCCGAGGTCTCCGAAAGGCTCATCGCGGGTGCGCACCACAGCTTTGAACCCCTCGCCGGCAGCGAGCTGCTGAAACGCGTAGCCCTCCTTGGTGTGCCGGGTGATCCCGTCAAACACGGTGCCGAGCAGCTGGGTGGCATGCAGGCCCTGGGAGTAGAGCGACTGGTTGACGAGCAGCTTCATCATCTGCAGCTGGTTGACCGGCACCTGCGCAATCCGCTCCACCAGCGCCTCGACACGCTCATCGAGCCGCCCAGGTTCGGGAGCCTCGATCGCGAGGCCCCACTCCAGCGCCCCGGCGCCGGACAGGCAGTCGCCGGTGAAGAGCAGCCGCTTGGCTCGCTGGGGGCCGAGCCGGTAGGCCCACATCGAGGTGGTCGGCGAGCCCCAGACGCGGGCGGGTGGGTACCCGATCTTGGCGTCGGCGGCGATCACGAGCAGGTCCGAGCACAGCGCCATGTCGGTCCCGCCGGCGACGCAGAAGCCCTGGACCTTGCAGACCACGGGCTTCGAGCAGTGAAACAGCGACATGAACGCGCGGACGTTGCGGCTCATCATCGCGTGGTCGACCATCGGATCCCACACGCCCGCGGGGTCGTGGTTGGCCATCATCACCAGTGGATCCAGCGGCGAGCCGGGAGTCGCGCCGGCGCCGTTCTCACCCGGTCAGCCCTGACCCTCGGCGCTCTGCACGAGGTCGTAGCCGCCGCAGAAGCCCTTGCCTGCGCCGGCGAGCAGCAGCACGTGGACCTCAGGGTCGAGATCGGCCCGCTCGACCAGCTGCTCTAGCTCCATCGTGAGCTCCCGCGTGATGCCGTTGCCACGCTCGGGGCGGTTGAGCGTCAGCCGGGCGATGCTTCCGGCGCGCTCGTATTCGATCGCGCTCACGCCGGCAGCGCGCGGTCGAGGATCGCACGGGCGTCGACGCCACACGGCAGCGTGCCGAACGCGCGCCCACCCCCGGCGCCCAGCCGCGCCGCGCAGAAAGCGTCGGCCACCACGGCGGGGGCGTGGCGCACCAGCAGCGATCCCTGGAGCGCCAACGCCAGCTCCTCCACCAGCATCCGCGCCGAGAACTGGCTGTCGTGGGCGCGCTGCTCGGGGGCCTGGCCCTCGTGGCCGAAGATGCTCCCGGCCTCACGACGCACCCGCACCAGATGCGCGTCCAGCCTGGCGTCAGCACCCCCGGCGAGCTCGCATTCGCCCAGGAAAGCGGGCAGGCCCTCGGGCTCGCGGAGCAGCGCCCGCAGGACATCGAGCGCCGCGACGTTCCCTGACCCCTCCCAGATGGAGTTCAGCGGCGAGTCGCGATAGAGCAACGGCATCGTCGAGTCCTCCACGAAGCCGTTGCCACCCAGGCACTCCAGAGCCTCGGCGGCGTGCGGCGCAGCCCGCTTGCAGACCCAGTACTTCATCACCGCGGTGGCGAAGCGGCGAAACGGGGCCGGCGGCTCGTCGTAGCTGGCCGCGACGCGCATCGCCGCCGCGGTGGCGGCCTCTGACTCGATCGCCAGGTCGGCGAGCACGTTCTGCATCGCCGGCTGATCGGCCAGCAGCGCCCCGAAGGCGATGCGGTGACGGGCGTGGTGGATCGCCTCCACAACCCCGCGCCGCATCCCGGCGGCGGAGCCCAGCAGGCAATCGAGGCGGGTGTGGTTGACCATCCGGATGATCGCCGGTACGCCGCGGCCCTCCTCACCCACCAGGCGGGCGGGGATGCCGCGGAACTCCACCTCGGAGGAGGGCAGCGACCGCGTGCCGAGCTTGTCCTTCAGGCGCTGAAATTCCATCCCCGGCCCGCGCTGCACCAGGAAGCAGGACAGGCCGGCGGGTGCCTGGGCCAGCACCAGGAAGACATCGCAGGGTGGGTAGGAGCAGAACCACTTGTGGCCGTGCAGCTCGTAGAGGTCCTCACCGATGGGGCCGGCGGTGGTGATGTTGGCGCGGACGTCCGAGCCGCCCTGGCGCTCGGTCATCGCCATCCCCGCGATCGCGCCGCGGTCATAGTCGGGCTTGGTCAGCCGCGGCTCCCATTCCGCCGCCAGCTCCGGCGCGCCGTCGCGCAGAGCCGGCACGGCGGCGTAGGTCATCGACACCGGGCACATCACTCCGGGGTTGACGTTGCTCCAGATCATGAAAAGCGCCGCCCGCACCGCGTGGGCGCCCTGGCACGGCTCGCGCCACGGCGACCCGGCAATGCCCCGCTCGATCGCTCCGCGCAGCAGCCAGTGCCAGGAGGGATCGAGCTCCACCTGGTCGATCCGGTGGCCGTAGCGGTCGTGAGTGCGCAGGATCGGGAGGTTGCGCTCCGCGCGGCGGCCGTGCTCAGCGGCCTCGGGGCCGCCGGCTACTTCGCCGGCCTCACGCGCCCGGTCCACCCCCCAACGGCCACCCCCGCGCTCCAGTACCTCGCGCAGCGCCAGGTCGACCTCGTACAGGTTGAGCGGCTGCAGCGGCGGCGGCTGGTTGAGCACCTCTCGCGCTGGACCTGACACTTCGATCGTGGCCATCTGTCTCCTCTCCGGGAACGTCGTGTGAATCCCGATTCACCGATGCTAGTGATCTGGATTCACCGCGCAAGGCCTTTTGGCTATCCCGCGACGTCATCGCGCCGGGCACCGCGCAGAACCGAGGCTGCATCGGCGCGATTGCCCGCAGCGGTTGAGCGCGCCTGAACGAGTCAACGGCACTCGCACCTCTTGCGCCGTGCTGTGAGGACCGCCTCGTGTAGGTGAAACCGTCAATCTCCGCGGCGGCAGAGCCTGGAGGCTCAGCACGACACCCGTCGTGTCGGGCGCGATGGTCCGCGACTGGCCGGCGAAGTTCGTGGTCGCGGACGTCCCCCCTGCGAATAGCGCTCACCTTCACGTCGGTGCTGTGCCCAGCTCCCAGTTCGGAATCGCGTTGGGGTCTGATGGGGCGTTGTGGTTCACCGAGGGGGCCAACAACAAGATCGGGCGGATCACCACCGCCGCTCGGTCACCGAGTTTCCGCTCCCGACCGCGAACGACTCCTCGTATGGGATCGCGGCGGGGTCTGACCGGGCGTTGTGGTTCACCGAGCTCTCCAACAAGATCGGGCGGATCACCACCGCTGGCGCGATCAGGCGAGTTCCCGCTCTCGACCACAGCGGGGCGGATCAGATCGTGGCGGGGTCTGACCGGGCGTTGTGGTTCACCGACTCCAACACCAAGATCGGGCGGATCACGACCGACGGCAGCGGGCCGCCCGCGCCCGTCCCCCCCACCTGGTCCGCCGACGCCGGGACCAGCGCCCGGGCCGCGACCGGTGATCAAGCCGGGCGTCGCGGTCGTGCCTCGTACGGCCCAGGTGACTGGGGGCAAGGCGGCCGTGCTGCTGAGTTGTCCGCGCGGCAAGTCGGGTTGCTCGGGGACACTGACGTTAACGAGCCAGCGGGTGACGATCCGCCGCCAGGGTCGCCGCCCCGTGATCACGCACCGTGTCCGTGGGCCGCGCCAGCTTCAAGATCGCCGCTGGTGCGCGCCGCACCGTCCAGGTCTCGCTGAGCCGAAGCGCCCGCAGCCCCTCGCCCACGCGCGCAGCCATCGCCTGCGGGTGACCGCGGCGATCGGGCGCTGCCACCGGTCGATCACGCTCGTCCAATCCAAGCCGCGCAAGCGGTGAAAGCGCTGACAGCCTTCGGCCCCCGACGGCGGCCCGCGTGGGCCGTGGCCCGAGGCGGCGCCTGTTACGACTTCACAACTCAGCCGGAGCGATGCTCGTCGGTATGGTGTTCGCTACGTGAGGCGCCGGGATGTTGGAGGTTCAGGGCGTGTCTGAGCTGCGGGCCGGCTGGACTCGAGTGAGCGGGTTGACTTGACAAAGACACCGCCAGTGAACGAGGCGGTCACCGGGCAGACGGACTCGGCGGACTCTTCGACGTGCGACGCGCAGTACGGCGAAGCGGAGGGTGCGCCGTCCGGCGAGCGAGCCGGCGCAGGCCTCGAGCGGGCCTGGGGCCGGGGCTGGCGCGCCGAGGTGTTAGCGCGAAGCGCGCGGATCCATGACGATCTCCGTCGTTGTTCTAACCCTGGTGAGACGGGCGCAGAAGCCAGTCGGATCGTGGTGCGGGAGAGCCTCGGGCGCGCCGCTCGCGCGACGGGTCTCATCACCCAGGGCGATCTCTCGTGGCGTGATCGGCTGGCTAGGTCGTGGGTGGGGTTTGTGGGGGTCGGTGACAGGTGCGCGGATCGAGAGCGCCTGGCGTGCCCTGAACGCCGCCGAGCAGGAGCTGCTCATGCTGCTCCCCGCGGCGGTCATTCACGAACGAATCCCGGGTATCCGCGCGGCGTTGCGCAACATGATCCCTCCTGGCGACCCGCGTCTGGGGCGCTACACGGCCGACCTCGACGCGCTCGAAACGCGACCCCGACAGGGCGCCCGGGACAGGATCGCGCGATGGTGGACCGGCGTGCCCCGCGTGCCGCGCTGTTCTGAGGCCGACCGCTCTTGCCTGCGGAGCATCAAGCGCGACATCGACGACGCTGGCGACGCCGCACACGAGAAGGTCCGCACGTTTCGCAACGTGGTCTTTGTCTTCGGGACCCTGCTCTCCGTCTTTCTCGTAGCCGTCGCGATCGCCCACGCCGGCAACCCGCGGTTCTTTCGTATCTGCGAGGCACCGCCCTCCTCTGCGAGCCAATCCGTCGCCGCCGCCGACACGTGCAACAACTACGCCGACGTCGCCACCATCGAAGCGCTCGGCGCCCTCGGCGGACTGCTCGCCGCCCTGCTTGTCCTCGCGCGGCTAGACACGGTCACCGGCGCCTACAACCTCGCGATCTACCCGGCAGCGCTGCGGATCCCCGCCGGGGCGATCACCGCGCTGTTCGGAGTATTCGTGCTCCAGGGCGGAGCGCTGGGCGCGTTCGCCACCCAGGACAACAAGAGCCTGCTCGCCTATGCCGCGCTCTTTGGCTACTCCCCAGACCTCCTCCTGCGACTCATTGACAAGCGCGCCAACGGGGTGCTCGACCAAGCCCGCGTAAAGCAAGATCCCGAATCGCGACCACCCCCACCCAAGATGGCCGCCAAACCGACCTGACACAGGTCGGCGGCGGACCCGGCGGCGCCGCCCACGCCCCCGAGAGACTGGCGAGCGCCGCCGCCAGAGGTGAACGGCAACCCTAAAGAAGCCGGGGGTCCGAGCAAGCCAATCACGACAGGCGGCCTCGCCTCCCGCAAACCGGGAGCCGAGTCGTCCGTTGTGGTTAACCACTAAAGGCACCTCCGGCCCTGACGTCAAGGTCCTCTGCTCGTCGCTGGGGGCGGCTGACCTGCTATTCACATAGGTCCGGGCGTGAGGATGGGCCTCCCCGGGGTTGGTGGGGCCGGTTGAATCATCGCGGCGGCGCGATCGGGTGTGGTTGGGGTATGCAGCGGCTGGAGGTCCGGCGCGGATCGTGTTTGTGGGCGGCTGCTTGCGGTCAGGTGGGTGCTGACATCGCACGGAGGCGCCTTGGGACAGTGAGGAACTCCGCCTGCGACCGACCTCAGCTCGCGAGCGGGATGCTGCCGAGGATCCTCGTGCCCGACCCCGGCGCGGCATGGATCGTCAGCTCACCGCCGAGCGCGCCGATCCGGTCGGTCATGTTCTGCACCCCCGCGCTCCCCCCACCACCGCCGTGTCAAAGCCATGACCATCATCGGCGACCTCGAACACGAGGCTGCGACCATGCTCCGCAAGACCGATCCTCGCCCGCGCGCCCTCCCCCGCATGCTTGGCGGCATTCTGCAACGCCTCCAGGCAACAGAAATACACTGCGGTCTCCAGCTCAGGCGGGTAGCGCCCGGCACCGTCACAGCGAAGCTCGGTCGGGATTGCGGCGCGCTCCACCGCTTCCTGCAGCGCCGCCGGCAGGCCCTGGTTCTCGAGCGCCGTCGGGTAGATCCCGTGCGCCAGGTCGCGCAGCTCGGACAGCGCCTGACTGAGGTCCGCCCGCAGCTCGTCGTGGATCGCCGTGGCCGCCACCGGGTCCTGGCCGATCAGCCTCGCCGCCAGCCCGAGCTTCAGTCCCAGCAGCACCAGCTGCTGCTGGGCGCCATCGTGCAGGTCGCGCTCCATGCGCCGACGCTCGCTGTCGGCGGCGGCCACCACCCGCGTCCGCGAGGCGCGCAACTCCTCCGCGCGCTGCTGAAGATCCTCCAGCGACGCCTGCAGCGCCAAGTTCAGCTCCACCTTGTCGCTGCGCAGTGCCTCGCGCTCGCGCAGTCCGAGCACCATGTCGTTGAAGCCCGTCGTCAACACGCCGAGCTCGTCGTCGCTGGTCACCGGAACCAAGCGCTCGAGGTCACCCGCCGCGCCTCGTGCCGTCGCGCTGGTCAGCGTCCGCACGGGGCCAACCACGGAGTCGGTCACGGCGCGGATGAGGACCGGCGTGAACGTCAACGCGATCAGGGCCGCGATCACGACCGCGCCGAGCACCCGAGACGCTGGGCTGTGCCCGATGCTGCCGATCGCCTGGCTTACCAGCACCGCGAACGCGGTCGTAACCGCCAGCGCCAGCAGCACCTTCAGGCGTATCCCGACCTGTGCTCGATGCACACCACCCGCTGGGAGCATGACCCTCGCCGCATCCTCGACCATCGGGCGAACCATCGCCTCGCCCACGAAGAACGTGTACGTCGCGGTCATCGCGATCACGAGCTGCGCGAACAGCCACGCGACTGGGTACCCGCTGGCGCCGAGGTGGTAGTGACGCGCCGCCCAGACCACAGCGGGGATCAGCAGCACGCTCGTCAGCACCACGCAGCGCGGCAAGGCGCGTCTGATGACCGTGATACCGCTCTGCCACGCCGTCGCCGCCGCGCTTTCGGGACGACCGTCGCGGATCCATTTGATCAGCAGCCGCATCTCGCGCCATATCAGCGCGAACGGAATGCCACAGCCCACGGCGATACCTGCTTCAGTGATCAAGACGAAGTCCAACGGCGGGCGAAATGACCCGGCGAGCAGGCGGGTCCCCACTACCAGGCAGAGGAACCCGCCCGCAAGCACCACGCATCCCAGCCACGCCAACACCAGCGCTAGGTAGCCGATCCCGAAGCGCGCGTAGAGCCGTGCGAGCAACCTTTGGCTGACCTCGCTTGTGTCTTCGCCGCCCATCTGCGGAGCCTATTCTCTCGCCGCTGGCTTCAGTGCTAGTACTGAGCACGACCGGATCGCGGTGCGCCATGCTTGGGGTTGATGCCGACACTCTTGATAGTCGACGACCACGCGGGCCTGCGGACCTTTGCGCGAAAGCTGCTGGGCACGGAGGGTTTCGAGTAGCCGTTCAGTCCTCCGGGCTTTCCATAACAAGGTTCGCGAGGGCGGGCGCCGAATCTTGTTGGCGTGGAGCGATCCGAAGCTGAGGCGATCTATGACTCGGGTCGCGAGG
>JAABUY010002425.1_pt1 | contig 22178 bp, 20 predicted proteins | sample 5560271 | NCBI WGS metagenome assembly JAABUY01 (sample SAMN10711886, study PRJNA513374) | rock metagenome | isolation source: Antarctica rocks | place: Antarctica: Victoria Land, University Valley | reverse complement strand
TCCTGGAGTGGGTGAGGGGCACCACTCTCGGTCCGGTCCGATCAGTTCTCTCGGAGCCCGACTACGCGGACTTCGAGCAGGAGTACGCAGAGATGCTCGGGCAGGCCTACCCAGGCCGGTCGTTCGGCACCATCTTTCCGTTCCGCCGGGTGTTCGCGGTCGGACACAAACCCTGAGCTGCCGCCGCAGGTGGCCCGGCCGCGCACATTCCGCTGACCGCCGGCGGCGCTGGATACTGTGGCACTACGTCGCTCGGTGGACCGGGCACCGTCAGAAGGGCCCAGATGATCTCCAGAGAGCTCGCAGTCGCGCTGCGCGATGCCGAGGTGCGGTGGAACCCCGCGACCGGTGATCGGTTCAGTCTGATCGATCCGGCCTTCGAGGGAGAGATCTTCACCCTCAGCGACATGACCATCGAACCTGCGGGACCGGCGGGCGCCAGGGTGCTGGGCTTTAACGGCACGACCGAGTGGGCGCTCGACTCGGTCGGCATCGAGGACGCGCTGTGGCTGCCGCGCGAAGACCAGTTGCGTGAGTTGATGGGCGCCGCTTTCGTCGGTCTGCGCGTCGGGGAAAGTGTTCCCGGCGGCGGGAGTTTCGTGCTGACCATCAGGCTCCTGCCGCGAACCGACGAAGAAATCGAGGCCGACTCGGTTCCCGACGCCTATGCGCTCGGGGTGTTGGCCCGTATCGCTGCGGCGAACGAGCGACTGCTACCGCCGCCGCCGGACAGCCGACTCGACCAGTAGCTGCTGCCTCGGCATCCAGCTCGTCCGGCCGACGCGGTTAGGCTTGTCGGGTGCCCGACCATCCCCGAGCCATCCACATGCTGCACGACAAGGTCCTCGTCAAAGTCGGCGGTAGCGGCGGCGAGCGCACCTCGAGGGGTGGAATCCTGATTCCAGCGACCGCCGAGGTTGCCAAGCGACTGACCTGGGGCGACGTGCATGGCGTCGGCCAGCACGTGCGGTCGGTGAAAATGGCGGACAGAGTGTTGTTCTTCGCCGACGACCAGTTCGAGGTCGAGATCGGCGGCGAGACCTACCTGGTCCTGCGCGAGCGCGACCTGCAGGCTGTGGCGAGCCAGACCGCCGTGGACGATTCGGGTCTGTATCTGTAACGCCGCGGATGCCTGTGCGGCCTGGTGCGCTGACCGCGTCGCCCTCTCGCCGTGCGGCCGATCTTCGTGCCAGCTGCGCGGGCGCAGGTTCGCCCGCCCGGTCGCGATGTGTGTCAGGCCCACCCGCCAGCCCTGGGCGGCGAAAGGAGCTCCCCAGGTCGGACGGCCGCAACCAGGATGGACGAAGATGGTAGGAGCGCTCTGTGGGCGCCTCCGCCGCGTTCCCGACGAAACGAGCCCGACATGGATCACTTCGACCTGATCGTCATCGGATCCGGGCCGGCAGGGCAGAAGGCCGCCATCGCGGCTGCGAAGCTCGGCAGGTCCGCTGCTGTCATCGAGCGCCGGAACATGGTGGGCGGCGTCTGCATCAATACCGGGACGATCCCGTCCAAGACGCTCCGCGAAGCCGTGCTCTACCTGACCGGGTTGAGCCAGCGTGAGCTGTACGGACAGGCCTACCGGGTCAAGGACGACATCACCGTTGCGGATCTGTCGGCCCGGACCCAGCACGTCATCAACCGCGAGATCGACGTCATCCGAAATCAGCTTTCCCGCAACCGGGTTGCGCTGATTCCCGGTGTCGCACGCTTCCTCGATTCCCACTCGGTGGAAGTCGAGAACGAGTCCGGCGTCACCCAGCACCTATCTGCCGACAAGTTCGTCATCGCGGTCGGCACCAGGCCCGCCCGACCCTCGACCGTGGAGTTCGACGGCGAGACGGTGGTGGACTCCGATCAGATCCTGAACATGAAGAAGGTGCCCGCGTCGATGGTGGTCGTCGGCGCCGGTGTGATCGGCATCGAGTACGCATCGATGTTCGCCGCCCTCGGTACGAAGGTGACGGTGGTGGAGAAGCGGGCTTCCATGCTCGAGTTCTGCGACGACGAAATTGTGGAAGCGCTCAAGTACCAACTGCGCGATCTGGCTGTGACGTTTCGGTTCTCCGAATCCGTGCATACCGTCGAGCGACATGCCAGCGGCACACTGACGATTCTTGAATCGGGCAAGAAGATCCCGGCCGACACCGTGCTGTATTCCGCCGGCAGGCAGGGCGCATCGGACACCGTCAACGTGCTGGCTGCCGGCATCCAGTCCGCGGACCGAGGCAGGCTGGAGGTCAACGAGAACTTCCAGACCTCGGTGGACCACATCTATGCGGTCGGTGACATCATCGGCTTTCCCGCCTTGGCAGCAACGTCGATGGAACAGGGACGCCGAGCTTCCTATCACGCCTTCGGCGAGGCGGTGGGCGGAAAACTGGGGGATCTGCAACCGATCGGCATCTACTCGATTCCCGAGATCTCTTATGTCGGGCGTACCGAGAGCGAACTCACTGCCGAGAATGTGCCGTTCGAGGTCGGCGTTTCGCGATATCGCGAGCTCGCCCGCGGCGCCATTCTCGGTGACTCCTACGGCATTCTGAAACTGTTGGTGCATCCTGAATCCCGCGAGCTGTTGGGGGTGCACGTGTTCGGTACCAACGCGACCGAGCTGGTGCACATCGGCCAGATGGTGATGGGTTGCGGCGGTACCGTCGATTTCCTGGTCGACGCAGTATTCAATTATCCGACCCTCGCCGAGTCGTACAAGGTGGCCGCGTTGGATGCGGTCAACAAGATGCGGGCGATCGACCGGGTCACCCGGGTGTAGGAAAGTCGGCCAGATGACGGTTCTTTCCCGCGGCGCCAATACGCCGCTCACCGGCAATTCGCTCGATATCGCGGTGGCCGGCGCTCTCCAGGGATCGGTCGACCTGTTGGTCTTCCAAGTGGGCGCCGATCGAAAAGTGCGCTCGGATGACGACCTCGTCTTCTTCAACCAACCGGCCTCGCCGGAAGGTGCCGTCCGGTTGGTCGCGGCGGACCGCGTGAGCGTTGATCTGGCAGCCGTCCCCGCCTCCGTCGAAACGCTGGTGATCGCCGTGGCACTCGAGAACGCCGCGGCGGGCTCGTTGGCCGCCATACCCGGTCTGGGCGTGACGGTGTCGGCGGGCGAGCGGCATTCCGCAGAGGCCGCCGGTTTGACGACGGAGCGGGCGGCGGTGCTCGTCGAGATCTATCGTCGGTCGGGTGGCTGGAAGCTGCGCAACGTGTCGGCGGGTTGGGCTGCCGGTTTGTCCGCTCTGGTCGGTGAACACGGTGTCCGTGTCGACGACGGGCCGGCGGCCGCTGCGTCGGAGCCGACGCGGCCGCCGCCGGCAACCATCGTTGCGCCAACGCCAACGCCAACGCCAACGCCCACTGCCAGGCCGCAGTCGCCGGCCGCGCCGCCGTCGCCGACCGCGCCGCAGTCGCCGGCCGGGCCGGCCGCGCAGCACTCGGCGACCCAGGACCGGCAGTCTGGAACCGCCACGCACCCTACGCCGGGTGGCTGGCCGCCTCCTGGCGGCAGTCTGCCGCCGTTACCGCCGATCGTGCCACCCCAACCAGGGGGCTGGCCCGCACCGGGCGGGCCGCAGCCGTGATGGGCGGCTCGTTCAGGAAATTGTTCGTGCGGCTGGCAGCGCGGATCGACGAGGTCGCCGACCGGCCCGCCGGGCCGGACCCGCTCTCGGGCGGCCGCCGTCGGGGCGCCGACCGCCGGCGGGTTCGAGGAGTTGCCAACGCGCAGGACCTTCCGGAAACGGACCCCGGCATCGACGTGGCGAGCCGGGCGCAGGACGAACTCGCGCGGATCAAGTCAGGACCAGCGTCGCCGGATGCGTGGCCCGGGTCGGATCGATGGCGAGTCCGGCGGTTCCTGACGGGATCAATTCGCCGAATGCGGTCCGCCGTCGGGTACGCAGCTCCGATCAACACAGCGGACGTCAGCGGTCGTCGCCGCTGCCGGTGAGCGTGCCGCGCTGCTGTCGGCTGCTGAGTTTCGTGATATTCGATTCAGCAATCGCGTTCAGCGAGATACCCAGGTCGTCCGCAAGGACGGCGACATACCAAAGGACATCCCCGAGCTCTTTGGCGACATTGTTCTTGTCCAGGGCCGCGATATCTGCGTCCTGGTCGCGGATCCATTTCTTGAAGATTGCCAGCACCTCACCGGCCTCGTCTCCTATCCCCAGCACCTGCTGCATGAGTTCCTTGAGTGGGTCATCGTTGGACAGATTCGTTCTGATGGCCTGGCACTGGTATTCGTCGAAGTCCATGGTGCTCATTCCTTCGCATCGGTCATTTCCGGTAGTCGTCACCGAGAATCAGTCGGGCGACGCAATTGCTTCGCACGGCTGAGGACGGTGTCGAGCATCTCGGGCGTCAGCCTGCCGGTGAACGTGTTCTGCTGGCTGACGTGGTAGCAACCCAGCAGGGTCAGCGCGGCGCCGTTAGGACCTGATACGGCAATTTCCACGCCGTGCCCGAACTTCGGCCGCGGTTTCGGCAGGCTCCAACCCTGCCGGTCCAGCCCGGCCAGAAGTGCCTGCCAACCGAAGGCACCCAGAACCACGGCAACCTGCACGGTGGGAGCCAGCAGTTCCAGCTCGCGACCCAGGTAGGGCGCGCAGTTGTCGCGTTCACCCGGAGTCGGCTTGTTGTCGGGCGGCGCGCAATGCACCGGGGCGGTCAGGCGTGCACCGATGAGCCGCATCCCGTCACCGGCCGCCACCGAGTGAGGCTGCGACGCCAGGCCGGCGCGGTGCAGCGCGGCGAACAGCACGTCGCCGCTCCGATCACCGGTGAACATCCGACCGGTACGGTTGCCGCCGTGGGCCGCCGGCGCCAGCCCGACGACCAGCAACCAGGCCCGGTCATCCCCGAAGCTGGGAACGGGTCGTCCCCAATACGTCTCGTCCCGAAATGCCGCGCGCTTCTGGGCGGCGACGAGCTCCCGCCACGTCACCAGCCGCGGGCAGGCCCGGCAGTCGGCGACCAGCAGATCCAACTCGCCGAGCGTTCGGGCTCGCGCCGCCGGTACCTGCGCAGGGTTCGGCCCGGTCATCTCAGCACGATTGCTTGGAACACCTTCACCATTTCCGCCATTCGACCGCGTGACCGTCGATTTCAGGCCACCCCAGCATGCTATCTGTGTCGCACGCAGGGATTCGGACCACTTGATCGGGTGGACAGCGAGGTGACGAAGGTGGCCCGTGGTGCTCGCTCAGAACGCTGCCTCGGGAACCTCCATCAACGATTCGTCGGCGGTCTCGACGATGGCCCTGCGTGCGGTCAACTCCGGCAGTACATTGCGCGAGAACCAATGTGCCACAGCCAATTTACCGGTGTAGAAAGCAACATCTCTGGCACTGACGCCACTGTCGAGGGCGGCTTGGGCGACCACTGCCTGCCTTATCAACAGATACCCGATCAACAGATCCCCTGCGCTCATCAGTAGCGATACTGCGTGCTCGCCGATCTTGTAGAAGCTGGACCTGTCCTGGGCAGCGGCCAGGGCGTAGCCCACCAGGGTGCCCACCATGCCCTGGAAGTCGGCCAGGGCCGAACCCAGAAGCGCCAGTTCCTCCTTGTGTCGGCTGCCCTGGACGCCCTGCGTGCTCAGGAACTCACTGATTTCGGCGGCGATCACCCCCAGCGCGGCGCCGTCATCCCGAACGATCTTGCGGAAGAAGAAGTCCTGCGCCTGGATGGCGGTGGTGCCCTCGTAGAGGGTGTCGATCTTCGCGTCGCGGATGTATTGCTCGATGGGGTAGTCCTGGGTGTAGCCGGAGCCGCCGAACACCTGCAACGACAGCGCAAGGTTCTCGTACGCCCGCTCGGAACCGACCCCTTTGACGATCGGCAGCAGCAGATCGTTGACGCGCTTGGCCAGGCCGAGATCGATTTCGTTCTCGGTGACTCCGGCGGCGATCCGGTCCTGCCAGCTCCCGGTGTAGAGATAGGTGGCGCGAAGGCCCTCGGCGTACGCCTTCTGCTTCAGCAGGATCCGTCGGACGTCGGCGTGCTGGATGATCGGAACCCGAGGCGCGGCCTTGTCTGCTGCGCGACTCAGGTCGGCGCCCTGCACTCGTTGTTTGGCGTAGTCGAGAGCGTTCAGATAACCGGTCGAGAGCGTGGCGATCGCCTTGGTGCCGACCATCATCCGGGCGTATTCGATGATGTGGAACATCTGCGCGATGCCGTTGTGAACGTCCCCGACCAGCAAACCGACCGCAGGGATGCCGTTCAGGCCGAAGCTCAATTCGCACGTCGACGAGACCTTCAGTCCCATCTTGTGTTCCACTCCGGTGACGAAGGCTCCGTTGCGCTCGGCGAGATCGCCGGTCTCGACGTCGAAATTGAATTTCGGAACGATGAACAGACTCAGACCCTTCGTTCCGGGCAGAGTCTGGACACCGGGACCTTCTGGACGCGCCAGCACCAGATGCACGATGTTCTCCGTCATGTCCTGATCGCCCGAGGTGATGAACCGCTTGACGCCCTCGAGGTGCCAGCTGCCGTCCTGCTGCAGGATCGCCCTCGTCCGGCCGGCACCGACGTCGGATCCGGCATCGGGCTCTGTCAGCACCATGGTGGAGCCCCAGAGCCGTTCGATCATCAGCGCGGCGATCTTCCGCTGCTGCGGCGTACCGAGGTTGTGCACCACCTGCGCGAAGTTCGGGCCGGCGCCGTACATGAAGACGGCCGGATTCGCGCCGAGGATCAGCTCTGCAGCGGCCCATCGCAAGGACGGCGGGGCGCCGTAGCCGCCGAGTGCCGTCGGCAGTTCCAGCCGCCACCAGTCACCATCCATCACCGCGGCGAAAGACTTCTTGAACGACTCCGGCATCGTCACCGAGAAGGTCTGCGGGTCGTAGACCGGTGGGTTGCGATCGGCGTCGGCAAACGACGCCGCGATCGGGCCGGTGGCCACCTTTTCCAACTCGGTCAGCACTCCGCGAGCCGTTTCCGCGTCCATTTCGTCGAACGGGGCCTTACCCATCCGCTCCCCACCGCCGAAGACCTCGAACAGGTTGAACTCGAGATCACGGAGGTTGGAACGGTAGTGGCTCATGTGAACTGCTCCCTACGGGGTGGTTTCCGACCGGTCGGCGGTTGCGGCATACGAGAACAAGTCGGTCGACGGCTGCTGCTACCTGATCTGCCGGCTAAGTTACCGGTGAGTAGGAACAGGTTATTACTGCCCGGTAACTTAGGCAAGGGGTCACCGTCGCGCTGCCAGGTGTCGTCCGCTGGCGTCACCCGCGAGATCGGTATCTTGTAGCGTCGGGTGCACAACCGGCGATAGGAGCTGCGCTGATGGTTCAACCTGCGGTACCGCCATTTGACGGCACCAAGTCGAACGAGATCGACGCCGGCGCTGTCGGCGACGAGCACGCACCGTCCCCGCTGGATGACGATGCCGATGTGATCGACGCCGAGATTGTCGAAACCGCCGCCCTTTCGCCGTTACCGGCGCCGCCGCTGCCTTCGACCGACTACACCGATGCGGGGGTGCCGAGCCTGGACTATCTGCGAGACAGGATCGAGGGCCGGTACGTCACTGCTCTCGGTAGCACCGAACTCGCTCAGGCTGCGGCCGACCGCGAGGTGGCACGCCGGACCACGGAGCAGAAGCAGGCGACCGAGACCGCAGCAGCACGAAGTGCCATCAGGGAACGAGCCGCGAAAGACAAACTGGACGAGATCCGGCGGACCCTGCACCCGTGACTCGGCGGTGCCTGACTCGCGGTGTCTGACTCGGCGGTGTCGGCCGCGAAGACAGGAACACGAGCAGTAGCTGTCAGTGGATGTGGCTCATCCAGTCGGCCGGGACCCGCCCGGCCGGTCCAGGCGTGGGCTGATCGGCCGGATGCGAGGTGGGCTCCGCCAGCGCCGGCCCTTCGTCGGATTCTCCGGTCGAATAGTTGTAGAACCAGTCCTCGCCTGGCTCGAAACTCTGGATGATCGGATGCCCGGTGGCGCCGGCGTGAGCCGTGGCGTGCTGGGACGGCGAGCTGTCGCAGCAACCGATGTGCCCGCACTGCGCGCATCGGCGCAGATGGACCCACCAGCCGGCGGCCGCATCGCAGTCGACGCAGCCGGAGCCGCTGGGTGCGACATCCGGGTTGATACCGGCGGTCTGGGTCATCGATCTCCTCAATTGGAGTCCACATGGATTGTTTTGGACAGCAGCCGAATTGGTCGGCTGAGAACGATTATTGAGTCGGAGCCGCCAGCGGTAATCGAATCTGGAAGCGGGTGTCACCCGGTTCGGATACCAGTTTCAGATCACCATGGTGCTTCTTGACAACGATGCGCCAGGAGATGTCGAGACCGAGCCCGGTGCCTTCGCCGACGGGCTTGGTGGTGAAGAACGGCTCGAAGATCCGATTCTTGATCTCGTCCGGGATACCCGGTCCGGTGTCACCGATCTCGACCAGCAGCCAATCGCCGTCGCGCGCAGTCCGGACGGTCAACCTTCCGGTGCCGGCCAGCGCGCCGATGGCGTTGTCGATGGTGTTGGTCCACACCTGGTTGAGCTCCGAGGCGTAGGCGGAGATCTGCGGCAGCGTCCGGTCGTAATCCTTGACCACGGTGATGCCCTTACCGATTTTGGCGCTGAGCATCAATAGCGTGGCGTCGAGCAATTCGTGGACGTCGACGACCTGGAACGGCGCTCGATCCAATTGGGAATACTGTTTCGCGGACTGGACCAGGGTGGAGATCCGAGTGACGGAGTCTTCGATCTCGTTCATCAACAGTTCGGTCTCCACGCTGTAGTTGATCCACCGAACGGCACCCTCCAGGACTCCGTCGGCGACAACAGCATCCACATCGTCGAGCCAGTCGGCAGCGAGCCCGGCCTGGACGAACGTCGGCGCCAGATCCCAACCGCCGCCGATGTTGTGGTCCTCGAACCACTCGCCGAGCGCTTCTTCCCGATCGGAGGCATCCAGCGGACTCAGGGTCGGGGCCTTGGCGGCCTGCTCGACGGCCTTCTCCTGCAGCTTCATCAATTGCTCGAGCGTGGTGCGATCCCAGGGTCCGGCCGCGATGGCGCCCAGTTTGTGACGCATGCCCGCGACCCTGTCCCGCAGCGCCGAGGTGGCCCGAACCGCAGCGGCGGCCGGATTGTTCAGCTCGTGCGTGAGTCCGGCTGACAACGAACCCAGGGCGAGCAGCCGTTCCCGCTGATCGGTGACCTGGCGCATGTTCTGATTTCCCCAGAACATGCCTTCCAACAGGTGCAGCGCCATGGGGAACCATTCCTGCATGATGTGCGCCAGATCCTGCGCGTCCAGCACCAGCAGTCGACTCGACTCGAGGACCCGCATGGTGTTGTTGTAGATCTGTGGAACGCGGTCGCCCATGTACGCCTGCCATGCGCCGCTGTATGCGCCGACCTGCGACGTCCTGGTCATCTCGACGTCGTCGCCGCCGACCAGCTTCGACATCACCAACCCGCCTTCGAGCAGGACGTAGAAGCAGGTTGCGGGTTCGCCTTCGGCGTAGACCTGCCCTGGTTCGACATGAATGGTGTGTCCGTGTTCGCAGAGCCATTGGAGTTGCTCGTCGTCGAGCTTTTCGAACAGGAACAACGTCCGTAACTCTGCGATGTCGCAGGGGATCCGCTTCGAAACAATTGTCATACTTGCTGCTCCGTCACAGTTTTTGCAGATAGCGATGCACGAACATCACGGCCATCGCTCCTTCTCCGACGGCCGAAGCGACCCGCTTCGCCGATTCGGCGCGGGCATCGCCGGCCACGAACACCCCGGGAACACTTGTTTCCAGGTGATAGGGCGTCCTATCCAGTGTCCACCCCGATGGCCGGCCCTGTGCGGACAGGTCGGGACCGGCGACCACGAAGCCGTGCGCATCTCTGGTCACCACGCCATCGAGCCATTCGGTGGCAGGGGTGGCGCCGGCGAAGATGAACAACCACCCGGCGTCGACAGTTTCTTCGCTGCCGGTGTCGTTGGCACGCAGGGTCAAACGCTCGAGATGCTCGGACCCGGAGGCACTGACCACCTCCGTCCGGGAACGCACCCGGATGTTCTCGATGCCGGCAATCTGCTGGATCAGGTAGAACGACATCGACGCCTCGATGGACGCCGCGCGCACCAGGATGGTCACCGATCGAGCAGTCCTTGCCAGATGGACCGCGGCCTGACCGGCGGAGTTCGCGCCCCCGACGATGTACACGTCCTGCGCCGCGCAACTGGGCGCCTCGGTGAGCGCGGATCCGTAGAAGACGCCCATTCCCGTGAAGTCGGCGAGCCCGGGGGCTCCGAGCTCGCGATAAGAGACGCCGGTGGCCAGGATGACCGTATGGGCAGCCAGGGTGGCGCCATCGGCGAAGCGAACCGTGCGCGCCGACCCGTTGACCTCCAACCCCACCACGTCGCGGGTGGTGATGAGTTCGGCGCCGAATTTCGTGGCCTGCCGCCGGGCCCGGTCGGTCAGTTGCGCGCCGGAGACACCGTCGGGAAACCCGAGATAATTCTCGATTCGCGAGCTCTGGCCGGCCTGGCCGCCGGTCGCGGTTCGTTCGATGAGAACGGTCCGCAGCCCTTCCGACGCGCCGTACACCGCGGCTCCCAGGCCGGCCGGGCCGCCGCCGATCACCACGACATCGTAGAAGTCGCCGGTGGGCGTGGTGGTCAGCCCGACCGTGGTGGCCAGCTCCGCGTCCGTGGGCTGGACCGACACCGCTCCGTCGGTTCCGATGACGACCGGTAAATTGCGGGAGTCCACCTCGGCGGCGGACAGCAATCGGACCGCCTCCGGTGTGTCGCTGGAGTACCAGCGGTACGGAACCTGGTTGCGCGCCAGAAACTCTCGAACATCGGACGAACGGGCATTCCAGCGGTGGCCGATCACCTTGATCTCCGAGACGGGGCGCCGGTCGGAGGCGAGCCAACTCTCGAGTTGGGCGTCCACCACGGGGTAGAACTTCTCCTCCGGTGGATCCCACGGCTTGAGCAGGTAGTGGTCCAGGTCGACCACATTGATCGCCTCGATCGCGGCGCCGGTATCGGCGTATGCGGTCAGCAACACCCGACGAGCCCACGGGTACAGGTCCATCGCCTGCTCGAGGAATTCGATTCCGCTCATCTGCGGCATGCGATAGTCGGCGAGCAGCACCGCGACCTCGTCCCCGCGCAGCTTCATCTCCTTGAGAGCGGCGAGCGCGTCCGGGCCTGACTCCGCCCGCACGATGCGGTACTTCTCGCCGTACCGGCGCCGGAGATCTCTGGCCACCGCTCTCGATACGCCGGGATCATCGTCGACGGTGAGGATGGACGCTCGTTTCGAGGGATTTTCCGGCGGATTGACAGCGAAGGTTGCCGACGACGTCACCGCATCACCATAGCCAGTTGTCGGTGGCGGCATGGAAGATGGTGACGTGATCGCCGCGCTGGTTCCCCGTGCGGATCCCCACCAGGGCTGGCTGGTGCAAACCCTCGCGGAGAACGGATCGCCACTCGCCGAACCGGTGGTCGTCTCGGCGGTCGAAGGCCTGCGGCATTGGGAATCAGCCGGAGTTCGATGGCTGTGGGATGCCACCGAAGCGGCGTACCAGCCGTTGCTGGCCGCCGGCCTGTCGGTGCTGCGCTGCCACGACATCACAGCGACGGAGAGGATTCTGCTGGGACGGGAGGGGCGCCACGGTGCGCCGGCGTCGGCGGCCGCCGTCCATGCCCGTCGAAATCGGCTGCCGGTTCCGAAGGAGCGGGTGAGTGAGCATCCGACGGCGCATCCGGCGTTGTTCTCGACAGCGCCCGAGTCGGTTGGAGAACCGATGCTCGTGCTGCGCACGGCATATGCCGATCAGATCGCGCGGGCAGGGTCGGACAATGCGCTGAGGCTGTTGCTGGCGGCCGAATCTGCAGCGGCGCTCGCCGCCATCGAGATGGGACACCTTGGCTTGCCGCTGCGCGCCGATGTGCTCGACGGCATTCTCACCGAGGCACTGGGGCCGCGCCCGGCATCGGGCGGCCGCCCGGTCAAGATGATGGCATTGGCGGCCCAGATCAATGCGGCCTTCGGAGCTTCGGTCAACGCCGACTCTGCGGTCGAGCTGCGCCACGCTTTCCGGCGCGCCGGTTTCGACGTCGAAAGCACCCGGTCCTGGGTGCTCAAGGACCTCGACCATCCCGCGGTTGCTCCGGTGCTGGCTTACAAGGAGTTGTCCCGGTTGTTCACGGCCAACGGCTGGAATTGGCTGGCGGAATGGGTGCGGTATGGACGTTTCCACGCGGGCTACCTGCCGGGCGGAGTTGTCTCCGGTCGTTGGGCGGCGCGGGGCGGCGGTGCGCTGCAGATCCCCAAGTTGGTCCGGCAGGCGGTGATCGCCGATCCCGGCCATATCTTCGTGGTTGCCGACGCGGCCCAGCTGGAGCCGAGGGTATTGGCCGCCATCTCCCGAGATCCCGTACTGCAGGCGGTCTCTGCCCAAAATGATCTCTACACCGCGCTTGCCGAGAACGGCTTCGGCGGCGACCGGGCGCACGCCAAGGTCGCCATGCTGGGTGCCATGTACGGGGCCACCTCGGGTGCGGCCGGTCGGTTGCTGGGAACTCTGCGGCAGCGGTATCCGGTCGCCATGGCGTGCGTCGAAGATGCTGCGCGCCAGGGCGAATTGGGTGGCACAGTGGTCTCGGTTCTCGGCCGGACGAGCCCTGGTCCCGGAGCCGGGTGGTGGGACCTGCTGCAAGCCGGCTCGCTGCCCGACGCAACCGAGGGGCAGGAGCGCCGGGCTCGGCAGATCGCGCGGGATCGCGGGCGGTTCACTCGTAATTTCATCGTGCAGGCCTCCGCGGCGGATTGGGCCGGCGTGTGGCTGTCGGCCTTGCGTCGTGACCTCAGGACGGTTCCCGGAGCGGACTTGGTGCTGTTCCAGCATGACGAAATCGTGGTGCACACGCCGGTGGAAACAGCAGACATCGTGGGTGATCTGACGGTCGCCGCCGCTGAATCAGCGCGAAATCTGGTGTTTCCGACGAGCAGGGTTGCCACCCCGGTCCGCCCGGTGATGGTGAACTGCTACGCGGATGCGAAATAGAGCCGGCGAGAAAGCGAGTCGGCCGACCGGCGTCAGGCCGGATGCGACGACGCGAGACTGGCGTACACGACGATGTTGTTCTCGTAGCTCCGTTTTCCCGGGTCGAAGACGCCGCCGCAGGTGATCAGTCGCAGACCAGCATGATCGATATTGCCGTAGACCTCGAAAGTCGGAAACTGAGCTTTCGGATATGACCGCACTCCGTCGACCCGGAAGATAGCGACTTGTCCGTCCTGCCGAGCGACGTCGATTTCCTGGCCGGGCTTCAAATTCCCTAATTCGTAGAAAACTCCGGGGCCGTATTTCTTGGAGTCGATGTGACCAAGGATCAGGGCCGGTCCGAGGGACCCGGGAGCCGGAGAATTGCGGTACCAGCCGGCCTTCGAGTCCGGATCGTCCAGCGACGGGACCTGCACCGAGCCGTCCGCATTCAGTCCGAGGGCGAGCAGGGGTGAGGAAACGTCGATGGCAGGAATGGACAGCGAAACCGGCGGCGATGCCGGGAGGATCAAACCTTTGAGTGCGGTGTCGGAGGTCGGCGCGGTGGGCCCTGTGGAGTGAGCAGTCGGCTCTGTGGAGTGAGAAGTCGATGCGGTGGAGTGAGCAGTCGGACGTGAAGGGAGCACCGAGCGACCCGAACGCGTCGAAGCGGGCGGCGAGCCTGCCGACGTCGTACGGATCGGGCTGTTCGCGGCCGGGTGGGAGCCTGGAGACGGCGAACGGGAGGAGGACGGGACCGGGAAGGAAGGGGCTGGCGAAGGTGTGGTCCCGTCGATCACCCCGGCTGCGGCCAGCGACGGCTGCGGCGGCGCCGGTCGTGAGCTGCGGAGGGCAGCAATGACCAACACTGCCCCTACGAGCGCCAGGATGGACGCCAGAACGGCGAGGCCCCGCCAGGCTGTGGCGGAGATGTAGCGATGTCTGGCAGGTGTCACGAAAGCTTCCTCCGGAAGCCGTTCGTCACCACCGTCTCGAAGGATCGACCGGACTGCCGACGGCGTATCGCAACCAGTGCGATCCCCATCGCGGTCAGCACCGCGGCCGACCCGAACCAGATCTCGGTCGACAAGGAGCCGACGGCTGTCGACCCTCCGCCGGTGTCGGCACTACCGGCCGGAACGGACTGCATCTGGGCTGCAACGAACCGGCCGCACAGAGCGGGGTGGGACGCCTCGCTCGACACGGCGCCACCGACGGTCTCGTCGTACTTGCCGTTGTCGTTGCCGTCGACGCCGTGGATCACGAACAGAGCCGTTCCGTTCCGCAGCGCAGTTGTCACGGCCGGGTCGACGTCGAAGGTGCGGGAATAGGTGTACGCGCCCTCCGCCGGGAACCGGGTCAACGCCAACGCCGACGAGGCCGAGGTGTCGCCCGTGGTGGTGAGGGACGCGGATACCGTACCCAGAAGCGGGGTGGGATCGACGGGCGAGACCGATTGGCCGGCGCCGCCCGAAGACGCCGCAACAGCCGGGCACTGGCCCTGGCCGAGGTAGATGTCCGCGGCATGCGCGGAATTCGCCAGCAGGCCGGACACCTGCAGGGTGAACTTTGCGGAGTTGCCGTTCAGCGTGACCCACAATTCGCCACTTCCCGCAACCGCGTCCGGCGAGATCGGCGCAAGCATCGAAATGAAATCGGACGACGTGGAGGCCGGTGTCGCCGAGGCAGCGGGTGCCTGCGCGGAAGCCGATGGTGCCAGAGCGACCGCGCCGGTCAGCAGGAACGCTCCGGCGAGTGCAACGATCTGCGTGCGCATGATGTAGTGGTCCTCTCAATGCGGGCGATCGCCGCCCTGCGGTTGGAAATGAAGTGCTGTCTTGTGTCACATCAAGCTGCGTGCGAACGCAACCTACGATCCGAGCTGACGATGAGGTGTGTAGCTCTGCGTGACAGGGCCCGGAGCGAACGAGTTGTGGTTCTCGGAAGGCCCAACGATGCATACCATACTGTCACGCGCTGCTTCTGACCAGTGGCACGTCATCGCAGTTGCGCCCGTTGACCGGGTCGCCGCCGGAAGACGAGAGAACGCCGGCGTGCCAGTGTCGAATCCGGGGCGCAACCGGCCCCGGTGCTGGACTCGAGAGCAGGGGTGCGTCACCATGCGTCGGTGAGGATTCGGCGCGGTCTGCCGCGCACCGCTTCGTCAGTCGCGATGCTGGCGCTGTGCCTGGCCGCCGCGGCCTGCTCCGGCGCTCCCATCACGGCACCGCCACGGCCGACCGTCATCGCGTCGTCCTCGAGCGCCGCACCACCCCTTCCCGGGCCGACGGTCCTCTCGCAGCCAACCAACACGCCGACGGTGACCAGCGGACCCTTACAGGTTGCCGCCTTCCCCGCCGTCGTCACGCTCCGATGGCTGGACGGGATCAGCGGGGAGAGCGCCATTCGGGTCCAGGGTCCAGGCTGGGTGCGCTGGCAGAGCGCCAGATCCGGTGACCTGGCCGAAGTGCGGCCGGACGGAAGCTACCGCTGGGTCGGGCCCGACGGGGCCATGGTTGCGTGTGCGGCAGCCCCACGCGGACGAGCGCATCGTCGAGTTCCCAGCGCCATTGTCTGGGGATCGATGCGAACGGCGATACCGCGGTGACAACGACGGTCAGCGGCCCGCGATATGTGTACGGGCCAGACGGCTCCTGGCTGGGAGCGTTCGAGTCCGGCGGCGCGCGACTGCCCAGCAAACAACCGGTTGGCACGCTGCGCCAGATATCGGCGGCCTACGGGGTCGATCTTCCCGGGCTGGTGGATTTCGCGACCAGTGTCATGCCCTTCGCAGGGGGCATGACCGGAGACCCACACCTGATCACCGGTGCGGGCCGGCGCGTGACCACCGCAGAGTCCGGGGACTTCCATGCGCGCTTCGGTGATGTCGCTCATCGAATCCAGATCCGACTCGAGGCCATGCCCTATCAATCGGACGTCAGTTCCGTGGCCGCCGTCGGCATCGGTGTGCCGGGTCATCGGATCCAGTTGGATCTCGCGGGCCAACTCATCGTGGATGCAGTCTCGGTACCCCACAGCGGAACGTTCCGGCAGATCGGGCTGTCCGGTGGGGTTCAGATCGGAGTCTGGCCGGCGGATGCGACCGGGGCCGTCGACGCCGTTGTGATGTGGCCGGATGGGTCCACCGTCGCAATGGCCGCGGATTCCGCACTGGGTCTGACCGTCGTCGCTCGATTTCCGGCCGACCAGCCGGGAGCCGGTGTGTTCGGCACAACCACGGACGGTGCCAACGCGAGCTCATTGAATCAACCGGCCACGTCGGGCGTTGCGCCCGGAGCATCGGGGCCTCGAGACGATGATCTGCTGAGCAGAGCAGGGTTGGCGTCGACCTCTGTATCGCAGGTCGTCGAGAGCTGGCGAGTACAGCCGGGCGAGTCCCTGTTCAGCAATTTGCCAGCCCCTTCGCCCTCACCGGGACCGCCGGTCGCGATCGCTCCTGCTGCCGCTTCGGCGGCGCGGAAATATTGTGCGGTACCGGGAATCGAGAATCCCGATGACATTGCAGCGTGCGTTTTCGATGTGGCGCGGACGGGCGACGACGGGTATGTGGCTCATCATGTTGAGCTCGACCAGGCCGCCGACCGGCGCGTATTCCCGGCGGCGCTTCTCGCCCAGTGGCCGGCCCTGATGCTCGATACCGGCTTTCGCCCGCAGTTCTCTTCGATGCCGGCCTACCAGGTCGGCAACGTCCTCCAGGCCACCCTCGCGGCCGGCAAGAATCGTTCGTACCGAATGACTCTCGCCCGGGCGGCTCGGTTGACGATCGAGGGCGCTCCATGCGGCGCGCTCGCCGGGCACGCGCAGGCACAGCAGGGACAAGCTGCTCTACGCCTGTTCCGAAGTTCAGGTCGACCCGTCTCCGGCCGGCGACCCTGGTACGGGACATCGCGAACCGATTCGCTTCCGGCCGGTTCCTATGTGTTGTTGCTCGCGGGGCCGGAATCGGGCCCGGCAGCGTCCGTGAAACTCCGAGTCACAGCCTGACTTTCGGCGCGGCGGAGCGTAGGGTCGGTTTCCGCGTTCGCCGTTCGCTCTATGGTCGAAAGGCTATGTCTTGACTGATGTCCCGTCAACCGTCGTGCTTGCTGAAGTCACCAGCAGGCTGCGCGCAGCGGGCTGTGTTTTCGCCGAGGACGAAGCGGAATTGCTGGTGGCAGGGGCGTCCACCGCCCACGAGCTCGAGGCATTGGTGGTGCGCCGGGCTGCCGGGCTCCCCCTGGAACACCTCTTGGGTTGGGCGGAATTCTGTGGTCTGCGGATTAGGGTGGACCCCGGCGTTTTCGTGCCCCGCGGTCGGACCGAATTCGTCGTCGCCGAGGCAATCGCAGTGCTGCAGGCGGTTGTCCCAGGGCATCACCCCGTGGTGGTTGATATGTGTTGCGGCTCGGGCGCTATCGGCGTGGCAGTCGCCCACGCGGTGAATATCGATCTACACGCAGTCGACATCGAGCCCACCGCAGTAGTTTCCGCCCGTCGGAACGTCCTGCCCGTTGGCGGCCACGTGTACCAGGGCGATCTTTATGAACCTTTGCCGAAAGAGTTGCGAGGCCGGATCGATGTGCTGCTGGCGAATGCGCCTTATGTGCCCACCGCCGCCATCGCCACGATGCCGCCCGAAGCCCGGATCTACGAGCCGGCGGTAGCACTGGACGGTGGCAACGACGGGCTGGCCGTTCAGCGCCGGGTCATCGCGGAGGCCCGCCATTGGCTCGCACCCGGAGGCCATCTACTCATCGAAACGAGCGAGCAACAATGCCCGCATACGGTCCAGCTCGTCCTCGACAGCGGTTTGCTGCCACGGGTGGCCGGCTCGGAGGACTTCGATTCGACCGTCGTCATCGGCACAAAAATATCGAGGACGGCGGACGGCGGACGGGATCCGGTGTGAGTTCGCTTGACAGAGCGGTTGCGCGGCAACGGTTCTGCGTCGCACGGGTCGCCGTACTAGGAACTGTCACCGAAGCCGGCCAGCCACACCTGGTACCCGTCACGTTCGTTCTGGCTGATGACGTTGTCGCCTTCGCCGTTGATCACAAGCCGAAGTCGACAACGAATCTGCGGCGGCTTGCGAACATTTCACAATGTCCGGAGGTCAGCTTCCTGGTTGACGAGTACGCCGACGACTGGTCGCTGCTGTGGTGGGTACGGGTCGACGCAGTTGCCGAGATTCTTACCTTCGGGACCCGACACCAGCGGCTCCTCGATGCTCTGGCGGAAAAGTATCCGCAGTACCGGACCACCCGGCCGACCGGTCCCGTGGTGGCGGCGCAGGTGAGTTCTGTCGTGGGATGGAGTGCCTCCAAAGCGCTGGAAGGCCCGTCATAGGCTGAATCGATGACCCAGAATCCAGCAGCTCCTGACGCCCCGGAACCTGACGACAAGGACTGGACCTGGGTGCTGGACCGGTCTTGTTCCGAATGCGGATACGACTCGGCGAGCATCGCGCGGGAGTCCGTTGCGGCCAGGCTGCTCGGCGCCACACCGCGTTGGCAGTCCGCCCTGGCGCGAAAGGACGCGACGGACCGGCCGGCGCCGCAGACGTGGTCGGTACTTGAATATGGCTGCCATGTCAGGGATGTACACCGCATGTTCGGCGAACGGGCCCGGTTGATCCTCACCGAGAACGATCCGGAATTCGCAAACTGGGATCAGGACGAGACGGCCCTTTTGCAGGAGTACTGGAAGGCGCGGCCCGCCGAGGTCGCACCGGAGATCGTGGAGGCGGCAGTCGCGGCGGCCCGAAACTTCACCGGCTTGTCGGCCCGGCAGTGGTCAAGGACCGGACGCCGGAGCAACGGTTCCACCTTCACCATGGAAACACTTGCCCTCTACTACCTGCACGACGTCGAGCATCATCTGCACGACGTCGGCGCCTGAGCAGTCAGGCGGGTCCCCCTGGGCGACGTGATCGCCCTGCTCGCCTCGGACCTTGCGCAAGGCAGGCACTCGCCACAGCGCCCCCGGATACCTCTGACGATGCTGCGCACTCCCCTGGTCGCCTGGCCCTGGTCGCTGCCATCAGTCGCTGCCATCGGCGCGGCCGGGCCAATCGGTGGAGCGGGTGACGAGAATCGAACTCGCGCTATCAGCTTGGGAAGCTGAAGTTCTGCCACTGAACTACACCCGCATGCGGTGGTCACTATACCCAAGACACGCATCTGGACCTGACAGTGCGAGCGTCGGGTCACGTCGGAACGGCCGTCAGGCCCCGGCTAGGGTGAGCGCCATGTTGCTGCTGCGGACCGGCCGATGATCCTCTCAGACGGCACCCTTCGAGCCCTGTTGGCGGACGGTTCGTTGATCATCGAACCGCTCGATCCGGCACAGATCCAGCCGGCCAGTGTGGACGTGCGACTGGGCGATGTGTTCCTGGTTTTCCGGAACCACAGCGTCGGGGTGATCGATCCGTACGAGAAGCGCACCGACCTGATGGAGAAGGTCGGGGTGGAGCCTGGAGATGCCTTCATTTTGCACCCGGGCGAATTCATCCTCGGCTCGACGATCGAGGCGATCGGTCTGCCCGACGACCTGGTCGCGAGAGTGGAGGGCAAGAGCAGCCTCGGCCGGTTGGGACTTCTCATCCACGCCACCGCAGGCTTCGTCGATCCTGGTTGGCCGAAGGGGCAGATCACCCTCGAGCTGTCGAATGTGGCCACCCTGCCGATCAAGCTCTGGCCCGGAATGCGGATCGGTCAGCTGTCCTTCCACCGCCTGGACCGAGCGGCGGAGCGTCCCTACGGACATCCCGCCCTCAATTCGAAGTACGTCGGGCAGGCGGGGCCGATGGCTTCCCAGTACGAGGGCAACGAGCGCCCGGGTGCGCAGCGCTGACGGGAACGAGTGGTATCACAACGGTGTCGCCAACGTTCGGAGAGCCGCTCGGGCCGGAGGTTCGAGCTACTCGCCGGTAACCTCGTAGTGTCCGAGGATCGCCGCGTTGCTTCACGGCGATTCGATGACCTCGGCCCTGCCACCGAATTCGGGGAAAGGGCGTCCGACCAGCAGTGAGGAGTGATCGCCCATGCCGTGCACCCGGTTCGGCGCCCATCGGTGTCCGTTGATTCGGTTCCGTCCGGAAATTGCCTCGGTAGTGCCTGCTGTGCGGCTCGACCTGCGTGGAGTGCGGCGGTGAGCATCGTCTCCTGGATCGCCGGACCGATCGCCGCGGCGTTCATCCTGGTGGGCTTCGCTCTGCTTGGCCGGGCGTCACTGAAGATTTACCGAACGGTGAAGCTGGGTCGGCCCGATCCCACTCGCGGCGGCTCACCTGCGGCTCGGTTCAAGACGTTGGGAACTGAATTTCTGGGCCATACCCGGATGCTCAAGTGGGGAATCATCGGCGTCGCCCACTGGTTCGTCATGGTCGGGTTCGGCGCCCTGGTCCTGACGCTGGTGGAGGCGGTCGGTGAGACCTGGTACCCGCAGTTCGAACTGCCGTGGCTGGGGCACCAGGCCTGGTACGGACTCTTCGTGGAGATCATCGGTGCTACGACCATCCTGGGAATCGGCACGTTGATCGTCGTCCGCCAGCTCGCTCATCCGCGACGGGCGGATCGACGCTCCCGGTTCACCGGATCGAACTTCCCGCAGGCGTACTTCGTCGAGGCGATCATTCTTGCGATCGGCATCTGCATCTTCTTGATCCGCGGCTTCAAGGCCTCGACCGGGAACCTGCCCTATCCGGGCTGGGCAGCGCCGATCTCCACCGGACTCGGGCACATCCTCCCGGCCTCCCTCACTGCCATTTCCGTCGTGGCCCTGATCAAGGTCATCATCTCGATGGTCTGGGCCATCGTCATTTCCCGCAATCTGACCATGGGTGTCGCTTGGCATCGATTCCTGGCGTTCTTCAACATCTACTTCAAACGGGAGGAATCGGGCGGTGTGGCCCTCGGCGCGCTGAGACCGATCATGTCCGATGGGAAACCGCTGAATTTTGAGGAGGCAGACCCGGAGAAGGATGTGTTCGGCGCCGGCAAAGTCGAGGACTTCTCCTGGAAGGGTTGGCTCGACTTCTCCACCTGCACCGAATGCGGCCGATGCCAATCCCAGTGTCCGGCCTGGAATACCGCGAAGCCTCTTTCGCCGAAAATCGTCATTCTGGCTCTGCGTGATCATGCCTTCGCCAAGGCCCCCTATCTGGCGGCGGGTGGCGGCACCGACATGGCCGGCGTCGAGCGGCTCAGCGAAGCTCGCCTGCAGGAGCTCGCGCACAGCGATCCGCTGGCCATGCTGGAGGCCGGTCGCCCGTTGATCGGCGGCCCGGAGGTCAACGGGATCATCGATCCGGAAGTGTTGTGGGACTGCACCACCTGTGGCGCCTGCGTCGAACAGTGCCCGGTGGACATCGAGCACGTCGACCACATCGTGGACATGCGCCGCTACCAGGTGATGATCGAATCCGAGTTCCCTTCCGAGCTCGGCGGACTGTTCCGCAACCTGGAGAACAAGGGCAATCCATGGGGTCAGAATCAACGCGATCGCATGGAATGGGCAAAAGGCCTCGATTTCGAGGTTCCGGTGATCACCGACGTGATCGGCGATGACCACGAGTATCTGTTCTGGGTCGGCTGCGCCGGCGCCTTCGAGGACAAGGCGAAGAAGACGACGAGGGCGGTGGCCGAGCTGCTGCACATGGCAGCGGTGGGATTCGCGGTCCTGGGCACCGGTGAAACCTGTTCCGGTGATCCCGCTCGCCGGGCCGGCAACGAGTTTCTGTTCCAGATGTTGGCCCAGCAGAATGTGGAGACCATCAATGCTGCCTTCGGCGGCCGGAAGCAGAAAAAGATCGTGGTTTCCTGTGCGCATTGCTTCAACACGCTGCTGAACGAGTATCCGCAATTGGGCGGTGAATACGAGGTCGTGCACCACACCCAGCTACTCAACAAGCTGGTGCGCGACAAGCGTCTGGTCCGTGCCGTCAACCCCGGGCAGCCGGTCGAGATGAATGTGACCTATCACGATCCCTGCTATCTCGGTCGGCACAACAAGGTATACACGCCGCCACGGGAGCTGATCGGCGCGGCTGGGTCCGCGCTCAGCGAGATGCCGCGCAATTCGGCGCGCTCCATGTGCTGCGGCGCCGGCGGCGCCCGGATGTGGATGGAGGAGAAGATCGGCA
>JAABUY010002422.1_pt1 | contig 22191 bp, 25 predicted proteins | sample 5560271 | NCBI WGS metagenome assembly JAABUY01 (sample SAMN10711886, study PRJNA513374) | rock metagenome | isolation source: Antarctica rocks | place: Antarctica: Victoria Land, University Valley | reverse complement strand
CCGCGACCGTGCGGCTCGAACCCGGGACACGCTACCTCGAATGGCCGGTCGGCAGCCTCGCCCGTCGCATCGAGGGCCGCCAGGCTTTGAAGGATGCCGTCGTCCGGCTGATCAGCTTCGACATGGCCCTGAAGCTGGCGCGGTCCTGATCACGGCGGCTGCTGGAGTTGGGGGCTGGGCCCGGAGCCCGCGGGCACGATGTGCGGGGAAGCCCCGCGATCGGCGCCGGATCGAAGCTACGCCCAAGCATCCAGCAACTGCCCGGTACATCCAGGAAGTCTCCACGCGATCGGTCGACGATCTCGTCAAGGCGCTCGGCATGAGCGGCATCTCGAAAAGCCAGGTCAGCCGCCTCTGCGGCGAGATCGACGAACGCGTGAAGGCCTTCCTCGACCGGCCGATCGAGGGCGGAGCCACGATCAGCAGCGCGTGAACGGCGTCGACCACCAGCGTCTCGATCTCGCTCGCGGGCAGGCGCCACGTGTCGGTGTCGGGGCGCCCAGGGGCTCGTTTCAGCACCCTCCTGGAATCATCAGAACCCCGGCCGCTCAACCCCCAATTCCCTTATCGGACGGGCTCTTAACGGCCACCGGGTGCCCCACACACGTCCAATGCCTTTAAGGGCAGATTAACCTGTTATAGTCACAAGTCAAGCTCGCGATGAGTTTGTAAACCAGAGCCGGGCAAAGGTGAGCCTCCTGAGCGAGAAGGGCGAGTGATGTCTAGATCCCGGCCTTCGGCCCGCTTACTTACCGCTCTGTTCGTTGCGCTGTGTCCGTTCAGAGTGGCCGCTGAGCGCCTGAACATCGGCTCGATAGGAGCCGATCTGAAGGGCGAGGCACATCAGCTGGAACCGCTCGCCGGGTATCTGACCTCCCGGCTCAAGGCTGTCGGAGTGGAATCGGTTGGCGTCGAGGTCCGTTCGAAACCCGACGACATGAGAGATGCGATCGCGAAGGGTGACGTTCAGATCGTTGTCGAGAGCCCCTATGAGGCTGCGATAATGGCCCAGGAAACCGGTGCTGTCCCCATCCTGCGGCGCTGGAAAAAGGGCCTTGCCGAATACTGGAGTGAAATCCTGGTCCGGACCGACGGGCAACTTGCAGATTTGCAGGCGCTGCGCGGGCGGGTTATCGCTTTGGAGGATCCTGGCTCGACCTCGGGCGATTATCTGCCGCGCGTGATGCTGGCCACTGCCGGCTTGGGCGTCCAAGTCCTTCCAGGCTTGGATGCGAGACCTGAGCCCGATCGGGTCGGCGTGGTGTTCTCCAATGACCATAGGACGTCTGTGTTGTGGCTCTTAGCGAGCCGCGTTGACGGGGTTGCTCTGGACACCACGTTTGCGGAAAAGCTTCGCAAGGAAGAGCCGGACCGAACTCGCTCCTTAGCCCGCTCGATCACAGTTCCGCGTCACGTTGTCTTGGTCGCGCCATCAGTGAGCTCTCGCGTGAAGAATGAAGTTGAATCTTTATTACTGGCCATGTCGGATTCAGAAGAAGGTCGGGACATCCTTCGCCAAAGCAGCACCGACAGATTTGACCATTTCCCCTTAGGTGTCGATGAGACTTTCAAGCCCATCTACGAGAGTCTGAAAGTGCTAGCTCTTCCAAGCGCACAGTCTGGTCGGAAATGATCGATTTAATCAGCAAAGTGGTTCGCCGGGTAGCTGCATACCGGGGATCATTGGCCCTTCGTTTTACCTTATGTTTTGTAGCTCTGCTTGCAATTTTCTGCGGTATATTCGTCCTCATCCAGTCTTCTGAGAGCGAAACGGCGCTACGTGCGGCATCGGTGGAGCGGTTGGACCATGTTGGTCGGCTCGTGGCCGAGCTTGCGGCAACGAGCCTCAAGACCCTTTCGGCAGCCGAGCTCCGAGCTCTCATGGATGACCTGTCAAGCGACTCGGAAGTTGTCGCGGCAGAAATCGTGGACGCCGACGGTCGAATTGTGGGCACGCCCAGTAAGGACGATTCCAATTTCCTTGCGAAGAACACAAACGAGCTCACACAGTCCGTTTTGTCGTCCGGAACTTCGGGCATCGTTGTCGGCGCGAACTCGATAAGCGCGGGATTCCCAGTTAAATTTGCGGGACGTCAAATCGGCGTGCTCCACGTCGAGGCATCTCGGGACAGGGCTAGGAGCCTCAATCGCGCAGTAAGGCACAAGCAATTCGCCATCGGTGCAGCACTCTTTTGTTTAGCTGCCCTTTTTTGTGCTCTGTTGGTACATGAGGCCACAAAGCCAGTTTATCGTCTAACCCAGTTGGCTCGAGAAGTAGAGGCAGGGAGCAATCCGAAGCTGAATTCGGGCGGTCGGATGGTTGGAGAGCTTGGCGAGCTCCAGTCCGCTTTTCTTTCGATGACGCGAAGGCTCAGCCACCGCGACGCCGAACTTGTTGCGCAAAACGAGCGGTTTGAAGCTGCGCTGGAGACCATGTCGCAAGGGTTGTGTATGTTCGACGCCGACCAGAAGATGGTGGTCTGCAACAGGCGCTTCGGTGAGCTCTATGGGCTTTCGCCCGAGCAGACGCCGCCGGGCGTCGGCTTGCGCGATGTTTTAGAGAGCCGCGTTGAGGGCGGCTGCTATCCTGACATCGACGCAGACGAGTATGTTTGCAAACAGTTGGCCGTTGCGGCCTCAGGGGAGCCCTCGACAGGGATTGCGAAACTTCGCGATGGCCGAGTCCTCCTCATCCAGCATATTCCGAAGCCGAATGGCGGTTGGGTTGCTACTCACGAGGACATCACGGAGCGCCAGAAGGCTGATGCGAAGATCAGCCATATGGCCCGTCATGACGCCCTGACTGATTTACCCAATCGAGTCTTGCTTCGCGAGTGTTTAGAAGCAGGTCTGAAACGTGTTTCCGACGATGACACTATCGCCGTGCTCTGCATTGACTTGGACAACTTCAAGTCCGTCAACGACACGCTTGGCCACTATGCGGGAGATTTGGTGCTCCGGACCGCAACCGATCGCCTCCTCGGATCCACTGGGAAGTCCGATACGGTCGCTCGCCTGGGAGGCGACGAATTTGCGATCATCCAGCTCGACGCTGAGCAGCCGGTCAGCGCGACCGCCTTGGCGGAGCGCGTCATAGAGGTGCTGAGTGCTCCCTATGATCTGGAAGGACAAGGAGTGGTGATCGGTGCGAGCATCGGTATCGCGATCGCACCAGGCGACGGTACAAGCCCTGATGAGCTCTTGAAGAATGCCGACCTTGCTCTCTACCGGGCTAAAGCTGAGGGGCGAGGCGCGTTCCGGTTCTTCGAGCGTGAGATGGACGCCCGCATGCGGGAGAAGCGGGCACTTGAGGTCGACCTACGTGCCGCCTTGGAGCTGAGCGAGTTCGAGCTGTTTTACCAGCCTCTGATCAATTTGGCTGACGGCGAAATAGTGGCCTTTGAGGCGCTGCTACGCTGGAGGCACCCCGACCGCGGTCTTGTCTCACCCGACGCGTTCATTCCCGTGCTCGAGGAGACGGGCCTGATCGTGGCGGTTGGCGAATGGGTACTTCGTCAGGCCTGTTCCGAAGCAACGGGATGGCCTGATGGCATCAGGGTGGCCATAAACCTCTCCCCCGTTCAGTTCAGAGGCCGCGCCCTCGGCCTATCAGTCGTGTCCGCCCTCGCGGCGACAGGGTTGCTGGCGAGTAGATTGGAATTAGAGATCACAGAACGCGTTTTGCTTCAGAAGAACGAGGCCACGCTTTCGACTCTTCACCAGTTGAGAAACTTGGGCGTTCATATTGCGATGGATGACTTTGGAACAGGTTATTCGTCTCTGAGCTACCTCCGCAGCTTCCCATTCGACAAAATCAAAGTCGACCGCTCATTCGTGCGAGAGCTTTGCGAAGGCGACGATTGCATCGCAATCGTTCGTGCGGTCCTTGGCCTGGGCAACAATCTGGGAATGACCGTGACTGCGGAGGGCGTCGAAACCGAGGAACAGCTCGAAAGATTGCGGGCAGAGGGATGCACAGAGGTCCAAGGCTACCTGCTCAGCCGGCCAAAGCCCGCAACCGACATTCCGGAGCTGATTCGCAAACATAATTCGTCGCTGGACGCAGCCTAAAAAGGGCACTAGCAACCAGCACTACGTTGGCAGGTTGGTCCTGTCCCCCACGGAAACGAACTTGCTTCACCCCTTCGGGCGAAAGGGTATGCGATACATTCCTGGGGTTTGAACGGCCGAGCAATTCGTCGATTTCGCCCACACGACATCATTGAGGCCAGGGTACCGCCAACGCTTTATTTACATCGTTATTCATCTGAAGTGATACGAACTTCCTAATCGCTTTCTTCCTTTGGAAATGTCGTAGCGTAACCTGGATGTACATTTTATAAATAGATGCTGCTGTACCCGGCGACCGTTCGCTTTCTCCAACGGTCGGGGCGACAGAACGGGTTGGCGCGCTGCGGCGCTTGTCTCACTCGGCCGGCACGTTGCGCTCGAGGTCCTCGAGCCAGATCCGGGCATTGCCGTCCGACGGCGCCCGCCAGTCGCCGCGCGGCGACAGCGAGCCGCCGGCCGACACCTTGGGGCCGTTCGGCATGGCGGAGCGCTTGAACTGGCTGAAGCCGAAGAAGCGCTGCGCGAAGACCTCGAGCCATTTGCGGATATGGGCGAGGTCGTAGGCGCGCCGCCGCTCCTCCGGGAAGCCTTCCGGCCAGGGGCCGCGTGCCGCGTCGCTCCAGGCCTGCAGGGCCAGGAAGGCGATCTTGGACGGGCGGAAGCCATGGCGCAGCGTGTAGTAGAGGTTGAAGTCCTGCAGTTCGTAGGGGCCGACGCGCTCCTCGGTGCTCTGCGGCTTGGCGCCGGCCTCGACCGGCACGAGTTCGGGCGAGATCTCGGTCTCGAGGATGCTGGCCAGCGTCGCGTTGGCGGCCGCGTCGAACTGGCGCGTGGCCATCACCCAACGGATCAGGTGCTGGATCAGGGTCTTGGGCACGCCGGCATTGACGTTGTAGTGGCTCATCTGGTCGCCGACCCCGTAGGTGCACCAGCCGAGCGCCAGTTCGGATAGGTCGCCAGTGCCGAGCACGATGGCGGCCTGATGGTTGGCGAGGCGGAACAGATAGTCGGTGCGCAGGCCCGCCTGCACGTTCTCGAACGTCACGTCATAGGCGGCCCGGCCCTCGCTGTAGGGATGTGCCAGGTCCTTCAGCATCTGCGTGGCGGCCGGGCGAATGTCGAGTTCCCGGGCCGTGACGCCGAGCGAGGCCATCAGGCGGTGGGCGTTGGCCTTGGTGGCGTCGCCGGTGGCGAAGCCCGGCATCGTATAGGCCAGGATGTCGGTGCGGGGCAGGCCGAGGAGGTCGAAAGCCTTGGCCGCCACGATGAGGGCGTGGGTGGAATCGAGGCCGCCCGAGACCCCGATGGTGATGCGCTTCACCCCGATGGCGCCGAGCCGCTGTTTCAGCCCGGCCACCTGGATGTTGTAGGCCTCGTAACAATCCTGGGCCAGGCGCTCGCGGTCGCTCGGCACGAAGGGGAAGCGCTCGACCGGCCGCTCGAAGCCGACGTCGGTCAGCGGCGGCGCCAGGCGGAACGGGACGCTGCGGAACGTCACGCGTCCCGCCTCGGCCCGGGCGTTGTCGTCGAAGCTGCCGGTGCTGAGCCGCTCCTGGCGCAGCAGGTCGAGGTCGACGTCGGCCAGCGTGACCTGCCCCCGGTCGGCGAAGCGCGGCCCTTCGGCCAGCAGCGAGCCGTTTTCGAAGATGACGGTCTGTCCGTCCCAGGCGAGGTCGGTGGTCGACTCGCCCGGTCCCGCAGCCGCGTAGACATAGGCGGCGAGGCAGCGCGCCGAAGTCGACTGGCAGAGCAGGCCGCGGCTGCGGGCGCGGCCGATCGTGATGGGGCTGCCGCTGAGGTTGGCCAGCACCGTCGCGCCGGCCAGCGCCAACGCTCCCGCCGGCGGCTCCGGCACCCACATGTCCTCGCAGATCTCGATCCCAAGGCGGAAACCGGGGACGTCCTCGGCCGCGAAGACGAGATCGGTGCCGAACGGCACCTCGGCTTCGCCGACCCGGATGGTCTCGCCCCGGAGGCCGGCGCCGGGCGCGAAGTGGCGTTTTTCGTAGAACTCGCGGTAGTTCGGCAGGTAGCTCTTCGGCACCACGCCGAGGATCGTGCCGCGGTGGATCGCGACGGCGGTGTTGTAGAGCCGGTGCCGATGGCGCAGCGGCGCTCCGACGACCAGCACCGGGAGCAGGTCGCGCGCGCCCTCGGCGATGGTCAGAAGTGCGGCCTCGACGGCGTCGAGCAGGGTCTGCTGCAGGAACAGGTCTTCGAGGGCATAGCCCGAGACCGTGAGTTCGGGGAAGACCGCGAGCCCGGCCGCGCGGGCGTGGCAGGCGCGGGCGGCGTCCAGGATGGCGCCCGCGTTGCGGGCAGGCTCGGCGATGGCGGTCTCGATCGTGCAGGCCGCGACACGCAGGAACCCGTGGGTGTAGATCGACCTGAACGCCATGGCTATCTCCTGACCACCGGCTCGACCAACATGATACTGCGGATGGCCGGTTCGGATCGCACCCGGGCCGGGATCACGCGAAGATCGCGACGAGCCTCGCGAGCACGTCGTCCAGCACCTCATGCGGGACACGCTCGATCCGCCGGGCGCCACGTGCCGCGAGGTCGAGCGCCCGCGGCTGGTCGCACCTGACGATGCCGACCGTCTTTATACCGGTTCCTGCCAGCGGCACCGCGAAACCGGCCATTCGAGCGAAGGCACCACCGGTGGTGATCGGCACCACGACAGGAACGCGGGTCACGCCGTTGAAAGTCGACGCCGACACCACCAGCACGGGCCGACGTCCCTGCTGCTCGTGACCCGACGTCGGGTCGAGGCTGACCGCGTAGATGTCACCTTGGACGATCACAGCAGTTCTTGGCCAACCGGACCGCTCAGGGTCCAGCCTCGGTCCTCCTCCGGAATGTCGCCGGCCGGGTCGCATCGGGCCAGCAGGTCGGCCAGCTCGTAGCGCGGACGCGATCGCCCTTCCACGATCAGGCGGCTTCCTTCTACGGCGATGCTGACGGATGCGCCGGCCCGAAGGTCGAGAAGATCGAGGATCGCGGGCGGAACGGCCAGCATGACCGAGCCCCCGACCCTGCGAAGATTTGTGACATGCATGGCAACTCCGACAGTTACATGGGAATATAATACCACCTGGTCCCGGATGCCAGCCCGGCTCACTCCCGCACCGAGCAGCTGTCAAGCCTCGACACCCCTCGCGTGGGTCCGCCGGCTCCCGCCGGTGGTGCAACTCTCCCATGGTGCGGGTGTCCGCATGGTCCGAAGCGGTCGCTCGTTGGCTCGTGGCGGCGCGTCGAGGCAGGCCAAAACTCGGAATGAGCGGCGGCATCGACCGCGATGGTGGTGCGGTCGAGCAAAGCTCCTGGGCGGCATGCCGGGCCGGCATCGAGGGTGAAACCGGTGCGGGGTTTACCGAGCACCTGGGCGGCGCGGAGTGGGCGGAGGCCTTTGCCGAGGCGGTTCTGGTCATCGCTGTCCCGGCCCGGCCACTCCGCGTCCAAGATGCGGCCTGATCGATCGCACAGCGCCTGATCCTGCCGGCCAGGACGCTCACTCAGCCATCGCCAGCACCCGGCGGCAGCCCTCGAAGGCGTCCTCCACCGAGATCGCCGCCATGTTGTCGCCCCCGCGCAGCACCCAGCCGGCCGCGCGCCCGGCCGGCTGGGTGCTGCCGGCCCCGTCGAGAAAATGCGCCCGCAACCCGAGGGTCGGGATGCCGGTCGCGGCGGCGAGGTGCATCAAGCCGGAATCGTTGCTGACCGCGAGGGCGCAGCGCTCCAGGCAGGCCGCGGCTTCGGGCAGCGTCAGGGCGCCGCAGAGGTCGATGGCGCCCGGCAGGGCGGCGAGGAGCGGCGTCGCGCGCTCGCGCTCGCGAGATCCCGGGCCGCCGAAGATTGCGGTGCGGGCGCCCGGCAGCGGGCCGTCGCGCAGGCGCCGGAACAGCGCCGCGAAGCGCTCGGCCGGCCACATCTTCGGATCCCAACTGGCGGTCGGGCAGAGCGCCACGACGGGGTCGCCGTCCGGAATCAGTTCCGCCGCACGGCGCCGCTCGGCCGCACCGGTCCAGGTGACGGGCAGGGGGGCCGGATCGATGCCCAGCAAGGCCGCATGCTGCTGATAGAGCCGGCCCGGCATGGGCCGGCGCATGAACCGCCGCCGCGCGAGCAGCAGGTAGGGCAAGCCCGATCCCCTGAGGTCGACCACGAGGTCCCAGCGCGTCCGCACGGCATCGGCCCAGAGTTCGATCCAGTGGTGGTGCGTGCGCCGCTTCCGGAACGGGATGGTGCGCTCGCGTCCCGGCATGTGGGTGAAGAGCCCGGCGGCCTCGGGCGCGGCCGCCACAGTGATGCGGGCGCCGGGGCGGGTGCGGACCAGGTGGTCGATGACGCCGCAACTCATGACCGCGTCGCCGATCATGCGCGGCGCGATGAACAGGATCTTGTCGGGCAAGGCAGCGATGTCTCGGCTCGGGTGCGCGCCACCATAGGGGTGCGAGACCGCCGCGTGAACCGCCGAGCCTGCGGGTGCGAGGCCGATGCCTTATATGTTACCCCCGTGGTGTCAGACCGCCGGCGGCCCGGCCTCGTCCCGCCAGCTCTTGATGGGCAACGGGCGTGCGCTCGGCGCCATGCCCCAGAGCGCGCAGAGCCGGTACAGCCCCTCGCGCAGGCGCTCAAGGGCGAGCGCGTCGGCGGTGCGCGGATGGGCGCTGTCTCCCACGATGGGCCGCAGGCTCGCCACCGGCCGGGCCTCGATCACGACGGCCGCCACATAGGGCATGAGCCGGGAGCCGACGGCCTCCGCGGCGCGGCGGAGTTCGTCGCGGTGGCGCTGTGCGGCCTCGCTCGGCGCAAGGGTGCCGCCCCCACCACCGTCGACGCTGGGCCGCGCGAGGTCGACGGCCGACAGCCCGTCGAGCCGCGCCCGGTGCCAATGTCCGCGCAGCCGGTCACCTGCGTGCCAGAGCGTCTCGTTGGCCGCGACGTCGAGCCTATCGAGCAGGTTGCGGTTGCGCAGGAGGTCGAAGGCATCGCCGATGCGGCGGATGCCGGCCCGGTCGACCGCGGCGTCCCCGGTACGGCGAGCCTGAAGCAGCCGCTCGGGCGTCGCGTCGTCGTGGCCGCGCGACACACCATCCAGCGGGGCGGAACGGCCCGCCAGCGGGGCGGAACGACCCGCCAGCGTCACGGTTTCGATCTTCCTCCTGGGCATCAGCTCCTCCTGAAGACCGCATGGGCGGCGGACCCGGCCGGCACGGGCCGAGACTCGATGCCGAAGCGCCGCAACGCCATGCGGCCCTGTACGAGGCTCGCCACGGTCGCGTGCGGGATCCGCATGGCGGTGCAGCGTGCCGCGAGGGCGCGGCCCATGGGGCCGGGATCCTCGGACTTGGCTTCGATCCGCAACACGGCGACGTGGCCCTGCGGCAGCAGCAGCGCCAGGGTCCGGCCCGCGTCGTCCGGTTCGTGGACGCTGGGCAAGGGCCAGACCTCCGGAAGCCGTCCGGCCAGGAAGGCCCGCAGTTCGGCCTCGATCCGCTCCGGTTGGGGCCGGCGCCGGTCGTCGAGCCCGAAGGCTCCGCGCCGGCGCGACACTCTCTCGATCCCGTAGCGGCCCGCGGACCCGGAGAGGGCCGTCATGACCGGGGCTCCGCGCTCGCCGTGCCCTGCTGGCCACCGGCACGGGCCACCCGCTCGTGGCGGGCGCAATAGCTGCTTCGTGCAAGCCGTGGCCCATGGCAGAACCTGAAGTCCGGCTCGGCGGGGCCGCCGAGAGGCCAGCGGCAGCAGCCCGGTTCGAGCTTCGCCACGGCCCCTGCGGCCGGTGTGAGATAACGGAAAAGGGGCACGGGGGCGCGATCCCCGGCGAGCGCCAGCGATGACAGGGCCATGGCATCCAGTGGTTTGATGAGGATTTTTGCACGACGACCCTGGACGGACCGGCTGCATGGGCGTTAATGTGCCCTAATAGGGCACGTTTGTCAAGCCATGTGCCCGGTCAGGGCACAGATCGGGTCGCGGCATGGCCAACAATTTGAGGAGCCTGCGGGATGGCCGCGGCTGGACGCAGGACGAGGCCGCGGCGGCGTTCGGGACGACACGGAACCATTACGCCAAGCTCGAAGGCGGCAGCCGTCCGCTGTCCGACAAATGGATCAGGCTGGCCGGCGAGGCGTATGGGGTCGATCCAGGCCAGGTCGTAACGGAGCGTCGAGCGACCGTGCCGGTGGCGGGCTATGTCGGAGCCGGCACCGAGATGCATCTCTACGCGGAGGGCCAGGGCTCGCTCGGCGAGGTCCAGGCTCCCGAGGACGTCTCGGCCAGGACGGTGGCCGTGGAGGTGCGGGGCGAGAGTCTCGGCCCGATCTTTGCCGGCTGGCACGTCTATTTCGACGACCGCCGCAAACCCGTGACGGACGACCTCGTGGGTCGCCTCTGCGTGGTGGGCCTCGTCGATGGCCGCATCCTGGTCAAGAAGCTGCTGCGGAGCCGCGGCCCCGGCGGCTTCGAACTGCATGGGCAGTTCAGTGAGCCCATCGTGGATGCCGATGTGCTCTGGGCCGCCCGGGTGACCTCGATGATGCCGGGGTAGCCGGACCGGAGTGTCGCCACGGGTCAGAGCCCGGACCGCTCCGTCTGTTCGATGGCGCGGTGCAGCTCGAGGTCGACGGCACGGATGTCGCTCGAAGACAGGCCGATGGACCACTCGATGCAACGGTCGGACGCGATGGACAGAGCCCGCTCGCGCTCGGTCCCCCGCCGCATCAGCGGAATCGTCTCGCCGAACAGGCAGCCCGCATAGCGCTCGGCCTGGGTGTAGTGGTGCGTCCCGGCACGGGCGTCGCACACCGCCCCGACGACCCACACGAGGGATATGGCGACCACGATACGCATGCCCGGATTGTAGCGCGGCGAAGCCGCGCGTCCAGGGGTCACAGGCAGACGACCTTGACGTCCCGGCAACGGGAAGCCGACGCAGCCGTCACCTGGCCCGATTGGGATACGCGCTCAGGTCCCGTTCGGGGCCAGGACCCTCAGCCGGTGGCCGTCCCGATCGACCGCCACGAAGGTGCGCCCGAAATCCATCTCGGTCGGCGGCTGGATGACGGTGAGGCCGCGTCGCAGCCAGTCGGCATGGATCGCGTCGACGTCGGACACCGTGAAGGCGATCTCGGCTCCACCCCCGCAGGCCGCGTCACGCGACACCCCGGGCGGCGGCTCCGCGGTATGGCGCGACCACAGGCCCAGCATGACGCCGGGACGCAGCGGCAGCATCGCGAAGGTGGGCGAACTCTCGAGCACCGGCGCGCCGAGCAGGTCCGCATAGAAGCTGGCGCTCGTTTCGGGCAGGTCGACATAGAGGATGATGAAGCTGGCATCGGGCATGGGGCGCTCCTGTCTGGATGGCTCCACCGTGCAGGACATCGCTGTCAGTTTCCGTCAGCAGCGATCACGCGAGGTCGCGGAGGTTCTGCTCGCGACGCCAGTCCGCCATCAGCACGCGCCGCCGCTTCGGCAGGGGCCGGCCGGTGGACGCCACCGCGACGATACGGTCCAGGCGGAAGTGGCGGAAGGCTCCGCGTGCCTCGCACCATGCCGCGAGCACCTCGACCTCGGCGAAGAACCCGACCGCAATCGGCCAGACCATGCGGGCACTGGCCTGCCCGTGCTTGTCGCGATAGTCGAGACGCAGCACCTCCTCGGCCCGCATGCCGCGGCGGATGACCGAGAGAGGCGCGACACCGGGGCGAGACCTGGTGCCGGGCTTCGGCCCGGCCAGCAACGGGCCCGCAGACGCCTCGGCGCCGAGGTCCGGAGGCAGCACCGCCACGATCTTGGCGAGGGCATCCTCGGCCGCGGTCCGGAGGTCCGGATCCCCACGCTGCACGACGAAGCGCAATCCGAGCACGACCGCGTCGAGCTCATCGCTGCGCAGCATCAACGGCGGCAGGAAGAACCCGGCCCGCAGCACGTAGCCGAGCCCGGCCTCCCCCTCGATGGGCGCACCCCCGGCCGCGAGGGTCGCGACATCGCGATAGACCGTGCGGACCGACACGGCGAGTTCGGCCGCCAGATCCGCGGCCGTCACGGGCCTGCGGCGTCGCCGCAGCGACTGCATCAGCGCGAGGAGACGAGCGGAGCGGGACAGAGCGGATCCTCCGGCCGCATGAGGCGGCGCGTGCCACCAGGCAGCCCCGGCGGCCTCTGGACAGAGCGCCGAAACTGTCAGAGGCTCTACAAAAAGCAACGCGACACAGCATCGAAACCGGGAGGATACCATGATTGCAGCCATGCGGGCGCCCGAGCCCCGGTCCGCGGCCGACGAGCGCGTACTCGGCTGGCTGGACCACTTCGGGACCGCCCTGAACGCCCGCGATACCGCCGCTGCTGCGGCGCTCTTCGCCGAGGATTGCTACTGGCGCGACCTCGTCGCCTTCACCTGGAACATCAAGACGCTGGAAGGCCGCGACGCGATCCGGGCCATGCTGGACGCCCAGTTCGACGCCGTGCGGCCCCGCCATTGGGACTTGGCGGAAGCCGCCACGGAGGCCGACGGCGTCACCGAGGCCTGGATCGGTTTCGAGACCGAGCATGTCCGCGGCCGCGGCCACCTCCGCCTCAAGGACGACGCGGCCTGGACGCTGCTCACCACCGCCTGCGAACTCAAGGGCCACGAGGAGAGGAGCGGCAGCCGGCGCGAGAAAGGCGTCGAGCACGGCGTGCAGCAGGGCCGACGGTCCTGGCTCGACCGCAGGCGGGACGACGAGGCCGAACTCGGGGTCGAGCGCCAACCTTACTGCCTGGTGATCGGCGGCGGCCAGGGCGGCATCGCGCTCGGGGCCCGGCTGAAGCGGCTCGGCGTGCCGACCATCATCATCGACAAACACGAGCGCCCCGGGGACCATTGGCGCAAACGCTACAAGTCGCTGCACCTTCACGATCCCGTCTGGTACGACCACCTGCCCTATTTGCCGTTCCCCGATCACTGGCCGGTCTTCGCCGCCAAGGACAAGATCGGCGACTGGCTCGAGATCTACACCAAGGTCATGGAGCTGAACTATTGGACCGGGACCGAGTGCCGATCGGCCCGCTACGATGAGAACGCCAAGCACTGGACCGTCGAGGTCGTGCGCGACGGCGAGGCCGTCACCCTGCACCCGAAGCAGCTCGTCCTGGCCACCGGCATGTCGGCCATCCCCAACATGCCCGACTATCCCGGCATGGACCGGTTCGCGGGCGAGAGCCACCATTCGAGCCGGCACGAGGGCGGCGAGCGCTACCGCGGCAAGCGCGCCGTGGTGATCGGCTCCAACAATTCCGCCCATGACATCTGCGCCGACCTCTGGGAGCACGGCGCCGACGTCACCATGGTGCAGCGGACCTCCACCCATGTCGCGCGGTCGGAAACCCTGATGGAGCTGTCGCTGGGCGGACTCTATTCCGAAAAGGCGGTGGCGAGCGGCATCACCACCGACAGGGCCGACATGATCTTCGCGTCGATCCCCTACCGGATCATGCCGGAGTTCCAGAAGCCGGTCTACGCCGCCATGAAGGATCGCGACGCGGACTTCTACGAGCGGCTGCGGGCCGCCGGCTTCGCGCTCGACTTCGGCGACGACGATTCCGGGCTCTTCATGAAGTACCTGCGCCGCGGCTCGGGCTATTACATCGACGTCGGCGCGTCCGAGCTCATCGCCGACGGCAGGATCAAGCTGAAGCCCGGTCAGGTCGGAGAGATCACCGCAACCGGCGTGAGGCTCACCGACGGCACCGAGCTGCCGGCCGACGTGATCGTCTATGCGACCGGCTATGGCTCCATGAACGGCTGGGCCGCGAAGCTGATCAGCCAGGAGGTCGCCGACAAGGTCGGCAGGTGCTGGGGCCTCGGCTCCGCCACCACCAAGGACCCCGGCCCCTGGGAAGGTGAACTCCGCAACATGTGGAAGCCGACGCGGCAGGAGGCGCTCTGGTTTCACGGCGGCAACCTGCACCAGTCGCGCCATTATTCGCTATACCTGGCGCTGCAGCTGAAAGCCCGGATGGAGGGCATCCCCACGCCGGTCTACGGACTGGGCGAGGTCCATCATATGGCATAAGTCTCCCCGAGCGCGTTGAGCAGGCGGCCTCCTGACATCGGGATCTCGCACGCGCAACCTCCGTGGCGGGTGCCGCGGTGGCCCGCCCGGGCGCCGTATCTTCGCTTCCTCGCGGAAGGCTGGTAGGCTCCCGTCCTACCGTGGCGCGAGTCGCGGAAATCCGGGGCGGAGTGGACGATGGAGTGGCAGGACGCGCGGCGGTCCGACAATGTCGAGGACCGGCGCGGCGATGGTGGCATCGTCGACGGCGGCGGCAGTGGCGGCATCGGGCTCGGCGGCGGCGGGCTCGGACTCGGCGCCATCGTGGTCTTGGCGCTCATCGGCTATGTCACCGGTATCGACCCGCGCGTCCTGATCGGCGGCGCCGAGGTCATCGCGGGACGTAGCGCATCCCAGTACAATTCGGATCCCTACGGTGGCAGCGCTCCACGGCCGCAGCGCCAGGCCCAGACCATGGGATCGGTGCGGATGCCGGACGCGGGCCAGAGCGGAGGCGCCGCGGCGACCGACCCGATGAGCGACTTCGTGGCGGCGGTCCTGGGCGAGATCGAGGATGTCTGGACCCAGCAACTGCCGGCCCAGGCCGGCGTCGACTACGTCAAGCCGCGGCTGGTGCTCTTCAGCGGCGTGACGCGCTCGGGCTGCGGCCAGGCGCAGACCGCCATGGGGCCGTTCTATTGCCCGATCGATCGGAAGATCTATCTCGACATGGCGTTCTTCGCCGAGATGCGGCGGAAGCTCGGGGGCGGCGGCGATTTCGCCTATGCCTATGTGATCGCCCACGAGGTCGGCCATCATGTCCAGAACCTGCTCGGCATCCTTCCCAGGGTGCGCCAGCAACAGGAGGGTTCGGACCAGCAGCGCTCGAACGGCCTGTCGGTCCGGCTCGAGTTGCAGGCCGATTGCCTGGCCGGTGTCTGGGCCGCCAATGCGGACCAGAGATGGCATATTCTCGACACCGGCGACGCCCAGAAAGCCGAAGCGACAGCGGCCGCGATTGGCGACGACACGCTGCAGAAGGCCTCGCGCGGCTATGCCGTGCCGGACAGTTTCACCCACGGCACCTCGCAACAGCGGGAACGGTGGCTCACGGCCGGCCTCGAGACCGGCAAGGTCAAGAGCTGCAACACCTTCGCGCAATGAACCGGACACGACCCCATGAGCAGGATGGACCTCGACCGATCCTTCGTCCCGCTCGGGATCGCGATCCTGACGGTGTCGGATACCCGTGATCTCGCGGCGGACCGCTCGGGCGACACGCTGGCCGAGCGGCTCCAGGCGGCCGGCCACAGGCTCGCGGGGCGCGCCATCGTAGAGGACGACGTCGAGGCGATCCGCGCCGCGGTCGGCGGCTTCGTGGCCGACCGCGGCATCGACGTGGTGCTGACCACGGGCGGCACGGGCTTCACGGGCCGCGACGTGACGCCCGAGGCCGTGGAAGCCATGTTCACCAAGCGGATGGATGGCTTCTCGACGGTCTTCCACCGGATCTCGTTCGACAAGATCGGGGTCTCGACCATCCAGTCGCGCGCCACGGCCGGGCTCGTCGGTACCACCTTCGTGTTCGCCCTTCCGGGCTCGCCGGGCGCCTGCCGGGACGCCTGGGACGGCATCCTGGCCCATCAGCTCGACTATCGCGCGCTGCCCTGCAACTTCGTCGAGATCATGCCCCGGCTCGACGAACACCTGCGGCGCAAACCGTCCTGACCGCCGCTGCTGTGATGCCGCGGCCCAGGGTTGGATCGTGGTCCGGAAGCATCAGGGCGGCCGCACGGGGCCCCCCGTACCCGTCCGTTGCGGATCACCTCGTCCTCGCCGGGTCGCAAGCTCCCGCGCGATGAGGATAAGCAACCGACACAAAGCAGACATATGACCTTGATTCAGGCGCGTACGGCCTGATTGCTCCCGCCTGCGCGGTCGTCACTGATCTCATGCCCGTTCGGTAGGCAGACAGCACGGAACCCCAACATTCTTTTCTCGGACAGGTTGTTGGTCTCCATCGAACGCTCGGTGATGTCGAGCCGAAGGTGTGTCGCGCGTCCTTAATCCAGGTTCTTGATGATGGTGTCGACCATCTTCTTGGCGTCGGCGAACAACATCATGGTGTTGTCGCGGAAGAACAACTCGTTCTCGACGCCCGCATAGCCCGAGCCCATGCCGCGCTTGATGAACAGCACCGTCTTGGCCTTCTCGACGTCGAGCACCGGCATGCCGTAGATGGGCGAGGCCTTGTCGGTCTTGGCCGAGGGGTTGGTGACGTCGTTGGCGCCGATCACGAAGGCGACATCGGCCTGGGCGAATTCGCTATTGATGTCATCGAGCTCGAACACCTCGTCGTAGGGCACGTTGGCTTCGGCCAGAAGCACGTTCATGTGGCCCGGCATGCGGCCCGCCACGGGGTGGATGGCGTATTTGACCTCGACGCCCTCCCGCTTGAGCATGTCGCCCATCTCGCGCAGCGCGTGCTGGGCCTGGGCCACCGCCATCCCGTAGCCCGGCACGATGATGACCTTGGAGGCGTTCTTCAGGATATAGGCGGCGTCCTCGGCCGAGCCCTGCTTCACGGGACGGGTTTCGGCCGCGCCGCCGGCCGCGGCCACCTCACCGCCGAAGCCGCCCAGGATCACCGACACGAAGGAGCGGTTCATGCCCTTGCACATGATGTAGCTGAGGATGGCGCCGGAGGAGCCGACGAGCGCCCCGGTGATGATCAGCGCGAGGTTGCCGAGCGTGAAGCCGATGCCGGCCGCGGCCCAGCCCGAGTAGCTGTTCAGCATCGACACCACCACCGGCATGTCGGCGCCGCCGATCGGCACGATGAGCAGCACGCCGAGCGCCAGCGCCACCAGCACGATGAGCCAGAACGCCACCGAGGAGGTCGAGGTGACGAAGAACACGACGAGCGCCAGCAGCAGGACCGCGAGGCCGACGTTGATGGCGTGGCGGTTGGGCAGCATCAGCGGCCGACCCGACATGCGGCCGTCGAGCTTGGCGAAGGCGATCACCGAGCCCGTGAAGGTGAGGGCCCCGATGGCGGCGCCGATCGACATCTCGACGAGGCTCTGCCCGTGGATATTGCCCGGCACGCCGATGCCGAAGGCCTGGGGCGCATAGAGGGCGCCGGCCGCCGCCGTCACGGCCGCGAGCCCGACCAGCGCGTGGAACAGGGCCACGAGCTGGGGCATGTCGGTCATCCGGACCGAGCGGGCCTTCCAGGCCCCGATGGCGGCGCCGGCCCCGAGGCCGACCACGACCAGAAGCCAGGCGAAAAGGTCGGCGGGCGGCCGGTACCACAGGGTCGTCACCACGGCGAGCGTCATGCCGATGATGCCGAAGCGGTTGCCCTCGCGGGCGGTGGCGGGCGAGGAGAGGCCGCGCAGCGCCAGGATGAACAGGATGCCCGAGACGAGGTAGAGCAGGGCCGCGAGATCGTCGCTCATGGCGCTCAGCCCTTCTTCTTGTACATGCCGAGCATGCGCTCGGTGACCAGGAAGCCGCCGAAGATGTTCACCGAGGCCAGCACGAGCGCGATGAAGCCGAAGATGCGGGCCGCGATGGCGCCGGCGTGATGGCCGGGCACGACCGCGACGCCGATCGACAGCAGCGCTCCCACCACGATCACCGACGAGATGGCGTTGGTGACCGACATCAGCGGCGTGTGGAGGGCCGGCGTCACGGCCCAGACCACGTAATAGCCGACGAACACCGCCAGCGCGAAGATGGCGAGCCGGAACACGAAGGGGTCGACGGTGCTGCCCGTGGTGGCGTGGGTGACGGCGCTGGCCGTGAGCGCGAGCTGGTCGGCATAGCCCTGCGCCGTGGAGGCGGCCAAGCGGGCGGAATCGGCGGCGGCTTGCGCCTTCTCGTAGAGCAGTTGTGGGCTGTCGGCCGCCATCGGCGCGTCCTCGTCTCGGGTCAGTGGGATCGGAAAAAAGACGTCGGCGAGACCCGCCCCGGGCGGAAGCCGCCGAGGCTCGTGCGGGGTCAGGCCGCCTTGGGCTGGAAGCTCGGGTGCACCACGGCGCCGTCGCGGGTCAGGTTCGTGGCCGCCACGAGTTCGTCCTCCCATTTGACGGCCAGCGACTTCGTGTCCTTGTCGACCAGCGTCTCCAGGAAGGCGAAGAGGTTGCGGGCATAGAGGCTCGAGGCCGTGGCGGCGAGCCGCCCCGGCACGTTGAGATAGCCCACGACCTTGACGCCGTTCTCGTCCACCACCTCGCCGGGTCTCGAGAGTTCGCAATTGCCGCCGCGCTCGACCGCGAGATCCAGCACCACGGAGCCGGGCTTCATGGAACGGACCATGGCGGCCGTGACCAGCTTCGGGGCCGGCCGGCCGGGGATCAGCGCCGTGGTGATGACGATATCCTGTTTGGCGATGTGGGTCGCCAAGAGTTCGTTCTGCTGGCGCTGATAGTCGTCCGACATCGCCTTGGCGTAGCCACCCGCCGTCTCGGCGTGTCTGAACTCTTCGTTCTCCACGGCCACGAACTTGGCGCCGAGCGATTCGACCTGCTCCTTCGTGGCGGGGCGGACGTCGGTGGCCGTGACCACGGCTCCGAGCCGCCGGGCCGTGGCAATGGCCTGCAGGCCCGCCACTCCCACGCCCATGATGAAGACCTTGGCGGCCGGCACGGTGCCGGCCGCCGTCATCATCATCGGGAAGGCGCGACCATATTGCTCGGCCGCATCGATCACGGCGCGGTAGCCCGCGAGATTGGCCTGGCTCGACAGCACGTCCATCACCTGGGCCCGGGTGATGCGCGGCAACAGTTCCATGGCGAAAGCGTCGACGCCGGCCCGTGCCATGGCGTCGAGCGCCGCGTCCTGGCCGTAAGGGTCCATGATGGCGATCGCGACCGTGCCCCGCTTGTAGTGGGCGAGGTCCGCCGCCGACGGCCGCCTCACCTTGAGCACCACGTCGGCGCCCCTGAGCACCTCGGCGAGGTCCGGCACGATTGCGGCGCCCACGGCCGCAAAGGCTTCGTCGGTGATCCCGGAGCGGAGGCCCGCCCCGCTCTGGACCGCGACCGTGGCACCCAGCGCGAGGAGCTTGCGCACCGTTTCGGGCGTGGCCGCGACCCTCGGCTCGTCGGTCGATTCGGCCGGCACGGCGATGCGCATGTTCGATGTCCTTCCCTGGTCTTCGTTCCGGTCCGGCCTGCGGACGGATCCTTGTCGTCGCGGTCCGGCCGGAGAGGGCCGGACGGATCACGTCACATCACGAAGAGCGCCAGGAAGATCAGGACGCAAGCCACCGCGACGACGCCCCATTTCGTGGCGAACATAAAGCCGCGATAGGTGCGCTCATGTTCCGCATAATCCATGTATTCCGGGTTCATCGGAACGTCGTCGTTCGTGGCCATCGTGATCTCGTCCGGGTGCGACTCTCCAAGCTCCGTCTATCGAAAAGGCGCCCTGAGGGCAACGTGCGCGGGGCTGCGCTGCACCGATGAGCCACGCGGCCATGACGGCGTTGGACCCCACGGGTAGTCCATGATGTCTGGAGACGACATCGGACGTATCGGCCGACGATGCCTGCGCTCGCAGGATGAACTTTGTTTGCAGCGTTGCAAAACGATTTCGGTGTGGAACGACGGAACCGTCATTGAATTAACTCCTCGCATTCGTGAATGTTTGCAACCAAGACGACGTGTGGCGATGTTGAATGGAGCACAGGCGCAGGGTGGAACGACGCCGACCTGCAGATTGCGAACCGCAGTCTTCCATTGCCTCGACTGAGGGGCGTGCCGGTGAGGGGCGTGCCGGTCGAGGGGTAGGTGGAGCGGCCCTCTCTCTTCGGGTCGCTGCGGTGGTTGCACTCTGCCTCGGCCCGCAGGGCGCCTCCGCCCAGACCTACCCGGGGGTCTCGCGGGTGGAGTGGCCGAAGACGCTGCCGCCACGCGACACGGTGGTCGACGTCGACACGCCGGTCGGACGCTTCACCCTGCCGATCGGCTACGTGGCCGACCCCGAGATCTACGCATCGCAGAAGGAGAGGCTCGGGACCGATCCGTCCGGCCGAACGATCTACCGCGACGACAAGCTTGCCTTCAAGTTCATCATGCCGACCGGCGTCATGACCAGCACTGCTTTGACGTGGTTCTACGCCGACGATGCGGCCGGCCGGCCAGATCCGGATCCGAACAAATACGTCGTCTGGTTTCTCGATGTCGAAAGTAGAGCGACCGTCAACTGGACGCCCGAGCAGATTCATCTGTTCTCGACCAACGTCAATGATGGAAAGCTTATCAGCCTCGACGGGAATGGCGCAAAGTTGAACGAGGAATTTCACTACAGGGGACGTATCGATGTACCTTCTACGCAAGACCGGATTTGGATCTCGCCGGCTTGCGACAACCGCTCATGTGCGACTCACTTTTATTTCGAGCGCGAGCACCTCGATTTCTGGGCGTTGTTGCCGCTTCAGCGACGCGAAGACGTGTTCAAGATCGCGGCCAAAGCCTCGGAGTTCCTGGCGCAATGGACGGTGCAGCGTTAGTTCGAGGTCTCCACTCAAACGTCAAGGATGCTGGACATGACATCACCGGTTCTCGTTCCTTTGAGAGATGCTGGCCCTAATGACGCCTTCTCAATTGGATGGCATGCTGTTCCAGTATAGCAACCTTGATCAAGATACAAATCACCTTGAGTCTAATTTCTACCTTGGATACCAAGATTTATATATAATATATTGTTAAATCAGGAAAAGTTCAATGTGAACGATCCACGGATGTACTGGCTGCAGAATGCCATTGAAATCAACAGCAATAATGCGGTGCAGAATCCCAGTGATCCCCAGGGGCTGTCGAACACCTTCATCCGTGGCGTCACGGCCAACGGATTGTTGTATGAGGGTAAAGCCTCGGCCGACACGGTCGGCCAGATGGTCCAAGCCAACTCGGACACGATCGGAAGATATGTGCTGGGCGCTATCGATGGATATCCCCGAGGTGAGACAGATCAACCGAAGGGTGATGTCGGAGTCGTTCTGGGCATCGATGATTTCATCCAGAAGGACATCGGCTCCGCTCTGGAAAAGGGAAATCAAAGCATCCAGGGTTGGGGTGGAGCCATCTACTATTGGAATACGCCGCTCGGTGCAGGAGCGGGCACGACAATCGGGAGTCACATCTATGGGTCGCAACTAGCGTATCAAGAATTTCTGACCATCAATGCGAAAGCATTGTTGGAAACCGTCGGTGCTGGGATCCAGCAGTCCGGTTCTTCTCTCTGGAACTCTGGGGTCGGTGGAAAGGCCCTCTATCTTCGGGTCGCGGCGGTGGTTGCACTCTGTCTCGGCCCGCAGGGCGCTTCCGCCCAGAGCTACCCGGAGGTCTCGCGGGTCGAATGGCCGAAGACGCTGCCGCCGCGCGACACGGTGGTCGACGTCGACACACCGGTCGGACGCTTCACCCTGCCAGTCGGCTACGTCGCCGACCCTGCGGTCTATGCGGGGGAAAAGCCCGGGGCCGATCCGTCCGGCCGACCGACCTACCGTGACGACAAGCTGGCCTTCAAGTTCATCATGCCGACCGGCGCCATGACCAACACGGCCTTGACCTGGTATTACGCCGACGACGCGGCCGGCCGCCCCGACCCGGATCCGAACAAATACGTCGTCTGGTTTCTCAGGGTCGAACGCGACGTTGCGGGTCTCAACGTTCCGCTGGATTGGCCGAAGGGTGTGCTGGTCGAGGGGCCGGCGGCGGCAATGCCGCCGAACGTCGGCCATTCCTATCGCGGGCGGATCGAAGGGCCGGCGACGCACGACACCGTCGAAGTAGATCTGTTTCGATGCAACGGGGATGTCTGTGCATCAACCTTCTACTTCGAGCGCGAGGGCTTATCGTTCTGGGCGCTTGTGCCCAACCGGCATCATCAGGACGCGTTCCTGATCGCGGCCAAAGCCTCGGAGTTTTTGGCGCAATGGACACTAGAGCCGTTGCCCTTCGGGCTGAGTCGGCCGGGGTAGCGCCTAGGCCCGTGCTGTGATTCCATGGTCGCCGGATCACGGAGGAGCAGCATGGCCCGAGCCCTGTCGCTGGACCTGCGCGAGCGG
>JAABUY010002419.1_pt1 | contig 22225 bp, 18 predicted proteins | sample 5560271 | NCBI WGS metagenome assembly JAABUY01 (sample SAMN10711886, study PRJNA513374) | rock metagenome | isolation source: Antarctica rocks | place: Antarctica: Victoria Land, University Valley | reverse complement strand
GCCGAAACCCTTGTCGGCGTTGAACCACTTAACCGTACCGTTCGCCATCTTGACCGCTTTCGTATCTTGGAGAAACCGACCTTAGACGCAGCCGGGCCGAATTGACAACCTTGGCATGAGAAATATCAACTTTTAGCCCCGTTAAGGCTCGCGAGCACCAGGCTGGGGGTCAGGATTTGCGGCAGCACCTTCGGCTCCTGGCCGGGCGCATAGAGGACATAGAGCGGCACGCCGTCCCGGCCATGCTCGCGCAGGAAGGCCGACACCGCCGGGTCCTGCTGGGTCCAGTCGCCCTTCAGGTAGGCCACGTCCTGCGCCGTGAACGCATCCCGCACGGCCTGCGTGGACAGGGCGACGCGCTCGTTCACTAGGCACGACACGCACCACGCCGCCGTCATGTTGACGAAAACCGGGCGGCCCTGGGCGCGCAGCTCCGCCAGGCGGACGGCGGTGAACGGCTCGCTGGCCTCGGCCGTCGCCTGGACGCCGGCCTGCATCGGGGTGATGCCCGGCAGCAGAAAAGCCGCCGCAACAACCCCAGCCACAGCCGCCGCCTGCCCGAGCCGCCGGCCCAGCCCGGCGCCCGCCTGCGCCCGTCCGAGCGCCCAGCCAGCGAACCCCAGCAGCGCCAGCCCGGCGGCGGCGGCGAGGACGCCGTCCGAACCCGCCTCCTGGCTCATCACCCACAGCAGCCAGACCACCGCCGCATACATGGGAAAGGCGAGCAGTTCCTTCAGTAAGTCCATCCATGCGCCGGGCCGCGGCAGCAGGCGCGCCAGCCCAGGCGCCACGGCGAGCAGCGCGTAGGGCAGCGCCAGGCCCACGCCCATCGTCGCGAACACCAGCAGCATGATCCCCGCTGGCGCCACCAGCGCGCCCGCGATCGCAGCGCCCATGAACGGCGCGGTGCAGGGGGTCGCCACCAGCACCGCCAGCAGGCCGGTGAAGAAGCTGCCCGCGTGCCCGCCGCGGCCCGCGAGCGACTGGCCGGCACCCGCCACGCCGCCGTCGACGGCGAACACGCCGGACAGGTTGAGGCCGATGCCGAACAGCAGCCAGGCCATGACGGCCACGAACACCGGCGACTGGAACTGGAAGCCCCAGCCCGCCGCCTGGCCCGCCAGCCGCAGCAGCAGCAGGCCGCTCCCCAGCGCAGTGAACGCCAGCACGACGCCGGCGGTGTAGGAGGCGGCGTGCGCCCGCACCGCTCCGCGGTCATGCCCCGACATGCGCGCCAACGACATGGCCTTCATTGCCAGCACCGGGAACACGCACGGCATCAGGTTGAGGATCAATCCGCCCATCAGCGCGAGCAGCAGCATTTCCGGCAGCGTTTCGGCCGTTGACGGAGCGGCGCCGGGGCCTGGCGCGGCCGTGACGCTGAGGTAGGTCGGGCCGCCCTTCTCGTCGCGCAGGACGAGCAGGCCACTCAGCTCGGCCTTTGGATCGAACGCTGCGGCGACCGGTAACTTGAGGCTCAGGGTCCCGTCGCCGGCCGACAGCGGCTGCGGCGCGGCGAGGTCGATGCCTTGGCCGAGCGGGAAGAACTGCGCCTGGCGCACCGAGGCCGTGAGCGGCCGGCCGGCGTCCAAGGTCAACGTGCCACCGGGGGCGATGTGCGCGGCGTAGGGCGAGACGGCGGGCGTGCGGGCCGACGCTGCGGCGAACAGCGGCGCCTCGGCGGACGGCGCCGGCGGGCCGGCTGGCAGGTCGAGCGCGAAATCCCCCTCCTCCGGCACGCAGACGTTCTTGCAGACGAGCCAACTCGCGTGCGCCCGCAGCGCCGTCGGCCCGGCGCCGGGCGTGACCGGCACCGGGAGCAGGACGTCGCCCTCGTAGGCGAAGGTGGTCAGCGGACCCTCTGCGACCTTTTCCGGCGCCGGCCAGTCGATTGGCCCCGCCGCCGCGCCGTCCACGGGGTCGAACGACAGCTCCGGCGCCACGCCGGCGTCGCCAGGATTTTGCCAGTAGGTGTGCCAGCCCGGCGCCAGACGCAGCCGCAGCGCCGCCTTGAACGGCCGGCCCGGAGCCGCTTGGTCGGTGTCGGTGACCAAGGTGACAGTCGCGCGTGGACTGCTGACGGCCGGGCTTTCCAAGGCGTGCGCCGGCGCGGCCATGGCTGCAATGCACAGAAGGAACCAAACAAGTCTCATGTCGCATGCACCCAGGATGAAGTGAGACCGTATGAACGCCGCCCAGGCTTCGATGAGCCGGCTTCGATGGGCAGGCACTCTGCCCGAAAACCGATTGTGCGCAAGACAATTTGGATTAAAGCTGTTCCTATCCGCATCGGGACCGCGCCGGCCAGCCGGACAGGTCAGCCCCGGATACGTCCGCCAACGAGCATATGGGGGTTAGAATACAATGGTAGAAGCCACGTGCCTAAATCGTCGCATGTTGTTGGGCGCGGCTGCGGCGCTCGCGGCCTCGGCGTGGTTGCCGGGCGCCGCCGCGTGGGCGGCCGGTGCGCCGGCGCAGCCGTCCGACGCGGTCTGGGCGTCCAACTTCAAAGACCTGACGGACACGGTGCAGCCGCTGTCGCAGTGGAAGGGCAAGACGACCGTCATCTATTTCTTCGCGACCTGGTGCGTTCCTTGCCATCTTGAGACGCCCAAGCTCGTGAAGCTGTATGACACGTTCAAGCAGAACGACATGGTGGTCATCGGTATCGCGCTGGACAACGCCGACAAGACCCGCGCGTTCGCCAAGAAATACAACGTCGCATATCCTGTCGTATATGGGGGCCGCGAGGCTGTTCAGCTTGGCCAAGACCTCGGCAACGACCAGGGCGCCATCCCCTTTACAGTTGTTATAGACAAGGGTGGCAAGATCGTCGAAGTTATCAAGGGTGACACGCCGGATGGCAAGCTTGAGTCTGTGCTCAGGCCGCTCGTTGGCTGAACGGTCGCCCCCTGACTGATGAAATCTTGACTGCCGACACTACAGGAGGAAACAACAGGATGAAGTCCAAATGGCCCGTGGCGGGCCCGCAGGCATGTCGAAGGGTGCTGCTCGCATCCATCGCCGCCTGCGGATTGCTCGCCGCAACAGGCGGCGCGGGGTGGGCGGCGACCACCTACGGCCCCGAAAACACCGTAACGATCGTCGACCCCTCGCCGGTCAATTGGCTGTCCGTCACCTGGAATACGATGGAAGAGCCGCTGCGCGTGGACGAGCACGGCATCGGCGAGCCCTCGCTGGCCACGGGCTGGCGCTGGGTCAGCCCGACCACGCTGGAGCTCAAGCTGCGCGAGGGCGTGGCCTACCAGGACGGCACGCCGTACTCGGCCGAGAACATGAAGACCGCCTTCGACCGCGTGCAGGACACCAAGAACCCGCACCCGCCCGGCGCATTCCTGAACTTCTCGCCGGACACCAAGCTTGAGGTGGTGGACAAGCACACCGTCCGCATGACCTTCCCCGGCGGTGACTCCTCGGCGCTGATGAAGCTGCGCGGCATGCACGAGCCCTCCGACGCCTTCTGGCAGAAGCTCGGGTTCGTCAACGAGGCAACGGGGTCCGCTACGGGCCATTGGTGAGTCATAGATGCTGCCGGTCCGTGGGGGACTGGTCCATTTATCCTCACCACTGGTGTTTCGCAGTTGGACAAGCGTTCGCCCGAGGTCGTGCTTGACCCCAATCCGACCTATTGGAACCCGGCCCGCAAGCCGACGTCGCGGATCGTGTTCGACAACATCATCTCGAAGGCCGACGCGATCCGGTCCGTCGCGAGCGGTGACGGCAAGGTCGACATCGTCACCCAGTTGACGCCGGGCGAAGCCCACGCGTTCCAGGGCGGCGACCACGCCAAGCTGATGGTCAACGACGCCAAGACGGCACTCGTCGGGGTGTTTAACGAGAACAAGGCCAATTCGCCCTGGAAGGACATCGCCCTGCGCCGGGCGATGAACATGGCGGTCGACCGCGACGCCTTGCTGGCGGATGCGGGCGGCGGCTACGGGAAGGTCGTCCCGGCGCTGATCCAGCCGGGACGTTTTGGCTACAACGCCGCGCTGAAGCCGTATCCGTATGACGCAGCGAAGGCGAAGGCAGCGATCGGGGCCGCGAAGATACCGGGCAACACCGTGGTCATCGCGGCCGATGAGAGCCTGAAGCCCGTGGTGGACGACATCGCCAAGAACCTGGCGGCGGTCGGCCTCACGGTGAAGCCGGACTATGACGCCGTGCCAGGGAAGGAGTGGGACATCAAGCTGACCTTCGCCTTCGACTGGACGTCGGCATTCCCGGTGGGTGTGGTGCACCGCGAGTTCTTCGGCAAAGACGGCGCGTTCCGCACCATGCCCGAGGACGCGCAGTTCGACGCGATGTATGCAACGCTGCTGAAGACCACCGACGAGAAGGAGCAGGAGAAGCAGGTCATGGCCATCGAGGCCCACGTGCACGACCAGGCGGAGGCGCTGTTCCTCTACTCGCCGGCGGTGGTGTTCGCGGTCAGCAACCGCGTCCACTTCACGCCGTACGACACGTTCATGCTGGAGCTCGCCGAGACCGGCGTGAACCAGAAGCGGACGGAAAACTAGGCGGCTGGGCTGGGAGGCTCCACGGTGTGGAGCCTCCCGGTCGGCATTCTTCACTTCCTCAAGCCGTCGAACCATCGCAGAAGCGCCAGCACCGAAGTCGCCAGCATGGTGGCTGCCATGACAATCACCGTGGTCTCCCGCAGGTCGCGCGCTCGCCAGCGCTGGCCGGCAGGGTCGACGATAACGGCGTCATCGGCCGTGAACAGGGGCAAGACTTGGCATAGGGCCGCTCCAAGGTACAAGAAGATCGGGATCAGCCAGAACAAGCTTTTCCGGTCCACGGCCTGAGTGAGGCGACTGTTCCGTCGCGAGAATTGCCAACAGGCGAAGGCCTGGAAGAAGACCCAGACGGTCAGCTACCATCCCAGGTAGTTCGTGAGCGGGACGCCGAAATAGCCGCCGCCATCGTGCCAGATCCAGGCTCCGCCCAGTGTCGAACTCGACGGGTCCATGACGACGTCCCACTGCACCATCACGAAGCTGGCGACCAGGGGAAGCGCGACCAGCCGAAATCGGCTGTCCGCCTGCAGGCCCGCCCGGTCCAGCAAGACCCCGGCGACCACCCAGGACGGATACCCCATCCCAAAATACAGGAAGCCCACGATCGCCGGAATGGACCCGATGTGGGGCAAGCCAGCGCCGACCACGAAATGGTAGTGCCCGAACGGCACCCCTGTCAGGACGCCCAGGTTCTCGATGGAGAACGTGGCGACAAGGCAAATGGCTAGGAACGTCGCGGCGTCGAACCAGCCCAGCGCCACGGCCGCATGACCGAAGGCTATGCCGATCGTCATGAACGCAAGCGCCACTCCTGCCGGTGTCGGGCTTCCAGCCAGGTACAGGGCTGGGCCGATGAAAGCTGCGAAGGCCACCCAAACCCACAGCGGCAGGCTTATGCGCCGATGGAGCCTCAAAGCTGGGTCTGGCAAGGTCGAACGGCGGTCACTCATCGGGTCAGGTGAAGACCGTAGTGCTTGCAGGGCCAAAAGCCAGCAGCCCGCGTATTTTCCGGCCTGCCCTGGTATCCAGGATCATTGAACGGCGAAACACGGTTTGAGCCGTTTTTGGTAGACCTCGCTTTTGGTCCAATGGAACGGGCGGGCATCGTCATTGTAGCTGGCGATGAGGCTGTTGATGTGGGCCTTGAGTCCGCCGATGCTGTGGAAGGACGCGCCGTCCAGCCGCCCGATCTCGCATGTCGGCATGCCGCCAGCCGCCAAAAGCACGATCCGAGCCCGCGTCCGCAGGCGAACCTCGGACTTCGTGGAACGGCTCAGCGCCTCAAGCACCGCCCGTTCCCCGGCCGTCAGCGTGATCGCAGTCGCACAAGGGATCATCTTCATCCAGGGCTTGGATCACGACTCTTGGTGCAGTGATGGTGGCTGCTAGTGATGAACTCTCATCTTCGACGGCTCACTCAGAGGGGATCAGGTCAAGGCGGTGGCGCAACTACTTGCTGCGGGTGCGACCTGCGGCCTGGCGACCTGTTGGGCACCGGCAGATCTCAGGCCCGGACACGGGGAGCTGTGGCAGCGTCCTGGAGCGGAGAGTGCAGGGGGTCGTTACAATCGGCACATATGCCCTCGCATCTAAAGGCCATGCGTGAACTGATCCCTCATGTTCCCCCGTGACCAACTTCGGGCAGCCCGCGCCCTATTCCCCATCCCGCGGCGCATTCCTGCCCCGGATCAGGTCCGCGCCGCGTTCGGCGATCATCAGCGTCGTGGCATAGGTGTTGGCGGACGGCATGCTGGGCATGACCGAGGCGTCCACCACGCGCAGGCCCCCCATCCCATGCACCTGCAAGGTGTCGTCCACCACTGCGCCGGGATCGCTGGCCGGCCCCATGCGGGCGGTGCCGATCAGGTGGTAGCAGGTGGTGCCGTTGGCGCGGGCATAGTCCAGCAGCTCTTCATCCCCCTGCACGTCCGGCCCGGGCAGGGTTTCCCGGTCCACGAACGGCGCAAGCTCCGGCGTGGACAGCAGGCGGCGGACCAGGCGGAGGCCGCCCAGCGTCACCCGGCGGTCCCCGGCGTCGGACAGGTAGTTGGGCTGGATCAGCGGGTCCACGAACGGGTCCGTGCTTCGGGCGCGCACCCAGCCGGTGCTCTCCGGCCGGTGTGGCCAGGCGCCTGCGGTCATGCCGGGGTAGCCGTCCAGGATGTAGGTCCGGCCCTGCTGGTAGCTGCCGGGTGCGAACACGCATTGCAGGTCCGGCGCGTCCAGCCCGTCCCACGATTTCCAGAACACGTGCACCTGCGATGGCGAGGTGGCGAGGATGCTTGGCCGGCCGCTGGCCCAGCGCAGCACCTGGCCCGCCAGGCGCGGGCCGCGCGACAGCTCGTTCAGCGTCACCGCGCCCGGCCGCGCCCGCACGACGCAGCGCACGGCGTAGTGGTCCCTGAAGTTCTCGCCCACGCCGGGCAGCGCGTGCACGACGGGCACGCCCAGCTCCGCCAGCAGCTCCGCCGGCCCCACGCCGGAGACCTGCAGCAGCCGGGCCGTGTTCACGGTCCCGGCGCACAGCACCACGTCCCGCCGCGCCCGCACGGTGGTGGCCGGGCCGCCGGGCTGGCGGAGGGTGCTGACGCCCACCGCGCGCTTGCCCTCGAACAGCACGGCCCGGACACGGGCGCCGGTACGCACCTCCAGGTTGGGCCGCTGGCGCGCCGGGTGCAGGAAGGCGCGTGCCGCGCTGACCCGGCGCCCGCGCTCGATCACGCGCTGGAAGTAGCCCACCCCGGCCTGGTCGCCGCTGTTGTAGTCGGGATTGCGCGGGATGCCCGCCGCCACGGCGCCGGCGATGAACGCCTCGTTGACCGGGTGCAGCCAGTCCATGTCGGTGACAGGAAGGGCGCCATCGCGTCCGCGTTTGGCCGGGTCGCCAGGGCCGACCCGCCGCTCGGTGCGGCGATAGTACGGCAGCATGTCGGCGTAGCCCCAGCCGCGGTTGCCGCGTTGCGCCCAACTGTCGAGGTCGGCGGGCTGGCCGCGGTTGTACACTAGGCCGTTGATGCTGCTGGACCCACCCAGGGTGCGCCCCTGCGTGGTGGCGATGGCGCGGCCGGCGGTGTTGGCCGTCGGCTCCGTCTTGAACTGCCAGGTGCAGGACGGGTCGAACAGGACCTTGGTGAAGCCGGCCGGGATGTGCATCCAGGGATTGCGGTCCGGCGGCCCGGCTTCCAGCACGCAGACGGTGACGGCCGGGTCCTCGGTCAGCCGGTGGGCCAGCACCGACCCGGCAGCGCCGGCGCCGACGATCACGTAGTCGAAAGCGTCGTCGCTCATCCCGGCAGCGCCGCGAGCACCGCGTCCGTGACGGTCCCGGTGCCGGCATCGCCGCCCAGGTCCCGCGTGCGCGGCCCGGACGCCAGCACACCGGACCGGGCGCAGCCCAGCAAACAGCCCAGCAAACAGCCCAGCAAACAATCCAGCAAACAACCCGCAGTGTTCGCGTATGCTGATCTGCGGCGCGATCTCCGTGCCATCCGCCGCCGGGATGCTGGGCCAACCAGCGGCGCCGAACAGGGTCGCATCGGCCGCGCCGATGGCGTCCAGCGTGGCGGCGGGCAAGGCCTCTCCGGTGTCGCGGAAATGGAACGCGCCGGCCGGGTGCTCCGCCAGGCGCAGTGCCACTCCGGCGTGCGCCGCAGTACGGCCACAGCGGCGGCCACGGCCTCCGGCCCGATGCCGTCGCCGAGGATGACGGTGGTCTTGTGTCTCAGCTTGGTCATGGAGCGACCCTAGCCAGTGTTCGGCTCAGATGACAGGCTGCCTGAGCCATTCGGCTCACCCCGCCGTGCAAACCCCGGGACCAAGCCGCCCCAGCAGTTCCACGAGGTGGACAGCAGCCTGATCCCAGACAAGAATGGGCCTGTTGCAGCCTCCACCCTTATCCATGTTGGGGTGGACGGGCCCCCACGGCATCATGTGCCAAGATTGAGCTGTCACAGCGTCCAATACAGGGGCTGTCCACATAGGCAACAAGGCTCCACAAGTCGAAGATCAGGTCAGATCAACTCAGGGTAGTCGTGGAAACCGCGCCCAAGGCGAAATTTTTCAATTAACATACGATATATGTTTTCCAAAGTTTGTATTCTAATTTTGTAGAGGTGTTAGTTGCCCAGCACGCAAGAACTTTAAGAGAGACGCAATGAATTTGTCGTTCCAAGACCGTTGCTTCACCAGAAAGCGCCACCACGCACTGTCGGCAAAGTCCAGTGTCGCCGCGCTGCTGGTCACCTGCTGCATACCGAGTGGGGCCGGTTTCGCGCAGGAGCCGTGTGCGCCCCCGCCGTCGCATCCCCTCGCCACCACTCTCGCGACCATCAAGGTCGGCGATTATTGGATCTATGCGCAGAGCGGCACGCTGACGCCGTCGCCGACGGCGGCGACGTCTGCCGGTGCGCCTCCTGCCGGTGCACCTCCTGCCGGTGCGCCTCCTGGCAGTGCGCCTCCTGCTGGCGGTCCGCCCTCCGCCGGCGGGCCTCCAAGCGGCCCGGTGCCGCTGAGCGGAACCTTTGTGGAAACCGTCGAGATGAGGATGTTCCAGGGACAGCCCACGCTGGCGCTCGTCGTGGTGCAGAACCTGACGGCGGGCGGCGCGTCGATCTACGGGCCGAACCCCGCGCCGCAGCAGATCTTCTACGTCGAGCAGGACCCGAAGACGAACAAGCTGCTGGTCCTCGGCGACAACGCGGGACCGGGCGGAACGGACGAGGTCGCAACCACGCCCCAGGAGTTCTATCCGGGATCGTGGTCCGCGAGCACGTCCTACGACGACGTCCTCGCATTCCCGTCGGGCGCCCAGACGGGCTTGTACCTGTATGTGACGGGAACGCAGACCATCGAGACAAGGATCGGCAACTTCGAGGCTTGGGTTGCTCCCAACGGCGCCACTCTCCCTGCCACCGGCTCCGTGCTGGACACCGGCATAGACTATTGGACCCCACAGCTTGGCGCCCCCGTCGCGTTCACCACCTCGGCCAACCTGCCGGACGGCTCGGTCCGCAACCTGAGCGCCACCCTGATCAAGTCAAGCTATGTGCCCTCCCTCTACCCAGTGGTGGCGGACAAGCTGAGCCATCCCCGTGGCCTGGCGTTCGGTCCCTTTGGAGGGCTGTGGGTCACTGAGGCCGGCGTCGGCGGAACCGGACCCTGCATTCCGTTCATCGGCACCACCAACTGCTTCGGCAACTCGGGGCGGGTCTCGGTGATCCAGGGCGGCCAGGACATCACGATCAACGACAAGCTGGGATCGCTGGCAACGCCGCTGGTTGACCAGTCGACCGGGCCGAACGGCATCACCTTCAACAACGGCAAGCCCTACATCATCGTCGGCGATGGCGGCCCGTTGTCTGCGACCAGCCTCCTGGGAGCGGCTCAGAGCCAGATGGGCGTCGTTCAGACTCTGGTCAGAGGCAAGTCCGGCGCCGAGGCCAAGACGGTCGCCTCGACGGCCAACTACGAGTACGTCAACGATCCCGACCATCGGACCAACCCCGACGGCACCATCACCCCCGAGAGCAACCCGTTTGGCATCACCAGCATGGATGGGAACCTGTACGTGTCCGACGGCGGTGGCCACACCGTCGACAAGGTGACACCGGAAGGCGCCATATCGGTCGTTGGCGTCATGCCGCCGCAGATGGTGGACCAGCCCGCTTTCCCCGGCGGACCCGTGCTCACCCTCGAAGACGCCGTGCCGACGGGGATCATGCCGGCGCCGTATGGCAACGGCGTGTTGGTGGCCGACTACACCGGCTACCCGTATGTTCCGGGAACGGCGAGCATCTGGGAGATGCAGGAGGGGCAGGCCCCCAAGGTGTTCGCGTCCGGCTTCACGAACCTGATCGGCTTGTCGCCCGCACCCGATGGCGGCGTCTACGCGCTGGAGATAACCGACAAGGGCGCGCTGTCCGGCGATCTCGGCGGCTCATTGATCCACGTCTCTCCTCAGGGAGAGAAGAAGGTCCTCGCTTGCCAGGGCCTGATAGAGCCCACCGGCATCGTGACCGGCCGGAACGGCGACGTCTATGTCTCGAACTATGGCCTCAACCCAGGCTACGGACAGGTGGTGAAGGTTATCTCGGGGCAACAATCCCCGCAGTAGCCGGCCGAGGTCTCGACGGATTCTCGGAGCAGGCGTTCCAATGCCTGGAAACCCCACGGGACATGTTGTCCCGTGGAATTGGGTGGAGCACCCAGACCCGCAGTGTCTGGTGGTATCCAGCCAACACTGTGCCGGGTCGTCCAGAAGCGCCGAAAGGTTGATCAGGTCGGACGTAGCCATGACAAGAGCTCCTTGCGCGGGCAGGCCACCTACTCCCGCTCTTGTTCACGCAATGGCCCTTATCAGCCCCCTGGCCGGCCCCGGCCTGAATACCCCGGAACCCAATAAGAGCCTCGGCGCATTGATACGCAGCAGCGCCGCTTCCTGCGGCATCGAGCCTTGCCCACCCTTGAGCCGCGCCTGAGCCTTCCCAAACGGCTGGATGAGGTCACGTTGTTCCAACTCGTGGAAGATGGCGGCGGGCCAAGTCAATGCCAATCGCGGGGCAGCCCGGGATGGCGGTGATTTGGCTTGCAGGATAGAGTTGCACGCATGGCTAAAATTCGCGTGCTCTCCACCCTTGGGCTTGCGGGCGTCCTGCAAGAGCTTGCGCCCACTCTGCCGGCGCTCGACTTGCAGCTTGCGCCAACCCAGACGTTGATGGGCCGCATCGCCGCCGGCGAGCGCGGCGACGTGGCCATACTGACCGACGTTGCGGTCGACGAGTTGATCGCCAAGGGCACTCTGGACCGCGCGAGCCGGATGGACCTGGCGCGCTCGCATGTGGGCGTCGCCGTCCGTCAAGGCGCATCCCGCCCCGACATAGCAACTCCGGAGTCGTTTGTTGCCGCATTGTTGGGGGCACGCTCCGTGGCGTTGTCGCGTGCGGGAGCGAGTGGACTCTATATGGCCGGGTTGCTGGATCGGCTGGGCATCGCAGACGCGGTCTACCGGAAGGCGGTGGTGGTCCCGTCCGGCTTCACCGGAGAACTCGTGGCCCGTGGCGAGGCGGAGCTGGCAATCCAGCAGATAAGCGAGCTGATGGCGGTTCCCGGGCTCGACATTCTGGGACGGTTGCCACAGGGAATTGAAGGAATTTCGGTTTTTACCGCCGCCCTGTTCGTCGTGGCATCGGACGCGGCTGCACAGGTACTCAGGCGTTGCGAGCCGCGGCGGTGCTGATGCGGCAAAAAGGGCTAGAGCCGATGCTGGACCAACGCCAGGTGCATCACTGATCCGGAAATTCATACAGTCGGGCTGGGTTCGCGCCCATCACGGCGTCGGCTGCGGCGGCGGACGGCATCGCCGCCCGGAAGGCGGCGATGACCCGGCCGTAGTCCAGGGAGCGATACGGCAGCGGGACGCCCTGCCCCTGGTGCGACAGATGCGCCGGCGTATGCGGCCAATCGCTGCCCCACAGGCAGCGCGGTCCTGCCGCGTCGAGCAGCGCCGCGAGCCAGGCCGGGTCCGGCTCCACGCCCATATCGTCGCCGGTGGAGCGGTACGGCGCCGACAGCTTCACCCAGGCGTGGCGGTGCCGCAGCAGGCCCAACAGGCGCTGGCCTTCGCCGCTGTCGGGGGTGGCGCCCCCAGGCAGGCCGTAATGGTCGATCACGACCGGCGCCGGTGACGCGCCCAGGATGTCCGCCATTCCGGCCAACAGCAGCAACGGCGCGATCACCTGCACATGCCAGCCCATCTCCACAGCAACGGCGGCCAGCGCCGTGAACTGGTCGGCCGGATTGTCCCGTGCGGCGCCATGCGCGCTGTAGAGGTTGATCCGAAGCCCCCGCACCCCGGCCGCGTGCAACGCCGAAAGCGCCGAGGGCGCGGTGGCGGCGGGATCGATCACCGCGACCCCCCGGCCGCGGTCCCCCAACTTCGCCAATGCGTCAATCAGCAGCGTGTTGTCGGTGCCGTAGAAGCTAGGCTGCACGATGACAAAGCGACCGATGCCGTGCCGCTCGCCAAGCTGCTGCAACGTCTCGATCCCGGCTATGGCCGGCGTGTAGGTGCAGTTGGCGATCATCGGATACGCCGCCGGATCGCCGACGACGTGGACGTGGGTGTCGCACAGCATCATGGCGTCAGCTCGCCAGCGCCGCCGCGACCTTCTCCGCGAAGGCTGCGGTTCCCAGCGTGCCGCCCAGATCCGCGGTGCGGCCCTCTGGCGTCGCGACCACACGGTCAAGAGCCCGCTCGATCGCCTCGGCCGCGCGCAGCAGCCGGTCGTCGCCGCGCCGCTCGCCCAGCCAGCCCAGCAGCATGCTGGCCGACCCGATCAAGGAGGCCGGGTTCGCCCTGTCCTGCCCGGCGATGTCCGGCGCCGAGCCATGCTGCGCCTGCGCCACCGCGTGGTCGGTGCCGGCGTTCAGCGACGCCGCCAGACCCAGGCTGCCCGAGATCTCCGCTGCCTGGTCCGACAGGATGTCGCCGAACATGTTCGTGGTAACGATCACGTCGAACGCGCTGGCGTCGCGCACCAGCAGCGCCGCCATGGCGTCGACCAGCCTCTCCTCATAGGTCACGTCGGGATACCGCGCGGCCACCTGGCGCACGCATTCCAGGAACAACCCGTCCGAGATGCGGAGCACGTTCGCCTTGTGCGCCGCCGTCACCTTTTTGCGCCGCCGCCGGGCCAGGCTGAACGCGCTCTCGGCGATGCGGAGGGAGGCGGCCCGCGTGACCTTGCGGAACGACAAGGCCAGGTCAGGCGTCGGCATCATCTCGCCGGGGCCCATGTGCATGGAGCGGTCGGAGTAGAAGCCCTCCGTGTTCTCCCGCATGGTGACAAGATCGACCGCCGTGCCGCAGCGGGGCGGGAAGCCGGGACGGGACCGCGCCGGCCGGATGTTGGCATAAAGATCCAGCCGCTTGCGAAGCTGGCCGGACGGGTTGAGCCCGCCTTCGGCCACTGGCGGGTACTCGTTGTGGGAGACCGGGCCGAGCAGCACGCCATCGGCGGCCTTCGCGGCGTCGAACACCTGCTGCGGGAAGGTGGTGCCGCTGGCCCTCAGCGCGGCGAAGCCGATCTCCGCCGTGCTGAACTCGAACGGCAAGCTGAACAGCTCGCCCACGGCACGGACGACCACCTCGGCCGCGGCGCTGATCTCGGGGCCGATCCCGTCGCCCCGCAGCAGGAGCAGGCTGATCGGTGCGGCCGTGTCGGTTGGCGCCATGGCTACGGTCCTTCTGGCAAGGGCTCTTGGTGTCTCAGGCCGCGGCGCGCAGCTCGGGTGGCACGGCAACGCCGCTCGCATCCGCCTCGGAGACCAACTGCGCCAGTTCCTGCGCGTCGAGCGGGATACCGCCGGCCTCGCGCCTGAGGGCCGTGCGGTGCTCGGGTTCGCCGGGCAGCAGGATCTCGTCAACGCCTTCGGCGCGCTCCCCGGCCTTGGCGCGATGGGACAGCGCCGCCATGCGGGTTTCATACTCCGCCATCGGCATGAACAGGTCGGGCCGGATGGCGATGAAGCAGTGGCCGACGTTCTGCGGCGCGTCCAAGTCGAAGTATTGGTTCCGCACCTCCCCTCCGAACGCGGCGCCGGACATGACGCCGGCCAGGATCTCCATCATCAGCGACAGGCCGGAGCCCTTCACCCCGCCCAGCGGCAGCACGACACCCTCGTATCCCGCCTTGGCGTCCGTCGTCGGCCGGCCCTCGGCGTCCAGCGCCCAGCCGAGCGGGATCGGCTCGCCGCGCTGCATCGCGCGCCGCACCTTGCCGCGCGCCACCACGGACATTGCCATGTCCAGCACGACCGCCGGGCGGTCCGGCCCGGCGGGGGCGCCGAAGGCGAACGGGCTGGTGCCGAGGAACGGCGTGCGCCCGCCCCAGATCGGCATTGCCGGCGATGCGTTGGTGAACACGAAGGCCGCCAGCCCGGCCTCCACCGCCTGCATCAGGTAACTTGCCGCCATGCCGAAATGGTTGCTGTGGTGCGCCAGCACGAAGCCCAGCCCGTGCGCCCTGGCGATCACCACCGCCTCGTCCATCGCGCGCGTGCCGACCAGGAAGCCGAGGCCGTTATCGCCGTCCACCCGGGCCGCGACCGTCATCGCGCGGTCGACCTTCATGGCGGGCGCCGGGTTGACCAGGCCCTTCCGCAACCGGTCGAGGTAGATCGGCACCCGTCCGACCCCGTGCGAGGAGATGCCGCGCAGGTCGGCGGCAACCAGGCACTCGGCCACGCGGTCGGCATCCGCGGCCGGGATGCGACCGGCCTGGAACAGCGCCGAGACGAAGTGCCGCACCAGCGGCGCGGGGTAGGTGGCCTGGGTCATGCGGATCCCTATTTTTCGGTCACCATCGTCCGCAGCGCCAGGATCAGCGCCACGGCGACGAACATGAAGCCGGACAGCGCCAGCAGCCCGGTGTCGAACGATCCGGTCAGCTCCCGCAGCTCGCCCATGATCGACGGGCCGACGAAGCCGCCGAACGTGCCGACCGAGTTGATGAAGGCGAGGCCGCCGGCTGCCGCAATGCCGGCCAGGAAACGGGTTGGGATGGTCCACAGCACCGCCCGCGCCGCATTGGTGCCGACCACGACAGCCGTGAGCCCGGCCAGCGCTACCAGGAAGTTTCCGGAGTACACCGCGACGACCAGGCCCAGGCCAGAGATGACGCACATCCCGGCCAGGTGCAGCATCTTCTGGCGGCTGCGGTCCACGATGCTGGCCCAGATGATCATGCCAACGCAGGCCACGAGGCTGGGCAGCGCGGAGATCAGGCCCACCGTGAAGTCGGTGAAGTGCTGCGCCTTAATGATCAGCGGCAGGAAAATCGCCACGCCGTAGGCGCCGATCGTGTAGGTGAACTGGATTGCCGCCAGCAGCAGCACGCGCTTGTCGGAGAAGGCGGCCACCAGGCTGTGACGCACCCGCTCGCCCGTCTCGGTGTCCAGTCGGGCGCGCACCAGCGTCTTTTCGGCCGGGCTCAGCCAACCCACCTGCTCCGGCTGGTCCCGCAGGCCCAGCAGCACAAAGCCCAGCATTATCGCCGGCACGCCCTCGATCAGGTACAGCCACTTCCAGCCGGACAGGCCGAGGACGCCGTGCATCGACAGCAGCGCGCCCGAGAGCGGGCCGCCGATCACCGCCGAGATCGGGATGCCGATCAGGAACCAGGCGAAGATGCGGGCGCGATACTGTGCCGGGAACCACTGCGAAAGGTAGAACGCTGCACCTGGGAAGAACCCGGCCTCCGCGACACCCAGCAGGAAGCGCAGGCCATAGAAGCTTTTCGGCCCCACGACGAACACGGTCGCCATGGAAACCAGCCCCCAGGTGACCATGATCCGCGACAGCCAGACGCGGGCGCCGAACCGGTGCAGCGCCACGTTGCTCGGCACCTCGAACAGGCAGTAGCCGAGGAACAGCACGCCCGCCCCGGTGCCGAACTGCGCCGAGGTCAGCCCGACCTCGGCGTTCATCGTCAGTGCGGCGAAGCCGACGTTTGTGCGGTCGAGGAAGTTGACGATATAGGCCAGCGTCAGCAGCGGCACGATCCGCCACGCCATCTTGCGGAACACCAGTCGCTCCTGCTCGGCCGGACCGGCGCCGGCCAGCATGTCGAGGTCGGCAGCGCTCATCGTGGAACTCCCCCTTGCGCCGGCTGTCCGCCGATCTGGTGCGCCAGTATGCAACCGCATGCAAACCTGTCCAGATGGTTGGACCAAACGCAACCCTGCGGGCAGTCGCCGCGGGCGACGCCCAGCGCTTTGTGCCAACAGCCGGCGCCGGCAATTTCTGGTAAGGAGATCACGCATGGAGTTCGGCGGCTATCGGTTGGACATCCTGGTCCAGGGCTACCCTGGCAAGACCAGGCGCCACGGCGGCCTAGGCTGGAGCACGGTGGCCCTGCTGCGCGGCCACGGCCGCACGGCGGTGGTGGACACCGGCGGCTTCGGCGTGCGTCGCACAATCCTGGAGGCGCTGCACCGGCTCGGCGTCCAGCCCACCGACGTTACCGACCTGCTGCTGACCCACCTGCATTACGACCACATGATCAACTGGCCCCTGTTCGCCGGTGCCCGCATGGTGGTGGGCCGGACGGAGCTGGACTGGGCAACGGGCCTGCCGTTCGGCGACCCTCTGGTGCCGGAGTTGTATGTCCGCGACCTGGCCGCGCATCCGAAGCTGGTGACGGTCGACGAGGGTGCCGAGGTGCTGCCCGGCATCACCGCGCACCTGGTGCCTGGCCACACTCCCGGCCATCTGATGTTCCTGGTGGAGGGCCGCGACACCGAGCCGGACGGTGACCTGTTGCTGATCCAGGATGCCGCCAAATACCGTGCCGATCTGCTGCAGCGCGCCGCCGACATGACGTTCGACCCGGCCGTCAGCGCGGCCAGCATCGACCGCATCTGGGACTTCTGGCGGCGTAGGCCTGGCTCTGTCCTGCTGCCCGGCCACGATCAGCCGATGGTGCTGCAGGCCGGCGTTCCTGTCCGCATGGGCCGGCCCGACGCAACCATCATCGCCATTTTCGGCACCGACATCGCTGACCGCACAGAATTCGACCTGGCCGGACCGGCCGATGCATGAACATCGGCGAAGCGGCGGCGGCGTCCGGCGTGTCCGCCAGGATGATCCGCTACTACGAGGGCGTCGGCCTGATCGCGCCGGCCGAGCGCAGCGCCGCCGGCTACCGTCGCTATGCGGACGCGGATGTCCAGGCGCTGCGCTTCCTGCGCCGGGCGCGGTCCCTGGGCTTCTCCGTCGCGCAGATCCAGGGGCGACGGCTCCGGCGTTGTGCGTCTTGCCAGCATCCGCCCGGCACGGGCCGCGATGCCATCCGGATCGGCGCACGCCCTGGTGCTACAATTGGTAATGCTCATCGCAGTGACGGCCGGTGTCAGCCGATGCCGAGCGCTGCCAGAACCCGGTCAGGCGTGAGCGGCAGCTCGGTCAGCAGCGCTCCCAACGGCGTCAGCGCATCGTTGACCGCGTTCATCACGCAGGCGGCGGCCCCCGCCGTCCCTGCCTCGCCTGCGCCCTTGGCGCCGGTGGCGCTCTCGGCCGTGGGGGTGCTGACGTGTCCGACGACGATGTCCGGCATCTCGCCGGCCATCGGCACCAGGTAGTCGGCCATGCTGGCATTCTGCATTTGGCCCTGGTCGTCGTACTCGCAGCGTTCGAACAGGGCCGCGCCCAACCCCTGGACCACGCCGCCGCGCACCTGCTCGTCCACCAGCAGCGGGTTCAGGACCGTGCCGCAGTCCTCCACCACCCAGTGCTTCAGCAACGTGATGAACCCAGTCTCGGTGTCCACTTCCAGCCACGACGCCTGCACGCCGTTGGTGAAGGCGAACGGGTACTCGCGCGGAACATAGTGCCGGGTGGCGACCAGCTCCGCCTGCACGTCTTTCGGCAGGGTGTCGGGGCGGAAGTACGCCAGGCGGGCCAGCTCCGCCAACTCGATCCGCACCGCGCCGCTGGCCCCGTCCACCACGGCGCCCTCCCGGATGTCCAGGCCTGCCGGGTCGGCTTGCAGGATGCTCGCAGCGAGGGCCAGCACGTTGCCGCGCAGGGCCCGGGCGGCTTGCCAGGTCGCCTCGCCCCCCACGCCGGCGCCGCGCGAGGCCCAGGTGCCGCCGCCATACGGGGTCGCGTCCGTATCGCCCAGTTGGACCCGGATGCGGGCCGGCGGCACCCCCATGGCCTCGGCGGCGACCTGGGCCAGCACCGCCTCCGTTCCCTGCCCCTGCTCCGTCACGCTGGCCTGCACCGTGAGCCCGCCGGCGGCGTCCAGCCGCACGGTGGCGCCATCCTGGGCGGAGATGCGCGCCCCGCCCACGCCGTAGAAGGCCGGGCCGGGGTTGGTGAGCTCGATGAAGCTCGCCAGGCCAATGCCGCGGTATACCCCCCGCGCACGCGCCTCCGCCTGGTCCGCCCGCAGGGCGCCGTAGTCCATCAGCGCCATCAGCTTGTCGAGCGCCGCGTGGTGCGACAGCGCCTCGAACCGCATGCCCGTGGGCGACTGGCAGGGATAGGCGTCGTCGCGGATCAGGTTGCGGCGGCGGATCGCCACCGGGTCCATGCCGATGCGCCCGGCCGCCATGTCGACCAGCGCCTCGGTGACGGCGGTGGCAATGGGGTGGCCGACGGCGCGATACTGCGACATCATCGCCTTGTTCTGGAACGCCACCCGCGTGCGGGCCCGGTAGTTCGCGCAGCGGTAGGGGCCGCCGATCAGGTTGATGACCTGGTTGGCCTCCACCGCGGAGGTGCGGGGATAGGCGGAGAACGGCCCGATCCCCGTCAGGTCGTCGGCTTCAAAGGCGGTGATGTCGCCCGCCGCCGTCACCGCGATCCGGGCGCGCACCACGTGGTCGCGGGCGTGGATGTCCGACACGAAGCTTTCCAGCCGGTCGGCCAGGAAGCGCACCGGGCGGCGCAGCAGGCGGCTGGCCGCGACGGTGGCGATCTCGTCGCCATAGACGTGAATCTTAATGCCGAACGAGCCGCCGACGTCCTTGCACAAGACGCGGACCTGCTGCTCCTCCAGGCCCAGGTGCAGGGCGTAGATGTTCTGCATCATGTGCGGCACCTGGGTGCCCTGGTACACCGTCAGCCGCGCTTCGCCCTCGTTCCAATCGGCCACGGTGGCGCGGGCCTCCAGGGTGACGCCGGTGTGGCGGCCGAAGGTGAAGCTCGCCTCCACCACGTGCGCCGCGTCCGCCATCGCCGCGTCGATGTCGCCGGCGTCGATCCGGCGCTCGAACGCCAGGTTGTCCCCCAAAGCGGGGTGGATGGCCGGGCACTCCGGGTCCAAGGCAGCGAGGGCGTCCACCACGGGCGGCAGCGGGTCATATTCGACCAGGATGTGTTCCGCCGCGTCCTCCGCCTGCGCCCGCGTCGCGGCCACCACCATCGCCACCGGCTCGCCCTGCCACCGCACCCGGTCGACCGCGAGCGCATGCTGGGGGGCCGATTTCAGCCCGCGCATGTGGGTCAGCACGCCGACCCAGGGCGTGGTCAGCGCCGCCACCGCCGGGCCGTCCAGCACGGCCAGCACGCCGGGCATGGCGCGGGCGGCGGCCAGGTCGATGCCCGTGATGATGGCGTGGGCATAGGGCGAGCGCAGGAAAGCGGCGTGCGCCATGCGCGGCAACGTGACGTCGCTGACATACAGCCCGCGCCCCTGCGTCAACCGTTGCAGGTTGGGGCGCGGAAGCGCGCGGCCGATGTAGCTGTTCGGCCGGTCGAGAGCGCTGAGGCTCATGGGAGGCTCATGGGGGAGGCTCATGCGGCGGCCCGGCTCCGCAGCGTCGCCTCCACCGCGTCCACGATCGCCTCGTAGCCGGTGCAGCGGCAGTAGTTGCCTGAAAGGTGCTCACGGATCGCGGCCCGGTCGGGAACAATGCCAGACGCATGGGCGTGCAGCAGCAGATCCTGCGCGGTGATCAGCATCCCCGGCGTGCAGTATCCGCATTGCAGCGCGTTGCGGGTGGCGAAGGCCCGTTGCAGGTCGGCGATCTCCGCCGTGTCGGACAGCCCCTCGATGGTCTCCACGGCGCAGCCGTCCGCCTGCACGGCCAGCACCAGGCAGCCGCGCACGATGCCGCCGTCCAGCCGCACGGTGCATGCGCCGCAGACGCCGTGCTCGCAGCCGAGATGGGTGCCGGTGAGGCCGAGCCGGTCGCGCAGGAAGTCGGCCAGGTGCAGCCGGGGCGGCACGTCGGCGTCCACGTCCTCTCCGTTCACGGTCAGGCGGATCGCCGTCACGCAGCGATGCTCGCCGGAGTCGCCACCAAAGTCGCCCAGGGTCCCACGACCCGGCGCAGCAGCACGCGCGCCAAATGCAGGCGGATCGCGGCGGAGGCTTGGAGGTCCACGTGTTCGGGCAGGTCTGTGGCCAAAGCGAGCGTTGCCGCTTGCAGCGCGCTCGCCGTGACGCCTTCCGCCAGGGCCGCCGCGGCGCGATGGGCCAGCAATGCGCGGGTGCCAACCGAGAAATATGCCAGGCGCAGCGCCCCGGCTGCGCCATGGGCTGCCAGCCCGACCATCGCATAGTCGCCGCTGCGCCGGGACAGCTCGGCAAAGCCCCATTGGGCGGCCGGCTGAAGCGGCACCTCTACCGCGACGAGCATCTCGTCCGCGGCCAGTGCTGTTTCGAACAGGCCGGTGAAGAAGTTGCGGGCGGCCACCGTGCGGGCTCCCCTCGGCCCCTGCACCAGCATCGTGGCGTCGAGCGCCAGGGCGCAGGCGGGCAGTTCGGCCGCCGGGTCGGCGTTGGCCAAGCTGCCGCCGAAGGTGCCCCGCGTGCGGATCGCCGGGTGCGCGACGCTCGCCAGGGCGCGTGGGATCAGCGGGGCGTGCCGAATGACGGCGGCGTCGGCCAGCAGGGCGGCGTGGGTGCAGCCGGCGCCGATCCACAACCGGTCGCTCTCGACCCGAACGCCTTGCAACTCAGGCAGCCGGCCGATGTCGATCAGCAGCGACGGCATGGACAGCCGCAGGTTCAACGCGGGCAACAGGCTCTGCCCCCCCGCGATCAGCTTCGCCCCCTCGCCGTTCTGGACCAGGAGCGCGATCGCCCCCGCCACCGACCCGGCGCGAACATAGTCGAACGCACTGGCTTTCACGCCGCTTCCACTCCCAACGACGTCCTATTGGGTGGCGATTGCGCCGGGCACGTCAAGGCTGGGCACGTCAAGGCTGGGCACGTCAAGCTTGACAATCGCCGGATCAGCAGCACGCTGCGGGCAATCATAAGGGAACCGCCCGCCATGCCGATCAGCCGACTGGACCATTATTCCATCCGCACCGAGAACCTGCCAGCCACGGAGCGGTTCTACACGGATGTGTTGGGGCTGGAGGTCGGCCCGCGCCCGCAGTTCAACTTTCCAGGCGTGTGGCTGTACCAGGGTGGCGTCGCTGTCGTCCACGTGGTCGGAATCGACCCGAACGACCCAAGCGGGCTGAAGGAGTACCTCGGCGACAAGGCGATGGGCGCGGCTCCGGGTACGGGAACGATCGACCATGTCGCCTTTGTCGGCACGGATGTGGAGGCCATGCGGGAGCGGTTCCGCAGCGCGGGCGTCCCCTTCCGCGACCGCCATGTGCCGTCCCTGGACCTGGACCAGGTTTTCCTGGAGGACCCCAACGGCGTGACCATCGAGCTGAACTTCCCAGCCCGGCCAGCTTGACCGCCACGCCTCACTACTGAACAGTTGCCTGATAGCGGGGCGGACGATCCTGCGTTGGAGAGGCTGAGATGGACATCAGTGCAGGGTTGCCCGCGATCTATGCCGCTGCGGACGCGCTGAGGAACTGGGGCCGCTGGGGTGCGGACGACCAAATCGGCACGCTGAACCACATCCAGCCGGAGGACATCGTGGCCGCTGCGGCGCTGGTGCGGCTGGGCAAGGTGTTCGCCATGGGCATCCCGCTGAACGGCCAAGGCCCGCAGAACGGGTTGTTCGGCGGGCGGTGGAACCCGATCCACACCATGCTGGCGACCGGCACGGATTCGGTGGCCGGGCGCTTCGACCAGGGCGGCCAGACGCTGCGCTACTCGGACGACGCCCTGAACATGCCGGTGCAGGCGGCGACGCACTGGGACAGCCTGGGCCACATCTTCCTCGACGACAAGATGTACAACGGCCACGATGCCAGGCGGGTCGAC
>JAABUY010002418.1_pt1 | contig 22226 bp, 30 predicted proteins | sample 5560271 | NCBI WGS metagenome assembly JAABUY01 (sample SAMN10711886, study PRJNA513374) | rock metagenome | isolation source: Antarctica rocks | place: Antarctica: Victoria Land, University Valley | reverse complement strand
TGACGCGGCAGGTGGCTGCTGGACACGTTCGGGCGGGGCGCGCTGGCGGCGGGCGCGGGCGTGCTGGACGTGGCCGGCGGCAAGGGCGCGCTCGCGTTCGAGCTGGTCAACCTGAACGGCGTGCCCGCGACCGTGCTCGACCCGCGCCCGCTCGCGCTGCGCCGCCACGCGCTGCTGCTGCAGGCGCGCGTGTCCGGCCGCGCCCCCGCCCGCGCAGCCCCGTCGAGGCCCTGATGCGTGGCGCGAGCGCGGCGCGCCGCCGCGCCGGGACCCGCACGCCGCGGGACGCCGAGCGGCGCGCCCGCCCTGCGGCGCCAGCCGCCTTGCCGCACGGCGCGTTCCGGCCGTGCGTCGCCGCCGCGCGCGGCACCGCGCGGCGCGTCAGCGCGGCGCCGTGAGGTGTGAGCCCTTACCCTAGCGCGGCGCGCAGCGCGGCTACCTGCACCGCAACGCCGCGTACGCGCGCCACGTGGACCGCCCGCTCGCGGCCTGCCGCGCGTCGGGGCCGCTGGCGCCGGGGCACCTCCGCCTGGCGGCGAGTGCGCGCCTGGCGGCCGCCTGCCTAGCGGCGCGCGGCGCGGGGCCCGGCGCGGCGGACCAGGGCGCGCGCGCGCTGGCGGAGCGGCTGGTGAGCGAGGGCCTTGAGGACGCGCTGAGCCCGCGGCGCGCCCCCGGGCCCCTGGCTCCCGCGCAGGGCGGCCCGGCCCGCTGCGGCGCCCGCCGTCCGTGAGCACGCGCGCGGGGGGCCGTGCAACGAGAGCAGGCTGTGGCAGCGACGCGAGCCGCTCGGACAGCATGAGTTTGTAGTCGCGGTGGCCACCCGGCAGCAGCAGGGCATGGAAACGTGGAGCACGGGGTCGGCGCTTGGAGGCCGGTCACGCGGGGCTGCGTGTCAATCCAGCTCCAATCGCTGGAGCCAGGCCACTCGGAGCCAACTGACGCGACATGAGTGAGCCTGCGCCGTGCGTGCGTGTCGGTGGTAAGTGCGGCCGTGCATGGGTGCCAGCGCATGCCTCCCCCGTCATGCCGGACGCCGGCGGGTGCGGCCGTGCAGGTGGCTGCATGCGGCCCGCGGCCACGAGCGCGGGGCGTCGCCCGCCAGCAGCGACGACGACGGCGAGGAAGGCGAGGCCCGTGGTGCCTCGGTGCGCGGCGTGCCGAGCGAGCCGCGCCGCGATGGGCCACCCGATCGGGCATGCGGGGCGCCGCCCCAGTCCGCACACGCCAGTGGCTGCGCCGCGCGTGCGAGCAGGGGCGCCGGCGGCGGCGCGGCTGCGGCCGGAGCTCCGTGCACGGGCCGGCTGCAGCTTGAGGACTCGGGCGGAGATACGGCGTGCGATACGAGCTGCGCCCGAGCAGCCGCTGCAGCCGATCCAGCAGCAGGGATATTGCAGGCCGCGCGCGAGGACGCGGGCCACGCCCGGCTGCCCAGCGAAGCCGACGCTGCGGCGGGCTGCTTGGGCGCGGCTGCCGGCGAGCCTTTGAGCTCGGGCGATGCGGGGCTGCTGGGGCGCGCCGTGGCGGCCGCGGGGCTGCCGGGCGCTGCGGAGACGGTTGGGCGCGTGCTGCGCGAGTGCTCGGTCGTCGCGGCCATGCACCCCGACCAGGCGCGCCGGCCCGGCGGTGGTTTCAAACCCCAGGCCGCGACCCGCGCTTCTGGCGCAAAGCGCCCAGCGGCCCCTGGCGCGGCACCCAGCCTTGTCTGCATCACGCCGCATGCATGCATGAGACGTCTTCCGCAAGGCATCCTGACTCGTTGAATTTCACCCGGGCGTGTGGGACCAGTGAGCCTGCGTCCGTGCCTCCCACATGCGCACCCGCCGTGCAGCGACATTGGCCGCCCATCTCGTGTGCAAGCACCCTGCGCCAGCTCCGAGCCGGGCGCCGCGCCGGGGCCGCGCAGGCGACCGAGTTCGCGCTCCACCTCGCGCAGCTCGCGCGCAAGCCCTTCGCGATCGTGCCGTGCTGCGTGCACGCCCAGGCGGGCGCCCGCGCCTGGCCCGCGCGCATGCGCGTGGATGGATCGTGCATGGATGGATTGTGCATGGATGGATCGGGCCTGGTTGGATTGTGCATGGATGGAGCGGGCCTGGATGGATCATGCACGGAAGGATTGTGCATGGGTGATTGTCCGCGGACGCCAGCTCGCATGTCGACACCCTTGCGGCGCACCCGGCCCGCGCACCGGACGCGCCCCGCGGGCGCGCCGCGCGGCGCTGACCCGCCCCGCTTGCGCCGGTGCGAGCAGGCGTTCCCGGAGCGCCGCCTGGCTGGCGGGCGCCGCGTGGGCACGCTCGCGGAGCTGGTCGAGTACCTGGCGGCGGCCGACCCGGCCATCCGCGTGGCCGAGCTGCCGCTCGAGGGCCGCAACCGCGTCGTGTACTGCACGGCCTGGAGCTGAGCGCTGGGCGCCGCCCAAAAGGATTGGATGAACGGAACACAGCCGTCTGTCAGCCAACTCTGGCTCTTTACGGGGGCAGGGCGCAGACGCTGCCTGCCTGGAGCGCCGGTCGCTGAGGCGGAATGCATGAGTGAACGCATGGCATATGTGCATACGCCATCTGCGGCTGTCGGCGAGCGCAGCCCCATGCAGAGCTACTACGCATGGCATGTTCAGCCATGCCCAGGCATGCAGGAATGCAGCAAGGTCTGGTGTCCTTGCAAGGCCACAGGCCCTGTGACATCCGTTAGGGCAGAGCTCATGGCCCATGTTCTTCCGACATCCTCCTGCACTGGGCCTTTCCTCCCTGCATCTCTGAAGATCACGTCAAGCGCACCAGCCAGGCAGTAACACCGTCCTCCGCGCGCGCATCTCCTTCAGTGCGGTTCCCGTGGGAGCTCGGCCACCCTCTACCGCATCTCACCTCCAGGCAGCCTACAATGCGCTCCGGGCTCGCTACCGTTTGGTGCGCAGCTGGCCTCGCCGCACGGCGTGAAGGTCACTCGCGATTGTGTGCGCTCTGCCAGGCGTACCAGTGTGCGCTCTGGCAGCATGCAGACCTGCCACCGATACAGGGAGCGTTTCTGAGCGTGTGGGTATGTGGTGAAAGCGTTCTGCTGGTGCAAGTGCACGTGTGGGATGCCTCACCATGCCCAAAGGCTGGCTGTGTCCAGGCCCGTTGAGGCTGTTGAGCAGCACGCCCGCGCTGCCAGGTTGTCCGGATATTGCCCTGTAGCAGGCAGCGCGCTGGGCGGCGCTCGTTCCGTGGCCTGGGTCGAGCGATGGGCATGACCCATGTCATCAGTAGCCTTGTTACATATAGCCACTGCTGACCTCATTGGGCGCAACCAGCTGCTTCAGCAGCTGGTCAGCCAGCATCATAGCTGTTTGAAGGCAATGCTCTGTCACCCAGCGCAAGGAGCGGGTGGTGGGCGCATGCATGCTGTGTGGGCAACCTGCGGCTCATATAGCGTGTTCTGGCCTGTGGTCTTCAGACCCGCAACTGCAGGGCCCCTGACGGGCGCCCCGTGCGGCGCAGGCGGCTGGCCAGCAGCCTGCAGCCCGCGGCCGAGCGGGCGGGCCTCGCGCCGGCGCTGGCGCGCGTGCAGGGCCGCGGCTGCACGTTCCACTGCTCGGCCGCGCCACGCGCGGACGACAAGCCCAGCCGCGAGGGCGGCTCGCCCGAGAACCTGCCCGGCCAGGAGCTGGACCCTAACCGCGCGCCGCCCGACGACACGCCCTCCGGCCCCAGCGGCGCCGCCAAGGCGCGGCCGCCCGGCGGGCCCGCCCCTGCGCGGCCCGGGGTAACGTATTTGCTGTGAAAATGCGGGTCAAGACGTGTCCATATTGGGCAATGGTGTTGCTGCCTTTAATGCCCTGCGCACGCGTGGGTAAGGAGCGTCTGTGCTCTATAGTCTGGCCATCATAATGCTGTATGCCCTGCAATCTGACGTGCTCTTGTTCTCTGTGCCTACGCAAGTTTTGTAACCTCCTGCTTCTGAAGCAGGGCCATGCGGCGCCGACGCGCGAGGACCTGGAGCACGCCGACGCTGGCATGGCCAAGCCAGACGAGCCGTCCGGGCCCAGCGGGCGGCCAGGTGACCCGTACACGCAGGGCAAGGACGGCATTGACCGCAACGCCGGGCTGGGCGAGTTCCCGCCTGGCGACCCCGCCAGCAGCGCCTGAGTGCGCCTGCGGCGTGCGGGCAGGGTTTCTTTCTTGCACCAGGGAGGCCGTGGGCCGCTCGGGATGTAGCAGATGAGCACCAGTGGGCTGCGGACTTGCCAGGCCAGGCCCGCCATCTGGCCGGCGCCGCTCTCATAGCGGCTGCTGCATGCGGGTGCGCGCTCAGACGGCTAGCCTGCCGCGCAGGCGAGTTCCCGCAAGGCGACCCCGCCAACACGGGGCCTTGAAGGCACTGCCGCGCAAGCGGGTCTGGCCTTCAGGCCATGGGCCGGCGTGAGGCAGGTGCTTTATGCTTCCAAAAAGGTGGCGAGAGGCTGAGAGGTGCGGCAGAGCAAGTGCATGGCGGCACCGCCTTGCGAGGCCATGGCGCTGCTGCACAGGCGGGAGGGCCGCAGGGCCACATTGGGGCAGGCGGGTGTCGATGCCCAGCAAACTGCTTAGCGGCCCCACGAGGGCGGAGGGTGGTGGCAGCTGGGTGGCATGAAGGCCGCCCAGCTGCAAGGTGGCCCTGCCAGAGGTTGCCCGCTGCCGCTGGCGAGCGCGCCCTGCCGGGCGCCAAGTGCTGCTGGCCTGTGTTGCGGTGCCGCTGCAACATGCGTGCAGGGACTGCCATGCCTCCCGGGTTGGGGCGTCGCTCCGCTTGCAGTGGCAGCAAGGCTGTGTTGCATCAGTGCCAGCTAGGGGAGGCCAAGAGCACAGCATGCGCCTGTACTGTATGTGCCCAGGTGTGCATGAACGCACTGCCTGCTAGGCTGAAAGGGTATTGCCAGGCGAGTTAGTTTTTGTTGCCACTTTTCTGAGCCTGAGTGTGCTCGCGCATGGGGGCGGGTTTCGCAGCAGGGCGTATCGCTTCAAGGCCGTCTTGTAAAATTGCGGTATGGTAGTGCTGAGCCTGCACGAGGTAGTATGCCTCTCTGTGGTAAGCGAGGACTGCAGGTTACGGGCGCACACAAGTGCGGAAGGTGGTGCAAGGTCCTGCTTGCGCTCCACATGTTCACGCAGGACCGAAGTAGTACTGCATGTGTGCAGCTAAGCCAGCCACAAAGCAGATTAGGGAAGCAGCAGCTGGGAGTTCAGGGCTTCAGTCCAGGACGTCCATCGCCTCGCGATTACTTTTGAAGTGCAAGCTGATCAATGTTTCCGGACTGCTTCCAGCCTCGGGACTTACTACTGGCGGTCTTGGACAGTAGCACAAGACAACGGCAGCGCAAGCGCACGCGCAAGTCAAGCAAATAGACGTTCACCTGCACTCCCACACCGTCACGTAACAGTGCGGCGAACAGGGCAGCGGCGGGCGGACGCCTTGCTAGCATGATCCTCAGGCGCTGCGGCCGTTGCAGCAAGCGGGTCAGGTTGCTCTTTGCGGACGCGCTGCGGCCCAGTGCGGCGGTGCGGACTGTGCTGTGCTACCGGCTCTCTTGGCTAGGCTGCCGCCGATTGTCTGTGTTGGCACAAAGGTGGTAACATGCACGCTGGCTGCAGAGCACAGTCCTGGCCGCGGAGCGTTCCCTGCAGACTGCGGAGGCCGCCTGGCACGCGGCACGGGCTACCGCGTGCTGCCGGTCGTACGCCACGGTGCGGCTCGCGCTCGCAAGCTCGCGCACGTGCTTGGCAGCGCTGGCCTGCTCTGCGCGCGCTGAGGACTGCCCGCTCCGCAGAGCGCCGCCCTGGCCGCGGAGCAGCCCGGGACGCCCTCACTGGGCCAGCTGCCGGGGCCCCCGCCGCCCTGGGACCAGCCCATGAAGAGGCGCGCGAAGCGCCAGCCAGGGGCCGCCGCCGCGCCCGCCGCGTCCACGGCGCCCGCGGCGCCTGTGCCGCCCGCAAAGCCTGCGCCGCCCGCAAAGCCTGCGCCGGTACCGGCGCCGCCGCCGCAGGCCGGTTACCGCCTGCTGGACCCCGAGCTGCCGCCGCCGAGCTTCAGCGCGTCCGCGCCGCGGCTGCGGCGGCCCGCAATGCCGCTGGTGGAAGCACTGGCGCACGTGAAGGCGCGCGCCCGCGCCGTCTCCTCGCGGCTGCGGCCTCTGCGGCTGGCAGCGACGCGGCCTCTGCTTGCTGTAAGTGGGCGGGCTGCTGTGCTGCAGCCCCTTCCAGCCGCGCCGCGGCAGCAATGGCGCGCGAGCGCCCTTGCCGCAGTGATTAAGAACGCATCAGGAGGGTGCTTGCTGTGTGATTGGGTTGCATCATAATCGCCTGACAGTGCATGCTGCTCTTGCAAGCAAAGTCGCTGCGCATTCCTGCCCAGCGCCGGGCCGTGCGCTGCCATGCTCGCCCAGGCTTCCCCGCTCGGCTGCCGCCTCGCTGCAGCGCGCGTGTGGTGCAGGCTTGCTTTGACCTGCCACGGCCCTGGAACGTACTGGCACCCACCCGTCCCATCAGGCCTTGTTCGCCGGGGCTATGGCCTATTGCTCTTGGCAGCAGGCAGCGTCTGTGGGCGATGTGAGCCCCCCGGCCGTGAGGGCTCTCGCGCGTGTGCCCTGGTCGCGCAGAAGCTCGCGCGCGCCAATTTTGACGAGTCGCTGGAGGTGGCGGTGAACCTGGGCATCGACACGCGCCGCGGCGATAGCCAGGTGCGCGGCGCGGCGATGCTGCTGCCCGGCAAGGGCGACCTTGGTAGCATTTTTCAGGTGACCGCGTTGAAACCTGATGCGCGGCGCAGTTGTGCTGCCAAGTGTGTCCGCAGGCCATGGTAAAGGAATAGGGATCTGCATACTCGAACGCGCCTGCCTCTGCGCCAGGTGCGCGGCGCGGTGATGCTGCCGCACGGCACCGGCAAGGCGGTGCGCGTCGGCGTGTTTGCAACCGGCGAGGACGCGGCGGCCGCCAAGGCCGCCGGTGCGCGCGCCGACGCTTGCCCGGCCCGCTGCTATTTGTAAATGAGTGAGCTGGGGTGGCAGCAGTGTCCTCGCTTTCCAGCCTCGCCTAGAGACGCGCGCGCCTCGAGGCGTGGTAACGGTTGTTTTGGTGCATGAGCGCTTGAAAAGGCAAGTGCGGCAGAGGCCGAGACGATGTGCGGCACTTGGTTGGTGGCCAGCATCTTGGATGCAGGTTGCAAGTGTTGTGCGCGCGAGGCAGGCGCACAGATGGTCGCCGGCGAAGAGGTGATGGCTGGCATGCAGGAGGCAGGGATTTTACTGGTGTGCACGCGGGGGCAGGCGCGGAGGTCGTCGGCGGCGACGAGCTGGTGGCCAGCATCCAGGAGGCCGGCGGCGGCGGGCTGCCCTTCGACAAGTGCCTGGCCACGGCCGACATGATGCCGCGCCTGGCCAAGATCGCGCGCATCCTGGGCGCGCGCGGCATGATGCCCAACCCCAAGCTGGGCACCATCGTGGCGCCGGGCGGCCTGCCGGCCGCCATCGCCGCCACCAAGGCCGGCCGCGTGGAGTACCGGTGCGCGCGCGCTGACCCAGCCCTAGCCCAAACCCTTATCCCATCTGGCTCGCATGCAATTGGGCTGCATGCAGGTGCTTGCCAGGCACTGTGCTCAGGGCGCCGCGCCTGGTGCCCGACCCTGCATGCCGTCGCAGCCGCCGAGCTACCCAAACGGCTGCCCGTGGAGCACTGGTGCGCGCTTGGGAGTGCGCGCTGCACGGCGGGCGAGCCGTGCAGGGACTGCTGTCGTCATCAGCACGGCAGCGTGGGACTCTCGCAACGCAGCGCCCGCATGCGCAGGGCGGACAAGGGCGGCGTCCTGCATGCCGGGTTCGGGCGGGTCAGCTTTGCGGACGCGGCGCTGCGCGAGAATTTTGCGGCGCTGGTGACCGCGGTGGTGGCCGCGCGGCCCAAGAAGGCCAAGGGCGCCAACTTTGGCGGCTATGTGACCAAGGCGCGCGACGGGTCTCCCCCCTCCCTCGCCTGCGCCCGCGCCACTTCTTTGAGCAGGCGTGAAAGAAAACCTATAAATAGGCGTGAAAGAAAACCCTTCAGTGCGTTCTCTGCAAAGTTCGCCAAGAAGAGGTGCAGGATGAGCTGCTGGTCTGGCGATGCCACATCTTGTGTTGTATGTCAAGGCGCGGCGCAGCACTGCAGTGACGCCGGGCACAGTGCGAAATGACCGCCATAGCACACCATGCAAGTGCGCAAGGCGCCTGGCATGCCGCCATTTACGCAGCCCAGCTCGTTGACACGCCGCGGCGTTGTCTCTCCAGTGCGCATCGGCAGGGCGCGCCCTACCAAGCCACGGCGCTCGAAGCGTGCCCGAAAGCTGGGCCGCTGACCCAGCTGCGCCGCGCGCAGGTGACCGTCTCGTCCACGCATGGCCCGGGCGTGCCTATAGAGCTGCCCTCTGTCGCGCAGGCGGTGGGCACGTCCGCCACCGGCGAGTGATGACGGCCTGTGGTCGCCTTTGCTGCCGCGTCACAGCCGTGTCGCCAGTGCGCAGCGCGCCGGCAGCGGCAGTCAGGTCTGAGAGGCTGTCTGCTTTCCACCAGCAAGCTGGACACCAGTGAGGGGGCTGGCCTTGCCATGCATCTCTCGCCTGCCTGTGGCCACCTGTGCTGCCGCGTCGCAGCTCGTCCTGTAACCTATCAGCGCGCAGCGCGCCGGCTGCGGCGCCCAGGGCCGAGAGGCGCCTGTTTCTGACCGGCATGCTGGACACCAGTGAGGGGGGCTCGCCTTGCCCGCGGTCTGGCACCCAGCTGCGGGCGCGGTGCTGTCAGGCTGACACGCGCTCGCGGTAAGCTCAGCACATATCATACCTGCAGCAGCCACTGAGCCAGTGTCTGGTGAGAGCGTGCCGGCATTGACAGCATGATTGACGACCGCATGCCCGCCACCATGGTGGACAAGAGCAAGATTGGCCGAGGCAAGCGCTTGCACCTTGGCGGCACCCTGGCCGCTCCTTACAGCACATGCACTGCCGGCTAGGCGCCTAACCCCGCCCCATGCGAGCGCTCCTCATGTGTAAGGCACGGCCACAGCCGCCGCGGCCCGTCAGACGCGGGCCCCGCAGGCGCGGCGCTCAGAGCTGCACCACCACGGGGGCGTCCTCGTCGTCGCTGCCGCCGCCGCCCAGCTCGGCTACGCCAAAGTCCCAGCCCAGGCGCTGCGCGAGCAGCTGCTGCAGCGCGTCCACCTCCGCCTGCGCGCGCGTCAGGGTAGGGGTAGGGTATGGGACCCAACACTCACGAGCGTGCACGCGGCCGTTCCTGTTCCCTCTGGCAGGCCCGGGGGCGGTGGCGGGCGCAGCCGCTCCCGCCTGGACGGCGGCCCGCACGGCCGCGCCCAGCACCCCGCGGCGGGTGTGCAGAGCTGGCAGCGCGTCTGTTTTGGCCCTCCAAGAACAGTGCGGCGCGCAGCCCGGCATGCGCTCACGCTAGCGCTGCATGCAACCGCCTGGCAGACGCAGCGACTCGGCCGCACATTGTGCTCGACTCAGAGCGGGCGCGCCATGCCCCCCGCACGGTCCCAGAGACCAGGCCCCCCGCGCGGCCCTGGAGGCCGGGCAGGTGGCCGGAGCCGCGCCAGGAGGGCCTTAAACTTAATGCCGGCGCGGGCGCGGGCGGCGCGCGCGCGCCTGGATGGGCGCCGCGGCCGCGCCGGCCTCGGCCGCGGCCTCGAAGAAGCGCCCGAACAGGCGCCGCAGGAAGCTGTCCGCCAGCAGCTCCTCCGCGAGCGGCAGCCCCAGCGGCCCCGGTGGCCCGCCGCGCGCGCCGTCCGGCGCCAGGCACAGCGCCAGCTGCGCGCGCAGCGCGGCCAGCAGGCGGGCGAAGAGGCCGGCGCGGCCGCCCAGCGGCGCGGCCTCGCAGCCGAGCGCCAGGGCCAGCAGCGCCTTCCACTGCCCGAAGCCCTCCAGCGAGTGGCCCATGAGGAACGCCAGGAAGGCGAACTGCGGCCGGCGCCGCCGCCCCCGCGGTCAAGTGCAGCGCAGACGCATGGGGCGCTGCTGGCAGGCGCATGCCGGGCAGTCGGGCGGCCCGCCCGTCTTACAAGGGGGCGGGCCAGGGCCGGCACAGCCTCGCCGGCTCGGCCTGAAAGGCGCCCTCGCGCAGCAGAGCGGCTTCCATCGGCGCCGGCTGCGTGCAGGCGCCTGCACCGCTAGGCAACGCAGCGCCACCAGGCGCGCCTGCCTCATCTTCTTACTGTCACTGTTGTTGCGGCAACCTTGGAGAGTGGTCTCCCCCAGCCAGAGCGGGGCGCGCTCGCGAGCGCACAGCGCGCCGCTGCAGCAGATTCAATGCCCATACCCTACACCCGCGGCTCACCCAACAGCGCGGCTCACCCTGCAGCGCGGCGCCCGGCCCAACCCTAACCCTGAGCCCATATCCTGCACCGCGCGCCGCACCTGCAGCTCGCCCAGCAGCGCGGCCTCGTCGCCGCGCCAGGGCCCCGCCAGCAGCTGCTCCAGCGCGGCGCTGCGGTCCATGTTGGCCGCCGTCAGCTCCGCCGGCGCCAGGCCCGCCGCCTGTGTGGCCCCAGCGTCGACGGCTTGTGAAACGCGCTGCACATACTCCCAGGCCCCACCGGCTGCCCTGTATACCCTAGTAAGGTCGGTTGATGCCTTAAGCCCAACCGAGCCTGGGCGGAGGCAGAGGCTGTGACGCCTAATCTGCCTCGGGCCGTCCGTGGTGCCCAGCTGCGAGCATGCAGCGGACCGCAGCATACACCGACGCCTGCGGGCTTCTGGGCGGTCTGTGCTGTCTCTGCGAGCGCCGCGAGCGGCGGCCGGGCGGCCCGCGCCCGCCTCACGTCGATCGGGCCGTGGCAGGGCTGCTCCGCAGCGCGTGGGGCGCGCCTTGACCAGGCGCGGCAGGCGCGTGTAGCGGCAGCGCCCCACGCCCGGCCGCGCCGGCAGGCCAGGCGCCGGCTCGGCTGCGCCGGGCGCTGTGTCGCGGCCGGCCGCGCCCTCGGCGGCGCCTCTGCCGGGCGCTGCCGCTCCGCCTGCATGCGCCGCGACGCTGTCAGCGCACCAGCCGAGCGGGACGCGCCGTGCGCCGCAGAGCTGGGAGCAGTGCACGAGGCTGGACACTCGACCAGCGCAGCTTGGATGTGCCACCCTGCCTCCATGCATAGGGCCATGCATAGGGCCAAGCGACCGGAGCCTGGTGTTCAAGTGCGAGATGTTCAAAATCACATAAGCGCCAAGCTGGTCAGCCTCGCGGTCGCGCAGACACTCAGGCCGGCATGCTTGGGCCGCACCCTCGGCGCCGGCGGCGGGCGCGCGCGCCGCCAGCTGCGCCGCCAGCGCCGCCTCGGCCGCCGAGCGCGGCGCCGCCAGGCCCGGGTCGGCTTCGGCGGTCACGCTGAAGTGCGCGCCCTGCGCACAGCATGGTCAGTGACGTCAACGATTGGCTGAGCGGACATGGCCACGCTCCGGAGCGCCAGCGCGCTTGCTTGACACGGCGTCTGGCTCAGACTTGAGACAAGCAGGTTCCCGCCCGCAACTCTGCCTTGCACTGCTGCGATGTGGGCGCGCTCCCCCCGTCACACCTGCCAGCTTGCCGCTGCTGCCTGGTGCATGCTTATATCTCGATGCATGCAGCACGACAAACTCAGACCGCGCGTCGAGCAGAGTGGCCGGCCGGGCGCAGCGCAGACCATGCGCGGCTTGCCTGACCGCCCGGCGCAGATCAGACGGCGGAGCCGCCAGTGCACGCTGTGCTGGGCGGCGCGCACGTCAGCCGGAGAGGTGCTGCGCGGGCGGCGCGCCTGCGCGGGCGACAGGCGCGCGAGCAGCGCGGGCGTGAGGTGCTCCGACAGCGCGCGCCACTGGCCGAACGAGGCGAGGTCGTACGGCGCCAGGCCCGCGTCGAACTCGAAGCGGCGCACGCCGGCCGCGTACCGCTCTGCCTGGGCCGCGCGCCCCGCGCTTCAGGCGGCGGCGGGGCGGCGGGTCGAGGCACCGCGCACCGAGCGGCGCCTTGCTTCGACCGCCACCCGCACTGCCGCTGCCGCCAGGGCAGACGCAGCGGCGACAGGCGCAGCGGCTTCAGGCCTGCCTGCGGCAGGCGCCCAGCGCCTCCAGACAACCACAGGCGCCCGGCAGGGGCGCGCGCGCCTCCTCCTCCCCGACGTCCGCGAGCAGCTCGGCGGCCGCGTCCCAGCGCCGCACGAGCACGCCGCGCGCCGGCACGTGCGCGAAGAATGCCGTCGTCGGCGCGAGCTCCGCGCCGCCGCCGCTCGCCGCGTTGTAGGAGACCAGGTGCGGCCCCGGCGGCAGCATCTTCACGCCGCGGAATCTCGGGCCCACCACAAAGCTCTGCAGGCGCGCACGGGAGCGCAGCGTCACGCATGGGCCTCTGTTGCACTGCCTGTGACTGCACACACAGCGGTGCAACACCGCTTGTTGACACAGCAACAGGCACTTCACACCAGCTTCACAACTGCCTACTTGCCCGGTGTAGCATGACATCAACTAGTCAGTTTTGACAACGGTACTCAAAGACACCGGCTGGCAACGTGTACGCAGACGGAAAGCCTAGCAGGGAGCACCAAGGGACGCAGCCCTTGCCTGCTGGTCGATGCCCACCACGGTGTGCTGCGGCACGTCCAGCAGCAGCAGCGCGGCGCCTGTCTCCGCGTAGCGGCGTGCGACGTCTGGGTCCAGGCGCACGCTGTATGGAGCGTGCTCCATCCTCGCAGGTAGGCTCCCGGTACTAATGAAATAGCAAAGACAATGTCGAAGGTAGACCGCACAAGCCGCGGCGGTGAGCGGCGGGCTCGCTGCATCGGGCGGGGGAGTTGGCGGGGGGGAGTTAACGCCTTTCGACCAGCCACGCGAGTTGCGACTCGATCGGTGTGCTCTCGTCCGAGGAGCCTAGCCTCAAAATTGCTCTAAAGGGCTCTGTCCCAAAAGGTGTGCTGCTGTCGAAGAAGACAAGCAGGCGTCCCGCGCTGCCGGCCCTGGGCGGGCCCCCGGCAAGCCTGGCCTCGTCTGACGGGTACGAGGCACACAAGGGAGGCTGCAGCACCTCGGGCGGGGGTAGCGGGCGTGCGCGGCCGGCCCGTATGCAGCGCGACGCTGACGCCGGGGAGCGGCCCGCGAGCGGCGCCGCGCCGCCGCCCTGGGCTGCGCCAAACGGCAAGTCGGCCGGCGCGCACGCGGCGGTGGACGTGCAGCACTTTTTGTTCGAGCGCATTGGCGAGGCCAAGCAGCTTGCGGTCGAGTTCCGGGGCATCAGCGCGTATGTGCCCAACCTGTTCGGGCCGGAGGCCGAGAAGGGCGGGCGCTGGCAGCGGCTGCTGGGCCGTGGTAAGCGACAGGCGGCCAAGGGCGCGGAGGCGTCCGGCGCGGCCGCGCCCGCGCCCAAGCTCAAGCAGGCGCGGGGCCCCCGTCTCCAGACCGCTCCGCCTCGTGCGATGCTTGCTCGGTGGTGTGCTGAGCGGGCTGCCGTACGCACCGGCGCCCCCCGCGCCAGCCCGCTCGCCGCTTGTGCCGCTCGCCGGCCGCCCGACCAGGCCTTGCACGTGCAGGCGGTTAGCGCGGCCGTGCCTGCGAATAGACATGGGACTGCGACGGTGGGCCGGCAGGGCCGGGCCGCGCGCCGCGCGCAGCGATACGCAGCCGCTCGGGCCTGTGACGGAACCGGCGTGTGCGGGGCGCAGATCCTGTTCGGCGTGACGGGCGCCTGCCTGCCGGGCGAGGTGCTCGCGCTGATGGGCCCCAGCGGCAGCGGCAAGACCACGCTGCTGTCCATCCTGGGCGGCCGCAAGCCCAGGCGCGCCGCCGCCCTCCTGCACGAGGCGCTCCCAGGAGGCCCTGCACCGCAGGAGCGGCCGCGGGGCACCGCTCTGGCCCGGCGCTGCGCGTCCTTGGCGGCGCACAATTGACGCTGAGGGCGTTGCCTGCGACACAGCGGCGGAGCAGGCCGTCACTGCGACGATCCTGCAGAGTGGCGACAGGCGCCCTGTCGCTGCCCGGCGCGGCGCCGCGCGCTGCGCGCGCGCCCTGACCTGGTTAGGGCTCAGTTCAGGGCCCATGTTAGGGCCCCAACCCTAGCCTGGCGGCGGCCGCGCAGGGCGGTGAAGCTGGAGGGCGCGCCCACGTACAACGGCCAGCCGCTCACCAAGCGCGCCAAGCGTCAGGTCGGCTTTGTGCTGCAGGTGCGGCCCGCCCGCCGGCGCTGCGTGCGCCCGGATCGGGAAGCAAGGGAAGCAAGGGGGAAGCAAGGGCGGCAGGACTGGGGCTGCCGCGAGGCGCCCGGGGTCGGGAGCAGCATTCGTGGACACTGCCGGCACGGCTATCCAGCTCACCTGTCCTTTGTGGACATGGGCTGGCGCGGGCGGGCCCCGCCAGGCAGCCGCGACACGCGGCGCACCCCACGCTGCACGCTGCCGCCCCGCGTCCCAGAGGCGAGCTCGGGCGTGCCGGCCTCACGCCTGGGATAGGGTAGGAACAGGGTTATCATACCCTAGCGTAACCCACGCCTGGCGCGCGCGCGCAGGACGACCTGCTGTACGAGTCGCTGACGGTGGAGGAGACGCTGTACTTTGCGGCCATGCTGCGGCTGCCGCGCGGCATGTCGCGCGCGCAGAAGGCCGCGCGCGTCGTGGACGTCATCCAGTCGCTCGGCCTCGGCCGCTGCAAGGACACCATCATCGGTGCGGCGCGGCGCGCGCGCCCGCCCGCCCGCGGCGCCGGCGCCCTGGCCGTCCGTAGCTAGAAACACGGACGGTGGGTGCTGGTGCAGACAATGCGGGGCAGCTCTTTTGGGCTGGCCCCCTGGCCGCTCAGCAGCGCTGCTGGTACAAAGTTGCTGCTGTGAGGTCACACTGTGGTGGTTCGCCGCAGCGGGCATGGGCCTGACAGAGCGCGCTGCCGCGCAGGCGGCTTTGAGCGGAGAGGGGTGTCTGGCGGCGAGGTGCGACGCACGCGCCTGCACCGCTCGTCCGCCGCCCTCGCCAGCGCGCTCTCGCTGTGGGCGGGCTGGAGGGAGGGGCTGCGCACGCTGCCCCTGCTGTGCATGGCGCATGGCTCGAATTGCCGGCCGCGGCGTCACGCGCCGCCCTGTGCGCCTGCGTGCGCCCTGCCAGGCGCCCACGCCGCTGACGGTGGTCGCTCACGTGCGCGCAGCGCAAGCGCGTGTCCGTCGGGCACGAGCTGCTCATCAACCCGTCCGTCATCCTGCTCGACGGTGCCGCCCCGCGTCCTGCCCGCGCTGCAGGCTGCCCTGCCTTGATCTGGCTGAACCCGCCGCATGCGGTTCCTGCCCTGCTCCGCAGCGCGCGCCTGCCGAGCGCGCGTCGGCGGCTGGCTGCGCCCGGCAGCGCGCGGGCGCATGCGGCAGCGGTTGGGCCGCGCAACGCGCCCCGGCGCGCCCCTAATCCCATCCCTTACCCTGACCCTGACAGCCGGGCCGCCTGCGCGCAGAGCCCACGTCCGGCCTGGACTCCACGACCGCCATGAACCTGGTGGCCTCGCTGTGCCAGCTGGCTGCCGGCGGGCGCGCGGTCATCACCACCATCCACCAGGCGCGCGCGTGGGGGCGGGTTGTGCAACCTGACCCTACTCTGATGTGCTTGCCTGCCCGGGCGCGCCCGCATGCATCCCCTGGACCGGCCGCGAGCCTGGCGCACCCAGCACAAGGAGCCTCCCTTCCGAGCGCTGCTCCCCCTGCAGCAAACTGTGCGGCTTGCCGGCAAGCCCGCGGGCCGCAACTGTTACGTGAAATAGATAAAGGCGAGTTGGATGTCCGGTGTGAGCGGGCCGTGCACTGACGCACGTGCGCGCGCGCAGCCGAGCTCGCGGCTGTACCAGCGGCTGGACAAGCTGCTGCTGCTGTCGGAGGGCCACACCATGTACTACGGTGGGTGCCTGCGCCCGCTATGATGTGGCCTGCTCGATGGTGTTAGGGTTGGGAATCTGGGGATGGTGTCGTATGCTCAACCCAGCAAGCTGAGACGCAGTGCAGGCTGCGATGAGTCGTGCTCACTTGTCTGGCTTGACTTGGTCGGCCCAGGTGCACAGCGCCGCGCAGCCAGCCGCCGCACGCGCCCGCCAGGCCCAGCCAGATCAGCGCATGGCCGCTGCGAGTCCGCGCGTGGAAAGGGTAGGGCACCCTAATTCTACCCCTGTACCCCTGCGGCAGGCGCGGCGGCGATGGCGGCCGACTGGTTCCACGCGCTGGGCTTCACCATGCCGTACGGCGTCAACGTGGCAGGCGCGGCCCGCGCGCTCTGCCGTGCGGCCCATGCGCGGGCGCGCGCCTAGACAGGCGGTCGCGCACAGTGCCGAGCGCCCCGCGCTACCGGGTACAAAGTGCTGGGCCACGCGATTTGTCGATCCAGAAGCTGTTCCGTCTTGGAACCATTCAGACGTGTGTGGAGTGGGAGGCACCTTCTCTTGGTGCTTTGGGGGCGCCTGCTGCCTGACACCGGGCGCGCGCGTTGGTGGGACAGACTTCATCCTGGACCTGGCGTCGGGCGCGGTGACGAGCGCCAAGCTGGACGAGGCGGGCGCGCGCGAGCACCTCGTCTGCTGCGCCGAGCTCTACGCGCAGGCGCGCCACTGGCCTGAGCTCCAGCAGAGTGGCGAACGACTGGAGATGGACTGGAGGCTCGGGTCTGAAGACGCGGGCAGCAGGAGATAGCAGAGCGATAATGGGGCTGGAGCCCGCGGCGCTGCTGCTGCTGTGCCCTGCGCGTGTGTGCGGGCGCGCTCTGCTGGCCAAGCACAGCGCCGGCGGCTTTGCGCGCCTGCTTGGTTCATGGCACAGTCTGGTCGGCAGGCAGCGGGCGTGCGTCCGGGTTGCGCACAGGGGTGGCGTGCGGCGGTCCGGCATGCATGTGCGCAGGGCGACCCTGATGGGGCCCTGCGGGCGCAGGAGCGGATGGCGGATGACGGGTACCGGGAGGGCAGCCGCCTGGATGCGGACGTGTTCGGCAGCCTGTGGACAGCCGCGCATGTGCGCTCCCCTCTGCAGGGTTAGGGTTGAATAGTACTGTGACCTGGATGCAGACATGTTTGGCAGCCTGTGGACAGCCACGCACGTGTGCACCCCGCGCTACCCCCGCCCCTGCTCCTCAGCTGCCCGGCTGGGGAGCTGCCGCAAGCGCAGGGGCGCCAGCTGCGCTGCCTGGCTGCCAGCAGCCCGCCTGAGGCGTGTTGCCTGCTGCCTGATGGGCCATGCGCAGTCGCGGGCGCGCGCTGTTTGCCGCATCCGGCAGCAGCAGCAGTTTTGGAGAGGGAGCTGGTGTGTGAGGCGGCGCCCTGCAGTGCCTGCAGCACGCTGGCACTTCGGACCGCATGCCCCGTGCCTGGGCTGCAACCCTGAGTCCGGCTGAAGCCTACACCCGGGCTACAGCCCGGGCTGTAAGCCTAAGCCAAACGGCACCGCTCCGGCGCGCAGAGCCGGAAGAACCTGGCGGCGACGCCGCGCGCGCTGCAGGTCGCGGCCGAGGACGCGGTCGCGCGCGTCGCCGCGCCGCCGCCTCAGGGCGCCGCCGCGGTGCGCCTGCAAGCGCGCCCGCGCCGCCGCGCGCCCCGGCGCCGCTCACACGAGTGCACCAGGGCCCTTCGTGGCGTGTTTGCAATTGGGACTGCCCGCCTTTTGCAGTTGGGACGCGAGCCGCTGCGGATGGCGCGGCCGTCAGTCCCAGAAAGGTGTTGTGTTGCTTTGAAGTCCTACGGAGGCGTAAGGTGTCCTGCCGCACTGCGAGCTCAGCAGCCTGGCAGGACCGCACCCCGGTAACAGGGCGGGCGTGCGCAGGCGCGCCGCGCCGCGGCGGACCGGCTGACGGCGAGCGTGTCGGCCACGGGCGACGCCGGGGCGGGGCCCGCGCGCTGGGGCGCCTCGTGGGGCCAGCAATTCATGTTCCTGTTGGTGCGCTCTGTCAAGGTGCGCCCGCGGCCGCTCTCATTTACTGTCACAGAAACACTACAGTGGCAGCGCATGACCTGCAGCCCAAGTCGGTGTCTTTCAGGCAAGCATGCGTGAGCCACGGACACCAGTGCTTTGTGAACTGGCTATAGCTCTTGCTCGGCAGTGGGCGCTGCTTTGCGACTGGGCAAGATCCGGCCAACAGGCGCTGCCAAACGTGACTGCGAAGCGATGCTGGGGCCAGGTGCGGCGTTTCGAGACGCTGTCCACGCAGGACTGCCTCCAGTTCGGCCTTGTGGCCATTCTCTGCGGTGTGCCCGCATCGGCGCTCCTGCCACCCTGGACGCCCCCCGCCTGCCATGCTGGGCAGCCAGCCGCTCCTGGCAGTGCTGCGCGGCTGATCGAGGCAAGCACGTGAGTCCGCAGCGGGCACTGCCAGTGTTTGGGCATGGAGCAGGCGGCCGGCAGATGCTCCACCGCGCCTCGCCGTGGTGGCGTGCATGTCACGCCCACCCAGCACACGCCCTCCGCAAGTGCCTCCTGAGCAGACCGCGTGGACATTATGCGCTGGTCAATCCGGATTCTACAACAGGGGTGTGCGCAGCGCTGTTTGCGAGCGGCGCGGCGCGCAGACGGGCGCGGCCGCGCGCGCAGGGCTGCTGTGGTGGCAGCAGGGCCAGGCGGACACGGTGTTTGCGGCCGGCAGCACCAACGGCCTCATCTTCTTCAACCTCGTGTTCCTCGCCTTCCGCTCCATGTTCGTCGCGCTCTTCACGTTCCCCAGCGAGCAGAAGATGATGATGAAGGCGCGGTGCCTTCCCCAGCCCTAGCTGTAGCCCTGGCCCCAGCCGCGGGCACCCTGAAACCCCCGTAGGCACTGCGTGTCCCCCCATGTTGTCATGTGGCAGGTCGTCACGTGTGCGGCGCGCACGAGCGTTGGCGGTCTCCGTCCGTGTCACCAACCTCAACCCTAGCACCAGGCAGCAGACTTGCGGCGGGCAGGCAGCTTACGCGCCGGCCGGCCGCGCAGGAGCGCGCGTCGGGCATGTACCGGCTCAGCGCGTTCTACTTTGCGCGCACCGCCTCGGACCTGCCCATGGAGCTGAGCCTGCCGGCGGGCTTCCTGGTGCTGACCTACTTCATGGGCGGCCTGCGGCGCGACGCCGGCGCGTTCTTCGCCAACACGCTCGGCACGATGCTGACCACGCTGGCGCGCTCCCAGCAGCTGTCACTGCATGCTCCCAGGCGTAGGGTAGGGTAGGGTAGGCATAGATACCGCCAACACGCTCGGCACGATGCTGACCACGCTGGCGCGCGCCCGGTGGGCTGTCACTGCATGCTCCCAGGCGTAGGGTAGGGTAGCGTAGGCACAGGCACGCCCAGCAGCGCGCTCTCCGCGCTGGCGCGGCGCTGCCCCGTCGTGCTCTCTGTCTGGTCAGGACGCGTGCTGACGCTGCGCGCGCCGCATGCAATGTGCACATGCATGCAGGCCGTCGTCACAGTGCGTGCCGCAATGCTGCGCGCCATGTGGGGGTGGCGCTGCGCATCGCGCCGGCGCATGGCCACAAGCAGCGGGCGAGGGCGCCAGGCACGGCCGCGCAGGTCGCGCAGAGCCTGGGGCTGCTGATCGGCGCGACGGTGATGGACGCCAAGATGGCGCAGACGGTTGTGGCGGTGGTCATGCTGACCATGATGCTGGCGCGCCCTGAAGCCCTATTGGGTATTTAGGGTATTCTGTAGCCCTGCTTTATAATAATGCATGCAAAGGTGACGCAGACGGTTGTCGCGGGGGGATGCTGACCATGGTGCTGGCGCGCGTCCCGAGCGCCGTGCGCTGGCTGCGGCCTGGCGCGCGGGGCCTGATGTTGCCGCCCAGTGCTGCGCGGCGCCCGTCGTGTCGCAGCCAAGCAACAATGCGCACAGTGTAGTCATGCACGCGTCTCGCGCTATGCGCCTGACAGTCTCCTGGGCAACGCTGGGCAACGCCGTGGGCTCTTTACCTTCGTCAGAAGCTCAGACAGCGACAGCACATGTACAGCTGCATGGAGACAGGAGAGCAAGGAGAAGGAGCAAGCCTGCGCCGCAGGTGGGCGGCTTCTACCTGGCCAACATCCCGGCCTGGATCGCGTGGCTCAAGTACCTGTCCTTCGTGTACTTCGGCTACAACCTGCTGCTCAAGGCCGAGTTCCGCGGCCGCACGCTGTGGGACTGCGGCGGCGGCAACCCGCCGCACCCCTCGGCGCAGGCCGGCTGCACCGCCGTGCCGCCGGGCGGCCTGCAGGCCAAGCTGCACCTGCAGGCGCGGCCGCGCGGCCCTACCCCGGTCGGGCTCTGGCGCATGCGAGTGTTGTCAAGGGCCAGGCCCCGCCACGCCGTGGCAACGGGATGGCGCGCGCTGGCGCGCACGTTCGCGGCCAGACGCAGCACGGGGGCTCATGCTCCCTGTGCAGTCGTATGCAAGTCATGGGGTTGTTCATCGGCGTCTTGTCAATCTATCTATGATCTGTTGAGAGAAGAGGGCCCGAACCTGACAGGGTTGTTGCCCTGAATGCAGGAGAACACGGAGGACTGGCCCTGGGAGGTGCTGGTGCTGCTGGGCTACCTGGTGCTCTTCCGAGTCTGCATCTACGTCGCCCTGCGCCGCAACACCGTGCAGCGGTAGCCCGCGCCCGGCCCTGCGCGCCAGCGGTCGCTAGGCTTTCTTTCCCGCGAGGGGCGACTGAAACAAGCGGGGCTGCTAGTCTGCAAGCTAGTGCAAATGGATGCTCTATATCTTTCACTGGGTCCTGACATGTGTATCAGTGCTGTCAGCTCATGACCGCGGTTACTCTGCGCGCCGTCCCAAGCTTGGAGCATGCGTGGGCACTACTGCTGCATGCATGGGAGGCCGTCTGCTCCATGCTTCGTGTGACGTTGGTCAGAAAGACTTCCGCCTCAAGCCAAGTCATCTAGCACATGTGCCCGCATTGGGTGAATAGAGTTCTGTCTGTGTCTCTGTCCCAGCATATTGGGTTGCTGGGTGACAAAAGGGGACAAGTATGCTAACAAGGCACCTGTTTTTACTGGGCCGGCCTCTTTGCACAACAGTATGGGGCTTGTTATCTTTTGCACATCAGTATGGGGCCTGAAGTCCACTGAAAGTATGGTGCACCTAGAGGTGCTGGGCAAGCACTAATGAGTTCTGGGGATGTATTGAAGAGTGGTGTAGGGCTGGTTTGAAACTGAGGTGTAATTGAATTACTTGAAGTCAACAGCACAAAGAGCTGTCTCAGCCTCCTTCCCCAGCACCAACCTGCCGGCATGGTGCAGCCGAGGACACAGACGGCCGCGGCAGTCGCGCGGTTCTGCAAGGAGGCGCCCGCCAAGGCGCTCGTCATCATAACAGACGCAGAGGTGCCGGCGCCCCAGCCCGGCGAAGTCCTGGTGCACATACACGTTCGCCCAATCAACCCCAGCGACCAGTTCTGGTGGGCAGGCCCGCCCACGGGCGGCGTTTGCACGCGCTGGTGATTATGCAAACTGTTTACGAGGCTGGTGACGCGGCTGTGTCGCACCGCAGCCTGCAAGGCATCTATGGCGGCTTCAGGCCCAAGAAGCTGCCCGCCGTGCCGGGCCTGGAAGGTGCGGGCGCCCACGGAGCCTGCAGTCCATGGCATTGCGGTGCACCTGAGCACAGTCACCTGCACTGCCTTGGACTTTGTTTGGGGAGCAGCACTGCGCAGAGGCGCCTGTTGCAAGCATGTTTGGCTTTGGAGCGGCTGCGATGCGTGCTTTCTGTGCCTGCGCCAGGCATGGGCGTCATCGAGCAGCTCGGCGAGGGCGTCACAGACTGGTGCCTCTGAGCGCGCTTGGTTGCTCCTGTCAGTGGTGCCAGAGCCTGCCAGGGCATGCGCTGCTTGCGGGGCGACGCGCTGACACCGGCGAGCCGCGAAGGCGGGAGGGCGCGCGCGTGACCGCGGTCCCGTGGCCTGTCGAGCACGGCCAGGGCACCTGGCAGGCGCGCGGCCCCGCGGCGCCGGCCTCCGCAGTCAGTCTGCCCGCCTGAGTGTTGCAGGGGCACAGGGGATCGGCGCGCACCTCTGACACCGCAGCTCTCGCCATCCGCGCAGGACTCCGCAGAACGTTTGCGTCAAAGCGGAATTCCTGGTGCGGCCGGGGCAGGGGCCGCGCCGCCTGCTGTGCAGGCGGGCCGGATGCCCTCGACACCCGCAACGCGCTGCGGCTGCGTGACCCAGCGCGCGCGGCGCGCAGGTCCGCGTGCCCGACGAGGTGTCCGACTATGAGGCCGCGCAGTTCATGGTGACCCCTACCCTACCCCTATTCCCCGGCTGGGCCCGTGCCGTGC
>JAABUY010002415.1_pt1 | contig 22244 bp, 27 predicted proteins | sample 5560271 | NCBI WGS metagenome assembly JAABUY01 (sample SAMN10711886, study PRJNA513374) | rock metagenome | isolation source: Antarctica rocks | place: Antarctica: Victoria Land, University Valley | reverse complement strand
CTCGTTCGAGGCGGAGCTGCCGGCGCCGGCGGCGCTGCGGTCGCTGCCCGTGGACAGCGCCGCCGGGCCCGCAGACGGCGCCGCCGGGGCCGCGCCGGGCGGGGGCAGCTTCCGCGCGCTCTTCATCCGCGCGCCCGCCGTGCTGGAGGCCGGCGCGTCCGTGGAGGTGCTGGCGGAGTACCGGTGCGCGCGCGCGGGCTGCCGACAGGCGCTCCTGAGAGCGCCCGCTATCCGCGGTGCCAGCCGTGCCCGAGGCGGGGCGTGCTCGGTGGTGCACGTTGGACGGCGGGCGCGGACTTTCGCGTCAGCGAGTGCGCCAGCGGCTTGCATGGCCGCCTGCAGACTGCTGTCATGCCTGTTATGACAGGTGTGCACAGGTGCATGAGAGGCGTTATATGCCTCCTCACCCCCTTCGCCCAAATCAAATCACCCTCGCCGCTCCAGCAACTGCCAAGCTTGTTGGTCTGTCACCCGCAGGCTGTCGCCGAGCGAGGAGGAGGCGCAGGGCCGCGCAAGCGTGGCGGTCGCGGTCCGCTCCAAGCACCTGCTCGCCACGGCCTTCCACCCCGAGCTCACCGACGACCTGCGGTGGTGCGCTGCCGGCAGGCCTTGGCTTCTCAAGCGTGGCCGCAGTCTGTTGGCACAGCAACCAGTTGTGCAGCAGGGCTGGGAGGAGCGAAGACATGTCTGTCGCGGTATCACAGCCAACCGCTTGTGAAGCCTTGCAGACGGAAATGTCTTGCACCTTGTGATCTCCTGATGCCCCTTTGGCCCTGGAGCTGGATGTCGACCAGCGCTGGCTTTTGACCCTGCAGGCATGCCCTGAATGTGTGACCAGGGTGCTGGAGTGACTGAAGCGCGCCCACATGCCAGGGCTCTGCCCCCCGGCAATAAGGGTCCCCACTCTGATTCGCGGGCTTGGCCACGCAGGCACCTCCTGTTTGTGGACATGGTGCGGGAGCGCATGAAGGGCGCGCCCGCGCGCCAGGGCGGTGCGCGCGCAGCCGCAGCAGCGCCCGCAAAGCGCTTAGGCAGCGGGTGCCGGCCCGCGGACCTGCCGGTGGTGGGCGCCAGGGCTTGATTGAGGGCGCCCTTGGTAGGCGTTCTGGGGCACTGTTAGGTAGGCTCAGAGCGCGCAGGCAATAATTGCCGGTGACCTGCTGGTGTTTGGGCGCCAGGGCTTGTTAAAGAGGCTTTTGGCGGGGCTTGGGCGCACTGCTGTGACATTTGGTGCGGGTTGTGAATTTTGCGCATGACAGAGGCTGCCTTATGGTGCCCTGCAGTGTCTGCTTTGCATGTGCCTGCCGGCGCAGCAGTGTCTGACTTGGCTGTCGGCAGGGGCCATGACTGCAGAGCGCTCGCATGCTGCGCAAAGCATCTGTGTGCTATTGTCTGGCCGTGACATTTGCTCATTTGCTCAATCAACGCATGCGGTGCCTGTCTGTGAATGCATGTCATGTGCTGTCACAGCTCTTCCAAAGCATGGTGTGCTTGCACACTGGCGGTGCGTGACTTTGCCACAGGCAGCTGTAAGGAGTTTGGACTCCTGAGTGTGAAAGTGTGAACGAGCAGGCTGAGTCGGCGTCTTGGTTTATGAAGAAGGTCAGAGTTGGCACGCTTCACAGAATGGGCACGCTGCACTCATGCAGCACATCCACGCTCACTCAACGCTGCAATATGCACTGCTCCCGGCGTCCGCGCGTCGCTTCATGCAGCTCACTTGGCCGCTGCCGAAAGTGCCATAGCCGCTGGACCCTCCTCGGCTGCTGCTTCGCCCGCCAGGTCTTCGGCCTCCTCCTGCCGTGCGTGGGTGCCACCTCAGGCTTGGCCACAGCAAACTTCCAAAATTTCATGTAGGCTATGACAAAGGCTGTTGATGCTGTGCGATGCGACCTGGGTGTGACTTATCAAACAGCTCCTCTGAACGACATGCGCCATTTTTATCCGAAAACAGATGGGGCTGCTTGCACTCCACTGCGGGCCACCGCACAGTGCCTTGAGCACTTGGGCAAGTGGCGGAGGCCATGCTGCTCCGGCGCGCGCCCCCATGCTGTGTGACGCTCCCACGCACCGGCTGGGGCGCCAGGCGGCCGTAGGTGTCGGCCAGCGCGCGCAGGGCCTCGGCCTCGGGCGCCAGCCGCTGCCAGACGTCTGCGCCGCCGATGCGCCAGGCCCAGTTGCCGCCGGTCGTGCCGGGCAGGTTCATGCGCGCGGTGTTGTCCAGGCGCATGATGTCCTGCCGGCGCGCGGGCAATGGCACTGGAGCGCAGTGAGAGCATACTGACAGTGGCAGCTGCGCTCCGCAGCTGAGCGCGCTCGGTGCACCGGCAGCGTCAGCTCACGACACATGCGCGTGCGCCACCCGCACCAAGGCGCTGCGCGCGGCGCGCCCTCCTCGCAACGCCGGTGCTGGACTGGGATTCTGCCTGCACTGCGGCACGGAGGCGGCGCCGCGTGCCTGCATCATGACAATGCTGGTGCGCGACACGGAAGCGAAGGCGGCGCGGATCAGGTCCCAGGCGATGTCGGCGCCGTCTGAGCCCAGGTAGGCGGCAACGTAGGCGCGGTCCCGCGCACCCGCGCTGTCCGCCCACCAGCCCACCGCTGTCTCGTTGTCGTGCGTGCCTGCGCGAGCGCTGCCAGCTGGTCAGACGGCAAGCAACATGCTGGATTTTTGGAAAAGGTCTTGGGGTAAGGGTGGGGTCAACCCCCGGGCCTGCGCGCGCGCGCCTGGGTAGCACACGGAGTTCTCGTAGTGGTTGTGCGGCAGGTGCACGTTGCCCGCGTCGCTGCCCCAGGCAAATTGCAGCACGACCATGCCCGGCGCGCCGATGGCCTCGCGCAGCGCAACCACGTCGGGCGTAATAACGCCCAGGTCCTCCGCGATGATCGGCACGTGCCCGAGCGCCTGCGCGCGCGGCGCGCCCATCGCGCGCCGCCCGCGGCTGCTGCAGCGCGCGGACGCGCGCGGCCGCCGGCGCGCCCGGCGGTGATGCACAGGGCCTGCGCACAGTCCTGTGTAGCGGAGTGGCCGGTGACCTGACGCGGGCCACTCAGCACGCTTTGCCCTGCGACTGCACTTTCTGGGGCGTGACATCCCCGTTGGTGGTTCAAAATGTGATGGCCATGCTGCCCAGTCGCTGCGCATCCGCGCCATTCACCAACAAGTAACCTGCTTGGCAGCATGCTGGACACGAGCCCACACACGCTTCCGTGCCGGGCGACACGACATCGCTGACAGGCGACCAGGGTCGCGCCTGTTCAAGCGCTTCGAACAGGTCGCCGGCGGGGCCCTTCTTCCAGACGCCGTTCATGGCGGTCTCCTCCTCCGCGCCCACCGCCCAGTACCCTGGCCAGGGCCGCATGGACCCAGGTCAGCTGCCAGCCACGCATCAGGTGTGCTCCGTCCTCATTCCCCAAACATGCTCCTGGCCTACACACACACACACACACACACAGGTTCCGAAAGGGTGCTGTTGCGCCACTGGCACTGCAAGCAAAGCTATTGTCTGTGCACACGACAACAACAAGCCGGGCAAATTGGGCGATGCTGCAAGCTGGCGCCCCAGCCGGGCGCGCCTGCAAACCCTCGGAAGTGGTCGATGCGCGTCTCGTCGTACAGCTCCAGCGAGCGGCTGATGCGCTGCGCCCACCAGCGGTAGCCATCCGCCTTCTGCGCCTGCCAGCAGCAGCCCCGCCAGCATGCATGGCGGGCGGCTGCGCGAGGGCAGGATAGAGAGACAGCAGACTCTGGCCCTCTTAAGGCCTGCGACCAGCCCTGGCATGCGCCCCACCTTCGGGGCTCGCTGCGCTCCGGCGGCTACTAGCCGGCACGCGCATCCGCTGCCCGTCCTCTCTCTTACTACGCACGTCCCGCCAGTGACCGGCTCAAGGCGCACGCGTGCGCACCCCCCAGTCGTACAGCGGCGAGCCCCACAGCTGCCCCGTGTCGCTGAAGGCGTCCGGGGGCACGCCGCTGACGGTCTGCGGCGCGCCGTCCGGGCCCAGCTCGAACAGCTTCTGGTGCGCCCACACGTCCGCGCTCTGCCCGCCCACGTAGATGGGCATGTCGCCGACGAGCTGCACGCCCGCCTCGTTCGCGTACGCCTGGCAGTGGCACAGCGTCTGACTGACACTCACCACTGTCGAGACCCGGTGTTGAGGAACCCGCCCGCAGGTGCACAGCAGTAGTGCAAGAGTTAGGTTTGTGGGTAATTCGGGTAACTATGCGCCGTGTCAGGGTTACTTTAGGGTGATTTGTGGGGTTAGGTAGGATAAGTAGGCACCTTCAGCGCCTTCCACTGCGTATCGAAGATCCACTGCAGCGCGATGAAGCGGTCGATCTCGTCCCGGAACCGTTCCCTGGCCGCTGTCAAGGCCTCCGCATCCCGGAACCTGCCAGAGCACACAGCCCCCTGCCGCTCGCGCCTTGGCGGCCGTGGCGCCCCGGCTCCACCGGGTGGCACACCTCAACTCCTGCAAGGCCTTGCCCCTCTCTAACCTGTAGCAGTCGCCCTGACATGCAGCCAGAGCGGAGCAAGCCTGCAAAGCAAGCGCCCTGACGTACAGCCCGGGAGGAGCAAGCCTGTGCAGGCCCCGACCGGCTGGTCCCCCACCTGAGCGGCTCCGGCCACTGCCACCAGGCGACGCCGCGCAGCGCGTCGTCAAAGTGCGTGAGGCAGTAGAACAGCGCGCTGTCCTCGACCCAGGCATGCGCGCCGCGCCACGCGCGCACGGCCGCGCCCGAGCGGCCGCCCGCGCGCGCCGCGTCGGCCGCCGTGCGCAGCAGCGGCGTGCGCTCCTCCAGCACCTGTGCTGGTCGGCAAAAACCCCTCAAAACCCTCAAAATTCTGAATCTGGCGCGGCGCCGTTGCCCCATACGTTGAGCCGAGCGGGGATGGGAGCGGCGGTGAGCCGGCTGCAAGCCCCATGGTCAGCCCGGGCAGATCTGTTCAGGCGGGCTGAAAGGCAGGCTGAGAGGCTAGCAGAGCGGAGCTCGCAACCCGGCCCGCCCGGGGACACGTGCGCTGGGGACATCGACGTCGGCCACCGGCCGCGCGGACGGCAGGTCCGCGTCGGCGAGCAGCCCCGCGGCGAGCGGCTGGCTCGGCTGGTGAGTCAGCTAATACGCCCAGAAACGCTGCTCAGGCAGGCTAAGACACCAGCAGAGCAGAGAGCATGCAGCGCCGCTCGATCGGGGGGGCGTGCGCTGGGGAAGTCGACGTCTGCAACGGGCCGCGCGGGCGGCAGGTCCGCGCGCGCGAGCAGCCCGTCGGCCACCAGCGCGTCCAGCGAGATGAGCAGCGTGTTGCCGCACAGCGCGTCCAGGCCGGTGTACGGCGACCAGAAGGCCTCCTCAGGCGGCACCAGCGGCAGCACCTGCGCGGCGCGAGGGCGGCAGGCATAGGGTTAGGGCTTAGGTCATGAGCAGCATGTTGCCGCACAGCGTGTCCAGGCCAGTGTACGGCGACCAGAAGGCCGCCTCGGGCGGCACCAGCGGCAGCGCCTGCGCGGCGCGAGATTGAGGTTGTGGCATAGGGTTTGAGTTTGGGTCGCAACACTGCCTGCGACGCGTCGACGCGCCGTCCGCTGCGGCGCGCCGCGCCATGCGCCCGCTGTCAGCAGGCGGGCGGCCGGCGCGCGCGGCGTGTGAGGCGCGGTCACTCGGGGGAAGCCGCGCCTGCCAGGCCTGCAGGCCGGCGGAGCGCAGCCAGTCCACAAAGGCGTACGCGTGCGCGCCCAGCTCGCCCGTGCCGTACGGCCCCGGCAGCGACGTGGGGTGCAGGATTGCCCCTGCGCGCAGGCAGCATGCGCTTCTCGCGGAAGGCGCGCTAGCGCAAGTGCGGAGCCGCGCGCTCACAGGCGAGGCGAGTCGCCTGCTTGCTTTGAGTAGCTCACACATGGCAGTGATCAAGGGCTGCGACATGGTAGCCGTCTGTCCAGAACTCTAGTTGGTCTGCAGCTACAGAGGTCAGATGCGGGCAAAGGCGCCAGGGCGCCTGCTCCAGCCGCGCCGTCCCAGGCAGCGGCAAGTCTTGGCCGATGAGCAGGGGCGCGCCTGCGCGCCGGTGCTTGGGCTTGCTCGCCGTTACGGAATCGTACTCCGCGCCCAGGGCGGCGCCCACGGCCGTGCCCCGGTACTCGTCCATCAGCCGCGCCTGCGCTGACGTCTCCTCCGCCGCTGGGCTGGCCGCCGTGTCCGTGACCATGCCCGCGCGCGGGCACCGCGGCCTTCGCCGGCCCTGCAGTGCAGCGCTTCCGGCTGCTTGCAGGCACACCTTGACAACCAGAGCTCTGACGAGGAAAGTAAACGCAGCTGAGCGGTACTGCTTCGGAGGTGTCTGGGCAAAACTAGCCCTTACACGTGGACCTATGGCCAAGGCTGCAGCGTTCAACATCCTGGAGAAGCAGGCTTCCGCTGTGTTAACACTGTGCCTATGCTGTGTATGCCCACATTGCGTGCCGTCTTGGGCCTTGATGGCGCAGCACTGCCCGGGCCTATGTAGCAAGATGGGTGCCAGCAACACAGCCGCAGGCCAGTGCACCGGGTGGGAGTGCAGCCACTCGTGTGCAAGGTCGGGCCACACCTGGCGCAGGGGCGCCTGCCGGCAGGAGAGTGTGCTGAGCGGCGCGGTCCGGTGGATGGCAGCCGCTCGTGGGCCGGGCGGCGCGCAGCAGGGCATCGAGGCCCTGACGCGGCCCAGGCTTCTGTGCACGTCCTGGAAGGCCAGTGCCACAGGAGCAGCCACTGCAAGTGCCCAGATGTGCGCTGGGAGTTGAACAACCGCAGGCGTGCAGGAGTTAGGTCTGGTGGCTCGCCGGCCATAGCACGTGCGGGCGGCGTACTAGCCGTCCAGTTCTTATGTCTGAACACAGTAGCTTGTAGTGCAGGTGTGGCGGTGATCTTTAAGCACTCCAATTTGCACTTTGACTTGCTTCACTTCTGGTGCACTCACGGGACCTCTACAGGCCTCCACCACAGACATTTAGAGCGCTAAGTACGATGAGCAGGCCACAGGCGACAGAGACTGCAGTCAAGTACACACCTCTGATGTGCTGGCTAGTTTCTCATCAAGTCAGCCAGTGCCGTCCGTACACCGCACTCCATAGATTGCTCCATCTTACGCTGATTGACCTTGTGCAGGAGCTTCGCTTCAGAGGCCTCCATCGCAGCAGACAGTCTTGTGCACAGGTTATCAGACCCTTGAGCAGCCCGTTTGGCCGAGGCTCGGGGCCCGAGCAGCAGGCAGACACCCGCGTTTGCGGACCCACCTGCTTGCACCTTGTCGCCAGGCCGAAGCATGCGCCCAGGCCGATCATGAGCGCCAGCGCAGCACATGCCAGCCCGTGTGCACCTGCTTTGTTGACTCCCTGCGCAGTGTTGGCAGGCAGGTAGAGACGTGCCTGTGCCACGTCGGAGCCATGGCCGCAGCAGCAAATGCGTCGGCGCTGGCAGCTGCGCAGGGGCCAGAGGCAGGGCCTGCTGGCGCAAACCTCCTGGCATTCAACAACCATGTCTCTGACGGGCAGATAGTGACAGCGTGCGCTGCCCCTTGCTGCTCTGCTGACGCTGCCAGGTTATGCCAAGGCTCGCCTACGTGCGTTGGCCAACAACTGTGCCCTGCTGTGCGCATACTGATACACTTCTGTCTGTATCAGCCAATGCAAGCTGCACGCATGCAGTGACTCACCCGCATGCTTGCTGGGGTGGCGACAGGCTATGGGTCGCCGCGGCAGCGGGCATCACTTTCCTGGTCTTGTTTGGGGCCGCTCGGAGCAGCCTGTACACCTACATAGCCAGAGAGGTGCCCGCACTTGGCTCTGCGGTTCCAGTCGCTGCTGCGCCTGTCTGTGCACTTCATCAGGGTGTTGGCTGGCACGTTGACATTGTTGCAGTAGGGCCTGGTCGCCCACTGACTGCCCCTCCCCCGCGCAGCGGCTGCCATATGGCATCATGGTGCGGCCGCCCCACCTGCCCAAGGGCGGCATCAGCCAGCTCTGGTGCGCCCTGGGACTCTGCTCGCTCGGGATGCTTAAACTGTGCAGAGGTGACAGCAAGTGCCAGTGTCGAGCGCTTTGGACACCCGGTGGTCACCCGGCAGTTCCGGATTTTGTTGCAACGACAACGCACGGAAGTCGGTGTGTGGTTGTGTCGACTGGCCGCCGAGCGGCTTCACCAGGAGCCCGCACTTTGCACCTTCTGCTAGGGGCGGTCCGCGCAGGCAGGAACTTTGGCCATGCGGCAGTGCCGTCAATGAGCAGTGTTGGCACTAGCGGATGTACGGGGTCGGACATGCAGTGCAGATAGAGGCACAGCGCGGCTCGTACACGGCCCCCCACGGACCATGAGGTTGGCTGCCCTAATTAGCGTTTGCCGCGCAGGTCGCACCTGGGGCCTGTGTTCTGGACCAGCGATGCGGAGGTGGTGCGGACGGCGGGGCTGGACTCGCTGGTGCGGCGCACTACAGAACGCTGGGCGCCCGCGCCCGCCCATGTGGCTGCTGGCGTGCCAGCGGTCCACTGTTGTCAGCATGCCACTGGTGCAGTGCATGCTCAGTCGTCACTGTCAACGCTGCGCAGCGCGCATGCCCTGCCGGGACAGGGCGACGTGCAGGGCCGCAGCCCTGTTTTGGAGCGCGCGGCGCGCGTCCGGCCCGCGCTCACTGCTGGCAGCGGGCGGCGCAGATGCTGTGCTGGACGTGCACGCTGGGCATCCAGATCTTCCTGCCGCTCACGGTGCTGGGCATCGGCGTCGGTGACCGCCCCGCCCCGCTCTCGCCATGCGCCTTGCCTGCGACCGACACTCCGACGCCACCTTCGCTCCCCGGCTCCACGGCCCTTGTGCAGGGCACGCGCGAGCCGCAGCCATGATCGCCATGCACTCGCGAGCCGCCGCGCTGAGCGTGCGCGCGCGCGCGCGCGCGCAGTGCTGCCGATCAACCACCTGGGCGGGCGGCCCGTGTTCGGCGCCAACGGGCAGCCGCTGCCGCCGGCGCCGGGGTTCCGCTTCGACCAGCTGACGCTGTCCAACCTGGAGCTGGGCTCGCCGCTCTACTGGCTGCACTTTGTGTTCGCGTACTGCTTCACCTTCTGGGTCATGTGGCTGCTCGTCAAGTACTACCAGGCGCGCGGGCGCCGCGCCGCGCGTGTTCGTCCGTGGCCGCGTCGTGGCGGATGGCAGCGCGCTGTCCAGCCGCGCGCGCGGCCGCAAGCCCTCACTGCCAGTGAACGATATGTGTGTGCGCATCGCGTGCGTGCCGCGCGCAAGGCACATGTTGCTGCCGTAGCGCTGCTGGCGGGCGGTGAGGCGCTGCGTATAGCGCGGAGCCTGCATGCCACACGGGTCTTTCACCACACAGAAACTCTGCATTGTGGGTGCGCGGTGTCACAGGCTCTCACAGGCTGTCACACGCACAGCCCGCGGCACGTGCGTGACGCGCGCCCGCGCGCCGCGCCGCGCGCAGAGCTACGCGGTGCTGCGGCAGCGCTACCTGACGGGCGGCGAGGCGCTGCTGAACAACTGGAATACGCGCTTCCTGGAGACGCGCGCCACCACGAGCTCGCAGCGGCGCCGCGAGTCGCGCGCCGGGCGCGTGCTGAAGCGCGGCACTAAGGCCGGCGCGAAGGGCGGCGCCGGGTCCGAGGGCAAGGCCGGGGAGGGCGAGGAGGCGGGCGATGGGCAGGCGCGCAGCGGCAGCGGCAGCGGCACCCGCGGCGGCACGCTGCGCGCGCCGCGCTGGGCCAGCCAGCTGCGGTCCATCCTGGACGTCACGTCGCAGGTGCGCGCGCGCCTCGGGGCCCTGCCGCAGCAGAGATGGGTGGCGGATGCGGGATGCCGATGGGGGGCCTGCTCGCCGAGCAGCGCCGTGTGTCGGGACTGCACACGTTTGCAGGCGGGGACCAGCTGTGCGTCTTAGCGGGAGCGCAGGGGTAGGCAGCCCGGCAAGCGGTGCAGAGGAGCCGGGACGAGTGCGCCCATGGCGCGCGCGTCTGCGTGCTGGCCCGTGCGTCGCTGTCTGCGCGGCCGGCCCCAGCGCGCCGCGCATGTGCGCGCAGATGGACACGCTGACGGAGGAGCTGGGCGGCGGCGAGGCGCTGGGCAGCGCGCGCGGCGGGCAGATGAGCCCGGCCGGGCCGCTGACCGCGGCCATGGGCCGCATGCAGCGCATCAGCTCCAACAGCGAGCGCTCCAGGTGAGCGGCGTGACAGCCCTGACCCTAGTCCTACATCTCTGGGTCCGCCGGGCAGGGTAAGTGACATGCCTCAGACGAGCTTGAGCAGGCGTCGTCGCAGCCTGGCCTTGCATGGCTGGGCGCAATTGTCATCGCCCAGGCGGCATCGCGCTATTCGACTGGCGCCCGACAGCGCCCGCATCCGCCCATCGTGTCGGTCATGCTGGGAGGCGCCAGGCCCTGCTTAGGGTTATGGTAGAGTAGGGAGCATTATCCTGCGCCCGCAGCGCCGCGCAGCGCGCGTGACGCGCCGCGGCGGCCTGCGCGCAGGTCGCTGCGGGGGTCGCTGTCGGGCGGCGCCGGCCTGCGCAACCGCAGCCTGCAGGTGCCGGTGGGCGGCCGCGCGCAGCGCGCCAGCATCCTCGGCTGGCGCTCGCCGGGGGGCTTCCCGGGGGCGGGGGCGGAGCACGGCGGGCCGAGCTCGCCTGTGAACGCAGACGCCGCCCCGCACCAGGGCGCCCTGGGGGCCGCCTGTGAGCGCGCGGCGAGCCCGGACCCCGAGCTGGGCGGCGGCGGCCTGGGCGGCGCGGGCGACCCTGTCCCTGCTGGGCGGCGCTTGAGCGCGCCGACGGGCGCCAGCGGGGACGTTGACACGCAGCAGCGCGCGCGGAGCCTGGACGTGGTGCTGCCCATGTCGCCGGCCTCGCCGACCGACCCTCTGGGGCACCGTCAGAGCTCCGAGCGCTTGGCTTCGCCAGGCAGCCTGGAGGTGAGCCTGGGGCGGGCCGGGGCGAGCTCAGAGTGCCACAGCCCCTATGGCGACCGTGCCTCGCTGTTTTGCAAGGCCCGAAATGCGCTTTCACACATGCGCCGCGCACGATTGTGTGCTGCGGCTCTGCTCGGCGCTGGGGGCAGCGATGTACTGCCAAGTTACCATGCAACGTGGGGCGCTGCTCACTCCAGCGCATCGGGCTCAAGGGCGCATGCGGTAGCCCAGAGCACAGCAGGTTTGCGCGCCTCGTTCAGCGCACCGCAAGGTGCCACATGCGGCATGCGGCACGCGTGTCCGCTTGCGCCAGCCAAGAGAGCGAAAGCCCAAGTGTGATGGGCTGGCGCGCGCGCGCAGGACGGCAGCGCGGCCGCGAGCCCGCCAGGGAAGCCGCTGGAGTTGGAGCGCGTGGTGTCGTGCGCGTCCGCGGAGAGCATGGTGCCCGAGCTCGCGCTGCCGGCGCCCATCTCCAAGTTCGAAACGGAGCTGCCGGACCACGAGGCGCTCGGTGCGCGCGCGGTTTCTGCTCTCGGGTTTGCTCTGAACTGCATGATCTCCAATCCCTCCGCCAGGTAAAGCAGCTGCGCGCGCCGCGGCGCCTGTGCCGGCTCCCGACCGGCGCCCGGCCCACGGCGCGGCTCTCATCGAGCAGGGCCCGGGGTTGCGGCCGGGCGTGGCGCCGCCAGCGAGCGGCCGGTGGGATCGCCGCCCGTCTCGCACTTGTCGCGGGCACCGGGGCTGGCGCCAGGCGCCGCCGGCGCCCGAGCGCGCCGGGCGCAGGGCCGTTCGGGTATACAGGCGCAGCGCCGCGCGGCGTCGCTGTCCAGCAGCGGGCTCTAGGGGAGGTGATGCGCGCGGGCGCAGCGCCCCGGCGCGGCGGCGTGGTGGAGTGGCGGGCCCTGTGCGCGCAGGCGAGACGCAGCGCCCGCTGCGCTGGTGGATGGCGGGCGGCGCGATGCCGGGCGGGAACCTGGAGCTGTCCGGCAAGCCGCCTGTGTACTGCCGCAAGACCGTCAACGCGCTCGGATCGGACGGCTCGCAGGTACCTTCTGTCCCTCTGGGCCTGTGCCGCCGGCTTGTGGCATCTGCGGACAGCAGGCTCTGTCACCACCACGTCAGTGCCTCAGTTGGTCGACACCAACTGAGACACTGGAGCCCAGCCAGGCCCCGCTGCTGTGTGCATAGGAGCCAGACAAGCCGAGAGTGTGTGGCAGGCGTGCATGTAGGGGCAGGTGTTGATGCAGGCGGTCAGGCTTGCAGGGCGACACAGTGCACTCTGGCTGGATGGGGGGATGACCGAGGCGGGTGTGCCGGGTCGGGAAGGGTGTGCCGGGTCAGAAAGGGCGAGGTGTGGGGCGGGCGGCAGGTGGCGGTGAACGCGCAGCAGTACGCGGTGCTCGTTATGGACGTGCCCAACTTTGTGGCGCAGCGCGAGCGGCTGCTGCGCCGCGCGGCGCGCAGCCAGGGCGCGTGGCGCTCCTGGTGCGGCCCCGCGCCGGCGGGGGCGGCGCCGTGACAGGTGTCGCTGGGGCTCAGGCGGCCGGCAGAGCTGGCCCTTTTTGCGTCTGTGGGCGGCAGGGTGCCTCCGTGCTGCCGCACCAGACGTCTGCCTTCCACGGCCTCACTTTGACTCACACTCTATACAGTCAAGGAGCTGTCAGTGACCTGCTGCGTGCTCTGCCGCATGATGAGGAAACACAATCTTAGGACACCTACTGAAGGCGCCCGCACGGGCGGCTCGTGAGTTCACCCTTGTTTTCTGACCTCTGATGGCACAGCAGCGCATGCAGCCTCCTGCGCATGCCTGCACCCAGGCTCACCCACCCGCGCGGCGGACGGGCTCCCAAGGAAGAGCAGGCCGCACAGTTTGCGTTCGATGCTGCGTGGGGTGCGATCAGGCAATGCCGGAGGCCGGGGAAGGGTGGCGATTGGCGCTGGGTGCTGTGGTAACAACATAACCAGGGGGGTGTGTTGTGACGGTACATTAGCAAAGATAGCCATCACCCACTGCTTTAGGTCATGCGCACCCGGCGCCGCCACCACTGACGGCGCAGGTGTGACGGCCGCGCGGCGCGGCAGGTACGGGCTGTCCGCGTGGGCGCAGCGCAACATCCTGCTGCGCCGCAACGTGACCAGCCCCACGTCACTAGCCCCGGCGGCCGCCAGCGCGCGCCACACGCTGCTGGCCGAGCACGGCTCGCGCTCCGACGCGCGCCCCTCATCCGCGGGCGAGACCAGCCTCGGCCGCCGCGGCAGCGCGCGCATCGGCGCGCACGGCGGCGGCAAGGAGAGCGCGCGCGCCGGCGCCAACGGCAGCGCGCTCGACGGCGAGGTCGCGGTGGAGCTGGTGGCGGGCGCCAAGCGGCCGCTGCCGGACCCTGCCATGGGCTCGGACGGCGCGCGCGGCAAGGCCGACGCGAAGCGGAGCCTGGGCTCGCCCGGCAGCGAGGCGAGCGACGCCACGTCCCTGGCGCAGCGCAAGGGCCCCGAGCCCGGCCTGGTGCGCGGCTGCCGAGGCACCCAGGGTTGCGCCCTGCGACATGACGTATGTTTTGCATGCGCCGCATGATGCTCAGTGACACTGCACTTTGATCCATGCTGTGAACGTGCAGCACCAGGCTTTGAGGCACAGTCATGTGCAACACAACAGCACGACCACCACAAAACCGGTTCCACGTGCGGCCATGGGGTAGTGTCTTCCTGTGCACAATTGGCTACCCCTTGTTGATACTCTCTGCATGACCCTGGCGGCTGTGCCGTGTCTGCGTTCATTGCACAGCGCACATGCTGCTTCGCTTGACACTCTGCGTAGAATGTTGGGTTGCCAAGTGGTCTCACCGATGGGCAACGGCCTGCGTCAGCGGCGGTCTGCGATGCGCAGGCGTCCGCGCCCGTGTCCGCGTTTGCGGCCGCCAGTGCACCGAGCGACGAGAAGGGCGAGACGGGGCAGGCGGACCAGGGCCAGGCCCTCTGGGACGATGGGGATGAGGAGGCGGCTGCGCTCGCGGCGGCGGCGGCGGACGATGCAACCCTGCTTGCGCCGCAGGTGAGGGCCAGGCACAGCGACCGACCTGGGACGTTCGTTAGTGTCCGGCCGTGGGCTTGCGCTTGCGCTGCCACGTCACTGTGTGCGGTCACGCCGTTCCGATAAGCGAGATTTGCCTGTAGCCGTGCCAGCATGTGCAGATATTGTGGGCAAGGCGCATATCTGCTGTGACGGCGTTTTAGTGCAGGGTGACTCCCCAATTTGTTGCGCACAGGCAGGCGCAGCAGGTTGTCCTGGGCGTCGGGAGAGCGGGCCGTGCCTGCTGGCGCACGTGCACACCGCAGCCTGCCATTCGTCCATGAGCTTGTGCGGCGGGCGTGTCGAGGCCCTTACCCTAGCTAGCGCAGCGCGACTCAGCACACCTGGGCCCCTGGCGCCGCGCAGGACCTGGTGGAGCAGACTTTCCGGAACCTGTTCCCCAACACGTTCCTGGCCGCGCACCCGGTGCACCGCCACAAGGTGCGCCGCCCGGGCGCGCGCAGGCCGGCGATGCGTGCATGCCGCCTCGCCGCTGGGCGCGGGGAAGTCTGAGCCTTTTCAGAAGGACGTTGTATCATATTTTATGATGTCCTGTACCTGATGACCTGGTGTCCAGCAGGCTGCTCGCCTGGTGTTTACACAGCATACTGCAATGTCCACTGATATATTAGCACTACAAATACTTCCCTTCCTTCCCAAATAAGTTTGGTCCTTGAGGTCTCGCATAAGTCCCCAGCTGAGCGCCGTGCGCCTGCGTCTCACAGGAGGTGGACGGCCTGCTCGGCCAGTGGGACGCCGCGTATGCCAACCTGCTGCGCGCGGAGTGGCGCTACACGCGCAGCGGCTGCACCAAGCGCCCGCGCCACCGCTCCGGCTGCTGCGGCTGCTCAGGCGCGCGGCCCGCTTGCGTGAAGGGTCGCGCGCGCAGCGCATGCAGGCACTGAGTCAGGTGTCCAGAGCGGAGGCACGAGCGGCAGAAGGATTGTTGCTGTACAGCACTGGCACTACAATGATGCGGGCAGGCATGCTCAGGGTCCTGCTCGTGGTATGTCAGTGCTGAGGGAGGTAGGCTGCTGATGCTCAGATGAGGTGTCCCATGCATGAGCGGTAACAAAGAAAAACACCCGTAGACACAAGGCAAACTGGTGACGGCTTGTTGGACGGGCGGTTGTGCTTGAGGTAGATAGGAAGTTCCTGACCTGGTGGATTGCGCTGGGGGTCTCGCGGGCGCATGCGCGGACAGCAGGAGCGCATGCGCTGCGCGCGGGCCAGAGCACCGTGCGGAGGCACAGGAATGGCGCGCTGATCGCGCTGTGGCCCTGTCGCCCTTCGCGTCCGCATGCATGGTCTCCAACCATGTTTCGCGGCCTGTGCCAGTCTGGGGCGCTTGGGGGACTTGGCGCGGCGGGCGCGGCGGCGGGCGGCGCCGCATGCGCGGCGCAGCACGGCGGCCCGGTCTCAGGCAGCCGGCGGGCGCGACGCGGCAGGCGCGAGCGTGGACAGCATCGACTTCTGGGCCGCGCGCGTGCGCGCGCTGGAGCAGCGCGTGGAGGCCGCGCGGCAGGCGGCGCTCAAGACGCACCCGTCGCCGTCGTTCTTCGCATTCTTCAAGTGCGCGCGCCGGGCCTAGGGTATATGGTATAGGGTTACATACCCTAGTCCTAATCTGACTCTGCGCGCGCAGCACATGCGCGGCAAGGGCCCGCGCAAGCACGACGTGCGCAGTAGCCAGACCTACAGGCACCAAGGCCGGCTCAGCCCGGCACGATGCATAACGAGCAGAGGGCTGCTGCGGGGCGAGCCAAATCTGCTCAAGGTCTGCCCGCCTCACCCGGGCGTCTCTGCGCAGGTGCCAGAAGGACGCGGCGATCGCGTGCGCCGCCAACATCCACCCCGAGGACGGCCACGCGTTCCGCGTGATGGAGGCGCCTGGGCCGGAGGAGGTGGGTCCCCGCCTCGGCGCTCGTTTCCGATGCCGAGCTGGTGTGGAGCCAAGGAGCACTCATGTCATCAGGTCTTACTAATATATAGCAGACTTCACATTTGGTGTTGGTGGTCTTGCAGCTGGTGGGGGTTGGCAGAGGCGGCGTGACACAGACCCTGCATTGGGGAAGTTTTAGCACGCGCTTTCCGCGTGCCCTGGCACGTGCAGAGACTGGTGCGATGCGCCTCTCCAAACACTTGACAACCTGCGGACCTGGTGCAGGTGAACTGGGAGGCGCTGTGGCTGCCATGGCCGCAGCGCTCGCTGCGGGAGCTGCTCGTGTTCCCGCTCATCATCTTCTTCCTGCTCTTCCCCATCGGCCTCTTCTCCGGCATGTCCCCGCCCTCCCTGCCAGCCCGCCACCTGCACTGAAGCGCTCCGATGTGCATGCTGGCCCCTGGCGGCCATGTGGACAGTGGCAACATGACAATGCTTGGCCTGAGCTGTGCACTCTTGTGGGCACCCTGTGCCTCACGGTGCTTGGTGTGCAGCTTGTCATGCTGGGTGAGCAGCAGGTCACCCAAGCATATCAACGGTGACATTGGTGGCACATGCGCACTGCAATGTTCCTGGCGCGTAATGAAAGCCGCGCGAGTGGGGCCACTGCAGGCGTGCTGACCGGGCTGTCCGCGGCGGTGTGCACTGGCGGCCCTGGCGCGCCGCCCTTCCTGCGGAAGCTGCACACGAGCTGGTGCGGCTCCTTGATGGCAAGAGCTTCATGCCTGTGTACTTTTATTGCAGTCCCTCTTGGCATGGCCAGGTGACTCTGATGGCGAGCCTGAGCCAAGAGCAGTCACCTTCGCCTTTGCACCTGGCCGGGCAAGCTGTGTGCTTGAGAGATCTGCAGAGTTTGCAAGCTTGACTTGGGGGGGTGTGTGTGCGACTCGAAATCCAGCCTGCGTGTGTAGTGCGCAACGCCTGATAAACGCCGTATGTGGCCAACAATGAGTGCACATGATGGTGCTGGAACTGACACCTGAATATCACAATGCGCCAGGTACTGCACGGAGCACAGCCTGTGGCAGTCGCTGGTGACGGGCATACTGCCGACGGTCCTGGTCACCGTCTGGCAGACCTGCGTGCTCCCCTATGCCTTCTACTGGTGCGCCCGCATGCCTGGGCAGCGCTGCGCTGGGGAGCTCATTTAATCTTAGGGAATAAACTAATCAAAAAGATAGTCTGACTCGGCACTATGCGCAGAGGGTGTCTGTGCATGTGTGCTGGACCTGCGAGCGTACTCAAATGAAAGCTCGCATGGCTGCATCACGTTGCACAGCGCGCAACGGCGCGCGTGGCACTGCCTGCTGTGGACGACGGCGCGCTTGCCACCACCTATGCAGACAGTTCTGCCTTGATAGCGCCTGTCTTTGAAAAGCATGCTGTGCGTAGCGTGTGCGCTGATGCAAGCCGCTGTAGGTGGGCAGTTTGTGAGCGCGCGGTGCGTGTACAAGCACATGCAGATCAATGCATATCGTGCTGTGCTGCTGTTTTCTAGATGTTTCCAGCTAGCTGTGGCAAGCGCGCTTGCGTGACGAGCCCGGACTTTGCTGCTTGAGCTGGCCTGGTGCGGGCACAGGGTGGCGCAGCTGGAGCGGAAGTGCAACTCGCTCAGCGCGCTGGACCGGCGCATCGGCTCCCTGTTCTTCATGTGGGACATCTTCAACGTCTTCCTGGGCGCCATGCTGGCGCGCTCCTCGCCCTCGCTTGGCCTCTCAGCAGCGAGGGACTCTTGCAGCGTGCCAAAAAATGTGGCATAGGTTGGATCCTTGCGCCACTTGCAGCGCGCCGACGCTTCGCCATACGTGTCTGTTGTCTGAATTTGCATTGAGTGCACAGTGTGCTGCCCATGCATGAGCAATGATAGCTGATGCCAAGCTCACTTGAGTTGTGCTTTGGTGAGCCTGCTCGCATGGCATGCAGGGAAGCTCTGTGGTGACAAAGATCGGGCTCGTGCTGCAAAAGCCGACCCTGATCCCGAATGAGATTGGATCCGCGCTGACGGCTAGCAGCAACTTCTTCATCAACTATGTCGCTATCCAGGTAGCAGCCGCGCGCGCTAGGGTCAGGGTAGGGTAGGGCAGGATAGGCCCACCCTATACAGCCGCGCGCGCTATTCTCAACACCTAGATACGGGCTGCTGACCTTCAGACCAAAGCAGAGTATGTATTTGCTGACTTGCTTATGTGTGCCCAATGGTTGGGTGAGCCAGCCATACCATGGTTCACGTAGCCAGGCACGATGTTCGAGATGCCTACACTGACAACCTGCACTGACAACGCGACGGCGGCACATACATTTGCTGATGAGCTCTCACAGGGCGTGGCCGCGTGCCAGCACTGCACGTGCATGCTGCATGCACGAGGCTGCCGCCTGCCTTGTTCGTCGCCACCTGAAGCAGCCCATGGCCTCCTGCAACGCCCGCCGCAGGCGCTCGCGTTCGTGCCGCTGCGCTTCCTGTTCCCGCAGTACACCATCATCTGCGACCTGGCCTACAAGCTCCCCATCTTCCGTGCGTCCGCTCTGCCCACCGCCACGGCTCTGCAGCTCCTGATGTGCTGCCGTTCTGCTCGTGCACGTCTGTTGGAAGGCAGTGCAGACGCCCAGAGCAAGCCCTGATGTGCTGCCGTTCTGCTCATGCACGTCTGTTGAAAGGCAGTGCAGACGCCCAGAGTGAGCCCTGCTCTGCTCTGACATGGGCGTCCACGGCGTCCATGGTGTTCCCAGCTTGCGTGCATGGACCGCCCTGTTTGCTGGTGCATGCTTGGCGGCGCCCGGCGTGCAGGCAGTGGCTGAGGCCTGTGCCTGTCTGCGTGCGCAGGGCCGGAGACCGCGCGGGCCAAGGTGCAGTCGCTGCAGCCGCTCTCCGTCCGCTACGGTGCGACCCCGCCTCGAGCGTGCCTGTCATTGTGGCAATGGTCGCGCGTTGATGTGCACACCAAACGCATGGCATGCGGGCGGTGGCACGCAGACTCACGCTCGCCTGCTGCCCTGGGCAGGCTACGAGGTGGGCACGATCATGCTGATCTACACCATGGCGCTGGCATACGGCGTGTCATCGCCGATCATCTTGCCGCTCGCGCTCATATACTTCATCGTCCAGCTGTGCGCACTCTTCACGCGGCTGGTCAGGCGGCTCTGAGTGGCTGGCATGGACGCTTTACGCACATTACGTATACGCACGCAGATTGCCAAGTCGAGCTCAGGTTCTCGTTGACGGCACCACAGTGGGTCAGGAGCGGAGCTTCAGCAGGTGGCACTGCTAGGTCACTACCGGTAGGTCACTGACGCGAGGCCGGCCGCCTGACACGGCCTGCCCGCGCGCAGCATCTACTGGCGCTACAACGTGCTGTACATCGCCGAGCGCTGCTTCGAGAGCGGCGGGCGCGTCTGGGACCATGTGTGCCCAGCAGACCACCGTTCCCTTGCATTGCCAGCACCTGCTCCAGAACCGAGGATGAGGTGCAGCGCGCGAGGATGCCTTAGTACATTAGCATCACACCCCTGAAGGCTTTTGAGGGCAACCCTGGCTGTCCCTGGACCTCTGGTGTGCAGAGAGCTGGCAACAGGGCGAGGTAGCCACCTTGCAATGCCTCTGCAGTGCAGGCCTCCGCGCAGACCCTGTGCTTTGATCCTTCTGTAGACCCTGTGCAGACCCTGTGCCTTGTGCAGACCCTGTGCCCTGTGCAGGCCCTGTGTCAAGCCTGCTGCGCGCGCGCAGGTGTTCTCCAACATGGTCTGGATCCTCTTCATCTTTGAGTTCTTCACGGGTGCGCGGCCCTGCCGGCAAGCTTGAGGCCGCCCCGGGTCTACCCGACAGAGAGCTCCGACCCGGGCGGGGCTGGGCTGGGCCACGCATCACCAGAGCGTCCCCTCAGCCAACGGGCGCATGACTGCCGTAGCCTGGTGTCTATGTGCTCAGTGCGGGAGTGCCTGGCCACCTCAGGCTTCCGCTCTGCGGCAGCAACACGTGCGCATGCGCAGGCTGCGTGCTGCTGGCCAATGCGGCGTACATCCAGGCCTCGCTGCTGTGGATCACGCTCACGCCCATCATCTACAAGTTCAACCGCTACTGCAAGCTGCGCTTTGGCGAGGCGCGCGCCCCCCGTCGTCGGGCCGCGCGCCGCTGCGCGCCTGCCGCGTGAATACGGCGTTGCGCTGTCACCCTAGCAAGGGCCGCGCTGTCACCCCAGCAAAGGCATACTCAAACCTTCCAAGGTGTAATTAGGGTATGAGGTGTAGGTCTGATCCCCGCACGCCGCGCAGGCGGTGCACAACGTGCCGCTGGAGGTTGCCGCCCAGGCGCCGGAGGCGCATGTGGACCCGGTCGTGTACACGCCGCCCGCCCTGCGGCAGCGCTGCGCCGGCTGGTACCCCGGCATCGGCACCGCCTGGGAGAACTGGGGCATGCCGCAGTACTCGCTGTAGGGCGGGGTGGGCCGGGGCGCACCGCAGCGTTTGATGTCGGGGAGGGGCCTACGGGGCATGCCGCCGCGCTTGCTGTCGGGGTGGGCGAGCCGGGGCATGCCGCAGCGCTCCCAGTAGGGCTGGGAGGGGCTGGGGCATGCCGCAGGTATACCTGCAGATTTGGGCTCGTGTGGACTGGGCCGGCGGCGGCGCGTCGCGACAGTTGCGCGCGTGCTCAGAGACCCGCGGCATTGTGCAGCGCTTCCGGTTGGACAGCAAGCGCTTTATCATTGCGGAGGCGCGCTTCTGGCACATCACGTTCATGAGCGCGCTGCCTGCTATGCAGCAGGGCTGTGCTGGCGTTCTCCGGCATAGGCGCCCGGTGATAGGGTTTTAGGGCATGCCGCAGTATTCATTGTGGGGCAGTGGTCTACGTACATACACGGCAGAGTATGATGAACCTTGAACTCAAGGACAGCTTATATGCCAGTGTTTGCAGGATGCGCTCGTGCAAGCGCTGCATGCCCCGAGATGCAAGCTACAGGTTCTGCAGCCGCCCCGCGGGTGCTGTCTCCCACTGCATCATGTCTGTGCGCCCGGCACATGAAGGACTAGAGGTCCCACATGCTCCATACAGTAGGCACTAGCTTATGTCAGGTTCAAATGTCAGCTTCTGGTCTTCAGTGGTGCACGATGACTGAGTATTGTATTTTCTGTCCTGGCGGCGTCAGATATGTGAACACTCTTCCAGAGTTTCGTTTGAGGTGCTTGCAGTGTGAAGTTGGAGTAGGCAGATGTATTGCCCAGCTATCTTGCCTTTTGGTCTTATGCTCAGACGCCAGTTCTGGTAACATATCTTGCGCATACCCGACCGTTCCATTCAAGCTCACGGTCTGTGGCGTGTCGCAACGCAAGTGACAGTAAACGATGCTGACGTTCAGGCTGAAAGCTACTCAGCATTAGGAGCTTTGCAGCTCAATGGTTGTTCATAACCAGGCTCAATGGGCACTGTGTATATGCTCTGCAGTCACCCTGCCCTGCACCCTGCCCCGCCAGCCCCTGGCTCTGACCCTGCAAGCCTGGCGCCCCCGACACTGTTTGACCCTGACACCCAAGCAGACAAATCCCCTGCCACAGCCGTGACACGGTCAGCCAAGCGCCGCGCGCGCAAACGCCTCTGCGGCCTGCATCGCCTGCGGCAGCTGCGCAAGCCCTGGGCCCTGGCCCTGCGCGGAGGTCGGCTTGCCGCCGCCCTTGCCGCCGAGCGGCTCGAGCGCGGCGCCCGCCCACGCGCGCGCGTCCAGCGCCTTGCTGACCGCCGCGGGTACACCCGCGTACACGAGTGCGCGGCCCTTGCCTGCAAGAGCGCGCGCCCCCCGCGCTCAGCTTGAGCGGAGCCCCTGCGGCAGGAGGGCTGGGCTGCGCTGGGCTGGGAGACACACAGGCCCGGCGTCGACCATTATGCTAGCTCTCAGCGCCCTGGACAGGCGCTGGGCGCTGCGTGCCAGTCCCAAGCGGCGACCGCAGTCGTGTCGCAGGCGCCAACCGGCGGGCGTGCAGGCGTGAGGGAGCGCAGCGCCGCTGCCATGCAGGCCAGGGTAAGATTAGGGTCGGAACCCTAGCCAATGCGGGGCCGGCGGCCGCGGCGCACCCGCGTCGGGCGAGAAGGTGATGATTGCCAGCGCAGTGTGCTTGGCCTGGATGGCCGCAAAGGCCTCTGCATTTAGGGTTAGGGTTGAAACCCTAGCCGATGTGGGGCCGGTGGCCGCGGCGCACCCGCGTCGGGCGAGAACGTGATGACCGCCAGTGCCGCGTGCTTGGCCTGGATGGCCGCAAACGCCTCCGCGGGCGCCTTCGCGTCCATGCCCGTGTCCAGCGTCAGCAGCGCAA
>JAABUY010002413.1_pt1 | contig 22247 bp, 24 predicted proteins | sample 5560271 | NCBI WGS metagenome assembly JAABUY01 (sample SAMN10711886, study PRJNA513374) | rock metagenome | isolation source: Antarctica rocks | place: Antarctica: Victoria Land, University Valley | reverse complement strand
TTGAAAGCCGGCGTGTGGTTCCGGCGTGGTCGCTTGCCCATCGTCTCTCCTGTCGCGGCCATCATGCCGCCGTCCGGCAGAAACTCCACTTATCCGAACTGTCCAGATTCCCCGAGCCACCTCTCAGTATTGCCTGATACGCCGAGCAGGATGCCGATATCATTATCTGTCTTACCCGCATGGACCCATTTCAGGCACTCGAGCTGCCTTGGTGTGAGTGGACAGATCGGATCGAGTTCGATCCCGTTCAGGATTTCTCGCCCTCTTGTCGCATAATAATAGCCGGCGAGGTGAAACGCTGCCCTGGCGTCGGGCTCGAGATCCAATATCGGCCCGCAAAACGCAGCGGACAGGAGAGCTCCGTCGCTTTCTCGCACCGGGACCACGAAGCCTTCTGCGCAACCGGTGTAGTCACGGCACGCATTCATGACGTGCTCGCCTTCGCTTGAGGCATGACGGGTCCGAGCCTGCGTCCAGGTGAAAGGACGGGTTTGATCGCGAAGCATTCGCACGGCCGGGTCAGATCGATGATACCCCAGTCGTACATATCGCTGAGACCACTCATGCCACTCTCGGCCAAACAAAATGCCTGGTTGGACACTGCGACCCGGCGTGACAATGAGATTGGCTGAGATAGAGGTGACGCCGAAAGGGTGAAGAACCTCCGCGATCGTTTGCGTTAGTATGTCCAAACGCGAGATACTATCGGCTTGTTGTGCAAATTTAAGAATACGCAGCACTTCGGGTCGCATTTCGGCAAGCTCCGAGTTGGATAGGCAAGAAGATGAGTCCACCGGGTTTCAGCTGACATCATCACGCCCGCGCCCCTTGTGCCGCTTGGCTGGTGACGCCTCCGCCACGTCGCAGCGAGGGTCTTCCACGAAGCCTGTCCGCATACCCGTCTTCAGGGGTTCGTTATTCGGGTGAGCGGCGCGTCCGCGCACGACGTTGCCACTCGCAAGACGGGCTGCTTCAACGTCGTCAGCTTTCACTCTTGATGCGCGCGAAATTGACGATGAACATGCGGGCTGGCAAAACCGATCGCAGGCTTCCCGCTGTGATCGTTCTCGACGCAGCCACTATCGTGTCACCACAGAGTTCAAAGGCGCTAGTCTGCTCCAAAGCCGCCGATCGAGAGTTTGGCGGTTGTTCCCCCGTCGACGTACAACGTCTGACCGGTGATGAAACCGGCCGCCGGCGAGGACAGGAACGCAACCGCCGGAGCGATGTCGCGCGGCAAGCCGACCCTGCCGATCGGCACCAGCCGGTCGGCGGCTTCCCTGGTATACCCAGGGTCATCGAAATAGCGCGGGGTCTCCGTCATCCCCGGGGCGACCGCATTCACTCTGACGCCCGATTGGGCAACCTCGATCGCCAGCGTGTGCGTGAAGGCGTTCACCGCGCCTTTGGTCGCCGCGTACAGCGAGCCAGGAACGACGGCGCCGAAAGCCTGGATCGAACTGATGTTGACGATCGTGCCCTTGGCGGATCTCAGGTGCGGCATGGCGTACTTGCACATGAGGAAGTATGCGCGGACATTCAGGTTGAACAGAATGTCGAACGTCTTCGCCTCGGCCTTATCGATCTCGGCGTAGACCGTGATGCCCGCATTGTTGACGAGAAGGTCGATGCCACCGAGTTCGGAGGCCGCGAACTCGACGATCTCCGAGCACTTCTCGGGACGGGTCAGATCCGCCTCCAGGAAAGTCCCCTTGCGGCCACATCCCTCGATCAGCCGCTTCGTCTGCGCTCCGTCGGGCGGCCCGAAGTAGCAGAACGCCACATCGGCGCCCTGGTGGGCCAACTCCTCCGCGATGCCTTGACCGATGCCTATGCTGGCCCCGGTCACGAGGGCCTTGCGGCCCGACAGGAGCTTCGCACGTCCTTCGTCGTGCGCAGGAGCTTGCTTCATGTGGTGCGACCGCCGGTGAGTGTTTCGGGACTCGTCCACGCGGAGCCCGTGGAGCGGCTCGCCTCCCGCGAGATCAAGCCTTTTCGTAGTTCACCGCGAAATCGTCGGGCGGCGTCGGCCCCCAGACATAGAAGGCGTCTTCGCCGTCATGGTCGCCGCTCTCCCAGTCCATGTCGGCGGGGATGAAGTCGATGTCGCACGAATACTCCGCGTAGCTGCCCCACGGGTCGCGCACGTAGTGGAAGAAGTTCGAACCGAGCACGTGCCGGCCGAGCCCCCATCCCCGCGAGAAACCCTTGTCGGCCATCTGCGCCGCCCCCAGGCCGACCTCGTGGATCGTGCCGACGTCCCAGCTGGTATGATGGAGGCCTGGTGCGTCCGACTTTACGAAGGCGACCATGTGATGGTCGCTCCCGTGGATCCCATGCATGAAGGCGATGTTGTTGCCGGACCGGTCCGACAACCGTAGCCCGAGCACGCGGCCGTAGAACCTCACGGCGGCGTCCACGTCCGGCGTGAACAGAAGGAGGTGGGCCAGCCGATTGGGGCTGGTCGTGCCTGCCTGGCTGCGCTTGGGGGCCGCGCCTACGCCGGCGCGCGGCGGCTGGGCAGCCACCTCGGCCTTGGCCTTCTCCGCGGGCGATGACTTCTCGGCGACGTGGACCTCGACCGGCGTCCCGTCGCCGTCGCGGAACCAGATCCCGTTGGTCTCGAAGCCGGGCGGCGGGTCGATGCGCTTCACGCCCAGGGCCTGCAGGCGGCCCGCGAACGCGACCAAGTCCTCCTCGTAGAGGCCGAAGCTGAGGTGATGCAGCCGCTTGGTCCGGCCCGATCCCTCGCGGACGGTGGCCCAGCGATGGGGATGCCCTTTGGTGTAGAGGCCGATGCCCTGCCCCTCCTCGCGGACATCGAGGCCGAACGCCTTGTGGAAGTCAGACGCGACCGCGAGGTCCGGGACCGTGAACACGAACTCGTCGACCGAGTGCACGCCCAGCTCGCCCGGACGGCGGGTCGGCGCGACGAACTTGCCTTGTGCGGTCATCTCCGTCCTCCCAAGCCTGGATCTTGTCGAGGGCCTAGTGGCCATGCCCTTCCGCGCGCACGACGTTGCGCAGCGTGCCAATCCTCTCGATCTCGACCTCGCAGACGTCGCCGGGCCGCATGTAGAGCTTCGGGTCGCGGGCGTGGCCGACGCCCGAGGGCGTACCCGTGACGATCACGTCGCCGGCTTCCAGCGTGATCGCCTCGCTGATGATCGAGACCAGGTCGACGACGTCGAACACGAGGTCGTCGGTGCTCGCGGACTGGACCACCTGCCCGTTGAGGCGGGTCTCCAGGCGGAGGCCCTTGCACCCGTGCGGGAGCTCGTCCGCGGTCACGAAGACCGGTCCGAAGGCCCCCGTCCCGTCGAAGTTCTTGCCGACCGTCCATTGGGGCGCCTTGAACTGGTACTCGCGGACGGAGCCGTCATTGAAGACGGAGTAGCCGGCGACGTGGGACAGGGCCGTGTCGCGCGCGATCCGGCGGCCGCCGCGGCCGATCACGGCGACGAGCTCGCCCTCGTAGTCGAGCGTGTCGGATTGGATGGGACGGATCATCGGCGCATCGTGCGCGATCAGGCTAGAGTTGAAGCGGCAGAACAAGGTGGGGTAGTCCGGGGTCTTGAAGCCGCTCTCGGCCGAGTGGTCCGCATAGTTGAGCCCCACGCAGATCACCTTGGAGGCCCGCGCGAACGGGGGTAGGTAGGAGATCGCATCGCAGTCGACGGCCGTCCCCGAACGCAGCGCTGAGGCCGTCTCTTCGAAGGCATTCGGACCGCCGCGAACGATGTCGTCGAGCGATCCCGGGTAGTCGGCATGGCTCGATGGCAGGCCCTTCAGGGCGCCATCGGCCTCCAGGCCCAACCACTCCTCGCCAATGCTGCTGAAACGAACGAAGCGCACGTGAAGTCCTCCCGGTCCTGGCTCTTCGCCGCACGCTGAGCCTGGAGATTAGATTTGTCAACAGAAAATAGATTTCTTTCTGATGTTCATCAGTCGGCCGTCCAGCCGCCGTCGACCATCACGGCGGAGCCGGTCATCAGAGACGAGGCGTCGCCGGCGAGGAACACGATCGCGCCCATCAGGTCCTCGACGCGACCCAGCCGCCCGAGCTTGATCTTGCCGAGCACGTCGCGCCTGAACGCGTCGTCGGCGAAGTAGCTCGCCGTCATGGGCGTCTCGATGAAGGTGGGGCAGATCGTGTTGACCCGGATGCGGCGCGGGGCGAGGTCGATGGCCATGGCCTTGCTCAGCCCCTCGACGGCCGCCTTCGAGGCGCAGTAGACCGTTCGCCGCGCGCCGCCCACGTGGCCCATCTGCGAGGACATGTTGATGATCGAGCCTCCAACGCCGGCCGCCACCATGCCGGCTGCGACAGCCTGGGCCACGAAGAACGCCGCCCGCACGTTGAGCCCCATTACGGCGTCGAAGTCCTCCGGCGTGACCTCGGCGAACGGCTTGGGCCTGTTCGTGCCGGCGTTGTTCACGAGGATGTCGAAGGCGGAGATCCCGGCCAGGCTTGCCCTGACCGCATCCGCTTCGGAGACGTCGAGCGCGAGCGGCTCCGCGCTTCCGCCCGCCCGTCGGATTGCCTGGACCCCGGCCTCGATCTCGTCGGCCGAGCGTGCGGCCAGGACCACGTGCGCCCCGGCCTCCGCCAGTGCGGCGGCGGCGGCGAGGCCGATCCCCCTGCCTGCCCCCGTCACGAGCGCCCGGCGCCCGTCGAGCCGGAACGATGGGGTGACTGGGAGCATCGTCACTCCGCCGCTTGCGCGTACGCGACGTTGCGCCCCCCATAGCGCCGGACGCGGACGTTAGCTTGCTCCGCGTGGCCGACGAATCCCTCCAACATGCAGAGGCGCGAGCAATACTCCCCGATCTCGGCCGACGCGGCGTCGGTGAGGACCCGCTGGTAAGTGCACGTCTTGAGGAACTTGCCGACCCAGAGGCCGCCGGTGTAGCGCGCCGACTTCTTGGTCGGCAGCGTATGGTTCGTGCCGATCACCTTGTCGCCGAACGCGACGTTGGTCCGCGGGCCGAGGAACAGGGCGCCGTAGTTCGTCATGTGCTCGAGGAAGTAATCGGGATCGCGGGTCATGACCTGCACGTGCTCGGAGGCGAGGTCGTCCGCGACGCGGACCATCTCCTCGTCGCTCTCGCAGACGATCACCTCGCCGTAGTCCGCCCAGGCCTTGGCGGCGACCGGCGCCGTCGGCAGGATGCCAAGGAGCCGCTCGATCTCGGCCATCGTGTCTCGCGCCAGCCTCTCGGACGTCGTGAGCAGCACCGCGGGAGAATTCGCGCCGTGCTCGGCCTGGCCGAGCAGGTCCGTCGCGCAGATCTCGCCGTCGACCGTCTCGTCGGCGATCACCAGCGTCTCCGTCGGGCCGGCGAAGAGGTCGATGCCCACGCGGCCGTAGAGCTGGCGCTTGGCCTCGGCGACGAAGGCGTTGCCGGGGCCGACGAGCATGTCGACGGGCACGATGGACTGCGTGCCGATCGCCATCGCGCCGACGGCCTGGATGCCGCCGAGGCAGTAGATCTCGTCGGCGCCGGCCAGGTGCTGCGCGGCGATGATGGCCGGCGCCAGCCTTCCCTCGAAGGGCGGGGCGCAGGTCACGACGCGGTCCACGCCCGCCACCTTCGCGGTGATCACCGACATGTGGGCGGAGGCGAGCAACGGATACTTGCCGCCCGGCACGTAGCAGCCGACCGCGTTGATCGGGATGTTCTTGTGGCCGAGGACGACGCCCGGCAGCGTCTCGACCTCGATGTCGACCAGGGCCTCGCGCTGGCGCTCCGCGAAGTTCCTCACCTGCGCCTGGGCGAAGGCGATGTCGTCGAGGTTGCGCCTCGTCAGCTGGCCCATGCATTCCCGGATCTCGGCGTCGGTCAGCCGGTAGTCCGCGCGGTCCCAACGGTCGAACCGGGCCGACAGCTCACGGACGGCCGCGTCGCCGCGGCCTTCGATGTCCGCCAGGATCGTTTCGACGGTGGCGCGGACCTGCCGGTCGTCCTCCTGGCGCGCTTCGGCGTCGCGTCCCCGCTTCAGGTATGTCGGCATCCCAGCCCTCCATTTGGTTCTTGCGTCGGTCACGCGATCGGGCAGCAGCGCGCGGATGCGCCCTGAGCAGCCTCACGAATGCCGCGGAAGTTTTTCTTATGGAAGATCTATTTAACTGGGTCAAACGGTTTTTCGGATGGCTGCTGGGAAAGCCCGCGCCCGCCTCCAACATCCTTCCATCAGAATCTACTTTGTGCTTATGCATCAATTCTCACCCGAAGCAGCTGGCGGCCGTGACCTATGAGCAGCGTGTCCTTACAAGCATCGAGGCGGACCCTCGCCGGCGACGTTTATGAGAGCTTGCGGTCGGAGATCCTGACGTGCCGCATCGAGCCGGGAAGCAAGATCCGCATCAACGACCTCTGCAGCCAGATGGGCGTCAACCTCGGGGCCGTGCGGGAGGCGCTGTCCAAGCTCAGCTCAGAGGGCCTGGTGACGGCGGAGGCGCAGAAGGGCTTCCGCGTCGCACCCGTCTCCCGGCAGGAGCTCGTCGACCTGACGAGCACCCGCGTCGACATCGAGAAGCTCTGCCTGGGCGAGGCGATTGCGAACGGCGACGTCGTCTGGGAGAGCCAGATCGTCGCGAGCCTGCACCACCTGAGCCGGCTGCCGGAACGCGACCCGCAAGACCCTGCGCGACTTAGCGAGCCCTGGGTCGTCGCGCATGCTGCCTTCCACCTGGCCCTGGTCGGCGCATGCAGGAACGCGGTTAAGATGCGGGTCCGGGCCTCGCTCTACGATCAGAGCGAGCGCTACCGCCGCCTGTCGGTGCCCGCCAGGGGGCATGCCAAGCGGGACACCCTGGCGGAACACAAGGCGATCGCGGAGGCCGTCCTGGCCCGTGACCTGCCGATCGCGACGGAGCTGATGGCGGATCACCTGAATAAGACGACGGAGATCCTGCTGGCGGCGCCGTTCCTTGAGGATTGAGCGGCCGCCCTCCCGGCGTCGCCCACGGGACGGGATGAGCCGGACGATGCACCCCCTCCAGATGCCCGGCCCGCCCTGGCTCGACCTTGCGAAGCGGCTGCAGGCGATCGCACAGACCGGCCTCGCGTTCGCAGCGGACCACTACGACCAGGAGCGCTACGGGGCGGTCCGGGAGATCGCCTTCGAGATGATGGCGGCCGGTTTCGGCGCCGAGCGAGCCACGCTGGCCGCCGCCTTCGCGGCGGAGGCCGGGTACGCCACCCCCAAGGTCGACGTCCGCGCTGCTGTGTTCCGCGGCGACGGCGCGATCCTCCTCGTGCGGGAGAGGGCGGATGGCCGCTGGTCGCTCCCGGGCGGCTGGCTGGACGTCGGGGAGAGCCCACGAGAGGCCGCCGCCCGCGAGGTCCGCGAGGAGAGCGGCTACGTCGTGACGACGGGACGCCTGCTCGCGCTGCTCGACAAGGGCAAGCACCCGCACCCGCCCCAGCCGTTCGCAGCCGTCAAGGCGTTCATCGAGTGTGCGCTCGTGCGCGAGGAGCCGCTGGCGACCGATGGCGTCGAGGTCTCCGAGTCCGGCTTCTTCGGCGCCGGTGCGCTTCCTCCGCTCTCGCTCGACCGCGTCCTGCCCGAGCAGGTCGACCTGATGTTCCGGCTGCATGCCGAGCCCCAGACTCCGGCAGTCGTCGACTAGCGGAGCGGGGGGCCGGGAAGGCGGCGGCGAACGTCCTGCGCACGGGTCACTGGGCGAGGTACCCGCCGTCGATGGCCAGCTCGGCGCCCGTGACGAAGGCCGCCTCGTCGCTCGCCAAGTTGAGGGAGCCGTTGGCGACGTCCTCCGGCCGACCCATCCGATGGAGGGGGGTGACCGCGACGATCGCCTCGTTCACCGCATCGGGCTGGGCGGCAATGAGCGGCGTGTAGATGATGCCGGGGTGCACGGAATTAACCCGGATGTTGTCCTTGCCATACGTCACGGCGGCATTCTTGGTCATGTTGCGGACGGCCCCCTTGGCCGCCTGGTAGGCCGCGGCGCCCGGCGCGCGGACGCTGCCCCAGATCGACGACAAGTTTGACGATCGAGCCGCCCCCGGCGCGCATCATGTGCGGGATGACGGCCCGCATGCCGAGGAACGTGCCCATCTGGTTGACCGCAACGACCTTGGCCCACTGCGCCATGTCCGTCTCGTGGATCGCCTCGTAGGCCAGCACGATGCCGGCGTTGTTGACGAGGATGTCCACGCGCCGTGCCGCTCGACCGTCGCCCTGACCACACGGTCCCAGTCGCCGGCCTCGGCGACGTCAAGCGTCTCGGGAGCGCCGGAGAGGTCGGTGGCGACGACCCTCGCCCCTTCAGCCTCGAACCGATCGGCGATGGCGCGCCCGATTCCTTGGCCTGCGCCGGTGATGAGCGCGACCTTCCCCTCGAGCCGATGCATCACTGCCTCCCTCATGCGTCAGCAGGGCGACGGGTGCCCGTCGCCGCCCGATGCTGCCAGCTTGAGCAACGATTGTAAGGAATATCTATTTTATTGACAAAAGATGATTTGAAGCGGCAACCTGTCCGAAACCTAACGAGGAGGAGACATGGACCGCGCTTCAACGATCATGTGGGTGGGGACCGTGCGTTCCCTGCCTCTTGCCGGACAACTCAAGGCGAGCGCAGCGGCAGGGTGCGACGCGCTGTCGATCACCCCCTACCATTATGCGCTCTGGCTCTCCCAGGGGCTCTCGACGCAGGACATGCTGTCGATGGCGGACGACCACGGCGTGCGGCTGACGCAGCTCGATCCTTATGCGCGCTGGGCGACCCACTGGCGGCCCGACAACCTCGAGGGGGGGCAGTGGATCCCGCATTTCTTCGGCTTCACCGGAGACGACTTCTTCCGCATCGCCGAGGCGCTGCGGGTGGACTCGATGAGCGCCATCGTCACCTGCCCGTCGCACCAGGTCTCGGTCGACCAGCTGATCGAGGGCTTCGCGGAGACGTGCGACCGGGCCGCGGGGCTCGGCTTGCGGTGCGACCTCGAATTCATCCCGTTCTGGGGGATGACCGACATCGAGACGGCCTGGAGGATCGTGAAGACCGCCGACCGAGCCAACAGCGGGATCTGCTTCGACTTCTGGCACTACATGCGGGGCAAGACCGACCCGGCGCTACTCGACACGATCCCGGGCGAGAAGATCTCGACCGTGCAGGTCGCCGACGCCGATGTGAGCCTGAAGCCCGGCCGCAGCATGCTAGACGACAACACATTCTGCCGGGTGCCCCCCGGCGAGGGCGGCTTCCCGGTGGTCGACCTCCTCAAGCAGCTCCACCGGATAGGCGGTCTGAACCGCGTCGGCCCGGAGATCTTTGCAACCGAGTTCGACACGTTGTCCGCAGACCAGATCGGCGAACGGTGCCGGACGTCGATGGCGCGGGCCTTCGACCTCGCCGGCATTCCGCATCGCTTCGGCACCGGGGGGAAGGCGGCATGACCATGCAGCCGGTCGACCTCGTCTTCTGGCCCGCCTCGGCGCGCGTTCACGGTTTCCGAGGACACTGCGCGTCGGCTCGGGCCGGAGCGTTCACCAGCCTCGCGATCGCGCCTGAGACCTACCTCGACGCGCTCGAATCGGGCCTGACGCCGAGAAACATGGTGTCGATGGCGGCCGATGCCGGGGCACCGTTGCGCTACCTCGACTCGTTGACCGACTGGGCCCCGATCCGCGTGCCGGCGGAATGCAGCCCCGACCTGCGGGCCCGATTCGACGTGAGCGCCGACCACGCGTTCCGGATGTGCGAGAAACTCGGCCTGACGTCCATCCTGGCGGTCGCAGGGTTCGACAAGGGCACCGTTGGAAAGACGAGGCTAATCGACGGGTTCGGTGGGCTGTGCGATCGGGCGGCTCGGCTGGGCTATTGGATCGACCTCGAGTTCATGCCCTTCTGGGGGCTGCCGAACCTCGCGAACGCCTGGGAAATCGTGAGTGCCGTGAACCCGAAGAACGCGGGGATCCTCGTCGACATTTGGCATTTCTCGAAAGGGGACCGCAATCTCGCGCTTCTCGAAAGTATCCCCGGCCGCTTCCTCGCCGGGATGCAGATCGACGACGGGGTACATCGACAGGTCGGACGATCCATGTTCGACGACACGAACATGCATCGGAGCTTTCCCCTCGAGGGTGAGTTCGCCGTCGTTGAGATCCTTCGCATCGTCGCCGGCAAGGGATGCCTTCGACACGTCGGTCCCGAGGTCTTCTCGGCCGAGGCGGACGCCCTCACGGCGGAACAGGCGGGCCGGCGATCCGGCGACACCACGCGGGAAGCGCTGCGCCTCGCCGGCGTGCCCTTTTAGGAATCGGCGCCGATCTGACGAGGAAGGCTGGGATCAGGTCAGCCCACGCAGCGTTCCGCAGATGTCGATCGTCGCGCCGGTGATCGCCTTGGCGAGAGGGGAGGCCAGGAAGGCGATCGCATGCGCGACGTCCTCAGGCTGGCCGAATCCCATCGGCATGTAGCGATCCTCGAGGTACTTCCTGAGCGCGACCTCGCGGTCCAGCCCCCACTTGGCCGCGAGTTGGTCGGCGATCCCGCCGGGACGCGACCACAGCCGCGTCCAGACGGGGCCGGGACAGACTGCGTTGACCCGCACCGCCGGGGCGTATTCCTTGGACAGCGCCTTGGTGAGGTAGAGGAGCCCGGCCTTCGCCACGCCGTATTCCATCGGCATCGGCTCAGGCTGCTTGGCGAGGTCGGACGACACCGAGATCAGGGCCGCGTTCCCAGCTTCCGCCATCGCGGGGAGCAGCGCCCGGCACATGCGGACGCAGGACATCAGGTTGAGGTCGTGCGAGCGCTGCCACTGCGCGTCGGACAGCGTCGCGAAGGGCTCCTGATCGGCGACGCCGACGTTGTTGACGAGGATGTCCGGCGCGCGGCCGTGCCGCGCCAGGAACGCCTCGACGGTGGCCTTGACGCCGTCCTCGCGCGACAGGTCGCCGACGAATGTCGAGGCCCAGGCTCCGCCGTTCTGCGCCAGCCCGTCTGCGTCCACGTCCACGGCGAACACCGCCGCACCTTCGGCGGCCAGCAGGTTCGCCGTCGCTTCCCCGATCCCGTGCGCTGCGGCCGTGACGAGCGCGATTTTGCCTTCGAGTTGGTAATCCATGGTGGATCTCAGGTGCCAGAGTTCTGCCAGCGGTCGGCCGGGCCATATTGGCGCGCGCTCGTCTGGTCCTCGTAGGGAAGCTTGCGGTAAGTGACCAGCTCCATCTGCATGCCCCAGGGGTCAGGAAGTAGACCCACCGGGTCGTGCCGATCGGGCCGCCGACCACCTCCTCCGCTGCCTGAAGGAAGCGGACCCCCGGCACCTTTTCGAGGTAGGCCACGGCCGCCTCGATGTCGGTCACGTAGAGGGCGATATGGCTCGCGCCCCAGTCGCAGGTGCGCAGGATCGAACGGACCTGATCCGGCGCGCTATACTGGTAGACTTCCAGGTTCAGGTTCGGCCCGCACCGCAGCATCACGAAATGCAGGGCGGATTCCGGCGGCACGTTCAGCCGGCCCCGCATCCAAGTCCCTGTCCGGTCCTCGGTCGGCCCGAGCTTGTACACGATCTCGCAGCCGAGCACCTCGACGAAGAAGCGGACGGCCTCGTCGAGGTCGGGAACCGTGACGGCGATGTGATCGATACTGCGGGCCCCGGAACACCGCTACCCGGCTTATAGTTTCCAACCTCGACACCCATGTCGGCCTCTTCATTCGGTCCGCAAGTAGCAGACAGGTGGGAACTTTTGGGGAGACGTCGCCCAGGGTGCACGTTTGCACCCGAGCCGGCCTCACAGCCTCGGTCCGTTCGGTCCGTTCGGTCAGCGCAGGCGCCTGACGTCGACCCACGCCCGAGACTCCGCCGACTGGATCACCGCGTCCAGGATCTCCGAGCAGCGCAGGCCGTCGACGAAGTTGGGCGAGGGCGATTGGCCCGCCTTCAGAGACGCCAGGAGCTGGCGGAAGCTCAGCGCAAAGGCCTCGCCGTATCCGATCCCCTGGGCCGTGGTTCCCAGCCCCTGTTTGCCACCGAGGTCCGGATACCAGAAAAGATCCGCTCCCGGATGCGCCCGCCCGATCAGGATCGAGCGATAGCCCGACAGCTCGGCGGGATCGTCCGCCGTGAAGAACTGCAACTCGTTGCTGTTCTCCCAGCTGAAGCGGATGGCGCCGCGCTCGCCGACGATCGTGAAGGCGACGTCGTTCTTGTATCCCGGCAAGGACCAGCTCGCACCGATGTGGCCGGTCGCGCCGTTGGCGAACTCGACCATCATGGTCACGAAATCGTCCGTGTCGACGGGCGCCAGCTGGCTTCGATCCCGGGGCAGCGGACGCCGCTGCGTGAATGTGCGTTGGTTCGCGACGACGCTGTCAAAATCACCGACCAGCAGCCGCGCGAGGTCGATGATGTGCGAGCCGACGTCTCCGAGGGCGCCGGACCCTGCGCGGGACCGTTCGAACCGCCAATGGCGCGGGATGGTCTCGTCCCCGTTGTGGTCCTGGAAGAAGTGGCCCTCGAAGTAGAGCAGCTTGCCAAGGCGCCCCGCCTCGATCAGGCGCTTCGCCTGCTGGACCGCGGGCCAGTTGCGGTAGCTGAAGTTCACCATGTGCATGCGCCCGGAGGCCTCCGCCGCATCGACCATGCGGGCGGCGCCCTCGGCATTCACCGACAGCGGCTTCTCACAGAGCACGTGCTTGCCATGGGCGAAGGCGTCGGCGCAGATTTCCTAGTGGCTGTCGTTCGGGGTCGCGACGTCGACGAGGTTGATGGTCGGATCGCGTGTCACGCTGCGCCAGTCGTCGTGACCCTCCGCCCATCCCCAGCGGGCCGCCTCGGACCTGGCCAGCTCCGGATTCGCATCCACGAGCCGGACCAGCTCGAACCGGTCCTCAGGTACATTCAACAGGCCGGGGAGGTTGCGGAACGAGAGGCTGTGCAGCTTGGCCATGTAGCCGGCGCCGATCATGCCCACGCGGAAGACCGCCATGCTTGCTCTCCAATCAGTCGAGTGTCGGGAAGGGGGTGGTGAGCGCCTGCGTCTGGCCGGTCTCTGCCGAGCGGAATGCCTGCTCGATGATCTCGATGACGTGGCGCGCGTGCTCGGCGCTCGCGATGCTCGGCGTGTCGTCGCGCACGCAATCCACGAGCTGCATGAAGTCGGCGTGGATGTGCTGCTCGGGGATGGCCTTATGGGCGCCGTCAATGTTGGGCAGGATCCATTCGTTACCGCCGAATCCGGGATTGACACCCCCGTCGGGGGCGGAGGTCGCCTCGGCGCGGCCCTCATAGTCGAACGGCTCGCCGTTCAGCTTCAACCCCGCGATCGTGCCGGCTGTGCCGAAATACGTGCCGCTGAAGTCGAGCTCGTCGCGGATGCCGCCTGCGGCTGTCCCGTAAACCACGGCGAGGAGGTTCTGGCCGAAGTCGAGGAGCATCAGGGTGTTGTCGTCGGCCTCGGTCGGGATGGTCCGGCCTGCGAAGCTCCGCTCCGGGATCCGCACGCCCGACAGCGCGGTCACCCTCTGGGCAGGGCCCAGAATGCCCGTGAGCCCGTGCAACGCGTAGACCGTCATGTCGTAGAGCGGTCCGCCGCCGGGCTTGCGGAAGTACCAGCTCGGATCAATGGAGGTCTGCGAGCCGCTGGACCGCTCGGCCTCGTCGTTGTGGTAGTTCCCGAAAGCCGCGCCGCAGATCGCCCAGACCGGGATGCCGATGCGCCCTTCGCGGATCATGCGGCGGATCGCCCGGTTGTGCGGCCGAAGCATCTCGCCGGGCGAGGCGACGAGCTTGACCGACCGCTCGCGGGCGAGGTCGATGAGGTCGGTCGCCTCCGCGGCGGTCACCGTCATTGTCTTGTTGAAGTGGACGTGCTTGCCGGCCAGGATCGCCTTGCGGCCCTGCTCGTAGTGGATACCGATCGGAGTCGCCAGCGTCACGGCGTCGACGACGTCCGCCGCCAGCAGGTCGTCGTACGAGGCGAAGACCCGCTCGACCCCGAAGCGGTGCGCGGCCTCCTCGGCCCGCGCCTCCGCGGGATCGCAAAGGGCGACAAGTTCGACCCGGTTCTTGAGATCGGGCTCGGCTAGGTGAGCGATGACGCCACGCAGGCTCACCGCCCCGACGCCCACGACGGCCACTCTCAGGGGCTTTTCCATCAGGCTCTCCTTTTCGTGGCTCTCGGCGTTCGAACTACTTGATGACGCCGAGCTTCCGTCGATCGGTGGTTAAGGCGACCACGACGATCATACCGGCGCCGAAGAGCACGTTCTGGAACGATGGTCCGACGCCGATCACGATCGTCATGATGCGGACGCAGATCGCGATGAGGCCGCCCAACGCGCTCGCCCAGAGCCCGCCCACGCCGCCGGAGATCGCCGTGCCCCCGACGACGACGCCCACGATCGCGGGCAGGAGCAGATTGTCGGCGAGCGAGGGAGAGCTGTATCCCGTCTGGGCGACGAGCAGGATCGCGCTCGCTGCCGCGCACCCCGCCGAGACCGCGAAGACGAGCATCTTGATCGGCGTGGCCTGCACGCCCGACAGCACGGCCGCGACCTCGGAGGAGCCGATCGCGAAGAGCGCCCGGCCGAGCCCCGTCAAGCGGACGGCGAGCCCGAGCGCCCCACCGACCACCACCACGACCCATGCGGGATTGGGGATCCCCAGGGCGGACCCGAGCAGCACCGCCAGCATGGGGCTGTCGAGGTCGACCACCTGCGCCGCCGCGCCCGACAGGTAGAGGGCCAGTCCCGAGCAGAAGCCCAGGACGCCGAGCGAGACGACGAAGGACGGGATCTGTCCCTTGGACTGGACGAAGCCCTGCGCCGCCCCGATCGCCGCCGCTAGCGCTATGACGACGAAGGGCGCCGCGTCGCCGAGTACCGGGAGAAGGGTCGCCAGGAGGACCGAGGACAAAGAGGCCATCGCGCCGATGGACAGGTCGATCGCCCCCGTGAGGATCACCAGCGTGCTGCCGAGCACCAGCAGAAGCAGCGGCGCCGCGTCCACCGCCGTGTAGCGCAGCGAGGACGGCTTGAGGAAGCGCGGGTCGAACGATGCCAGGGTGACGACGATGGCCGTCAGCAGGACGAGCGGGATCAGGCCGAAGCGGTTCGCGCGGAAGGCGGCGACGAGGGACATGCGTTGCTCCGTTTCTCGCCAGTCAGACCATCGCCGCGACGATCTGCTCGGGCTTGGGCGGTGCGTCGGCGGTGTTGTCGAACCGTCCGGACACCACGCCGTCCCGCATCGTCACGATGGTGTTGGCGACCGTGATCGCTTCGTCGAGCGTGTCTGCGATGAGGATAATGGATAGGCCCTCGGCGACGAGCCGGCGGAACTCGGCGTAGAGGTCGCCTTTCGCGCCCGGATCGAGGCCGCGCGTGGGGCGGTCGAGCACCAGCACCTTCATCGCGTCCGAGAAGAGCCACCGTGCGATGACGACCTTTTGCTGGTTGCCTCCGCTCAGCCCGTCGACTGGCACGTCGGCCGACGGCGCCTTGACCTTGAGCCGCTCCATCCAGTTAGCCACGCGCGTGCGCTCGCGCCTCCGGTTCGGCAGGGGGCCGTCCGCGACCTGCGGCCAGAACGTGAGGGCGATGTTCTCGTGCAGGGATTGGCCCTGCACGATGCCCTCGACCTTGCGCTCCGCGGGCACGTAGCCGACGCCGTGGCGGGCGGCGTCGGACGGGCCGTTCACCCGGTAGGGCTTGCCGTCGAGCCGGATGCTGCCCTGCCGGGGAGCGTGGATGCCGAACAGGGAGCGGCACAGCAGCTCTGCCCCCGACCCCAGGACGCCGCACAGCGCCACGATCTCGCCCGGGGCGACGTCCAGGGAGACGTCCCTGTAGGCGCCCGGGAACGTGAGGCCGTCGATCGATAGTCGGGGCGCGGCCGCGGCTATCCGCGCTGGCCTATTTCCGACCACGATCTCCCGGCCGACCATCAGGCGGTAGAGCTCGTCCTGATGGGTCTCGGAGGCGACCTGCTCGGCGACGCGCCGGCCGTTGCTCATGACGTAGACGCGGTCGGAGATCTCCAGCACCTCATCCATGCGGTGGGACACGAAGACCACCGAGGAGCGCTGGGCGAGCCGCCGGATCTGCGTGAACAGCACCTTGATGTCGGGAGATGACATCACCGAGGTCGGCTCGTCGAACAGCACGACGAGGGGGCGATCGGTCATCTCCTCGAGCGCGAGGACCTTGGCGAGTTCCACCATCTGCTTCTGCGAGAAGCTGAGCTCGAACACCTTCGCCGCCGGCGAAACCGGACTCTCGATTTTGTCGAGCTGGCGCCTCGCCTCGCGGTAGAGCGTCGGCCAATCGAACCAACCGCGCCGCAACCCGGCGGTGGGCTTGCCGAGGAAGATGTTCTCCGCGACGGTCAGGTTCTCGATGAGCGACTGCTCCTGGAACACCATGCCGATCCCGGCGCGGGCGGCGTCGAGCGTGGACCGGATCTCGACGGGCTTGCCGTCCATAACGACCGAACCGCTGTCCTGCCGCTCGACGCCCGCCAGGATCTTGAGCATCGTTGACTTGCCGGACCCGTTCTGCCCGATCAGGCCGAGGATCTCGCGCGGCCGGACCTCTATCGAGACGTCGTCCAGCGCGACCACGGGACCATAGCGTCGCGAGAAGTTCCTCACTTCGAGAACGGGGCTCATTTGATCACCCGGAGTCTGCGGCGGAGGTGCCAGTTGCCGATCAAGACCGCGATCACGATGCCAAGCCCCTCGATCATCCGCTGCGAGTAGGGGTTGATGCCGAGTAGGACCATGCCGTTGCGGAGGACCTCGAGGATCATCACGCCGGTCGCCGATTGGAGGACGCCCCCGCGCCCGCCGCTCAGGAGGGTGCCGCCGACGACGACCGCCGTGATCGTCGAGAAGAGGTAGCCCTGGCCGGCCGTGGCGTTGCCGACCCCGAGCTGGGCGGTGACCATCACGGCGGCCACGCCCACAAGCGTTCCCGCTAAGACGAACGCGCCGATCTTGTAGCGGGCGACGGGGATGCCGGAGAGCGTCATCAGGCGCTCGTCCGCGCCGATGCCCAGGATGATTCGCCCGAATTTCGTCTGGCGCTCGACGGCGAGGGCGACGACCAGGACGGCGATGGCCAGGATGACGAGGGGGCTGACCGCGAGCGACCTGTTGAGGCCGAGGAAGACGATCGTGGGATCCGCGATGACGGGCTGGCGGGCCGGGTAGAGCGTGGCCGCCAGGCCCAGGCCGATGAACCAGGTGCCGAGCGTCACGATGAGCGACTGGATCTTGAAGCGGACGACGAGCAGCCCGTTCGCCAACCCGAAGGCGGCCCCGATCGCGACGCAGGCCGCGATGCCCAACGCTCCCAGGGAGAGCGAATTGTAGGAATTGGCGACCAGCAGGGAGAGGGCGATGCTCGCGGTCGCCATGACGCCCTCGACCGAAAGGTCGATCGAGCCCATCAGGACCACGAAGGTCACCGCGGTTGAGAGCACGACAGCGATTGAGGCCGACTCCAGGATCGCCTCGAAATTGGCGACCCTCAGGAACTGGTGGCTCGCGAGGGAGAAGATGAGGATCAGGACCAACAAGATCGCCGCCGGTCCGAGCGACTGCAGGTGGAGGCGGCGACGCCCCCGATCCACGAGCCGATCCGAGCGCGCCAGGTCGGCCTCCTGTTCTGACCCCGAGGGCAACTCACGAGCCCCGGTCGCGACTGGGCTCATTTGTTCGCTCCCGGCTCGACCTCTCCGGTGACGTTGGCCCAGAAGTTCTGCTTGAGCTTGTTATAAAAATAGAGAGACGGGTCGAACTTCCGGTTGAGGATGGCGTCCGCGTTCTGCTTGGTCACCAGCGTCTGCTTGAGGTAAAAGTCGCGTTGCTCATGGGTGAGCTTTACAGGGTCGATGTCGCCGACGAGCGCCGCGTAGGCGAGCGCGGATCCGATGGCGCCCTGGTAAGTCGGATCGACCCACATGGTCGAGAGCATGTCTCCGGACTTGACCAGTTCGAGGGCATCGCGGGAGCCGTCGGAGCCTGTGAGGAAGACTTTCCCGTTCAGACCCGCTTCCTTGAGTGCGGCGACCGCGCCGATCGCCATCCCGTCGTTGGAGGAGAAGATGCCCTTGATCTGGTCGCCGTACTGCGCGAGCCAGGCGCGCACGACGGATTGCGCCTTGGTCTGGTCCCAGGCCGCCGACTGGGTCGAGAGGAGCTTCATCCCCGGGCATTCGGCGAGCGCCTTGTCCAGACCGGTGAGACGCTGCTTGGCCGAGGGATTGTCCGGGATGCCTTGCAGGGCGACGATGCCGCCCTGGCCGCCGATCGCCTTGCAGAGCGCCATCCCGTTCCGGTAGCCGGAATCGACGCCGTCGAACTGCGTATGCGCGACCCAGTGCTTGGACGCCGTGTCCCACGGGTGAATATCGTCCGGTCGATTCCAGATGGTCACGATGAACGCCCCGGCCTTGTCGGCGCGCTGGACGAGGGCTTTGGTGAACGCGTTCGAGGCAGGGTCAGCGGCCACGGCGCAGTTGGAACAGCCTTGGGCGAAAATCGGGCCGAACTGCTCGAGCAGCCGTTGCCCCTGAAACTCGCTCGCGAAGGTCTTCGTCGACGCACCCACGCTCTTAGCCACGGCGCCGGCGCCCTGGTTGAAGTCGGACCAGTATTCGCTCGTGACGCTCCCCACGCCCGTATAGATGATCCTGTCCTCGGCCGAAGCCGTTGCCGTGCCCAAAGCCACCAGGGCCACGCCGATAAGCGCCGAACGTACCGACATCAATCTGTCCTCCCTCAAACTGCGGCCTCGTTGCGAATGATCGGCCGTCACCTTGCATCGATTAATCGATTGCCATAATGAATTTGTCAACGGAAAAAAGATTTCATGTCGATTTGCAGATTCGAAGTGGAGAGAAGCCAGATGGGTCGTTTCACGAACCGCAGCGTCGTCGTGACCGGCGGCGGCACCGGGCTCGGCGCAGCCATCGCGGAGCGCTTCGTCGACGAGGGCGCCCAGGTCACGGTCGTCGGGCGGCGGGTCGAGGAGGGCGAGCAGCGCCGTCCTGGCGCGACCGGGGCGGCCGAGGGCCGGGGCCGCTCGGTGGCGCGGCGCTGCGACGTGACGGACCCGGCCGCGGTCGCGGAGCTGTTCGAGGCGGTCAGGGCGCAATTCGGCCCGGTCCACGTCCTGGTCAACAACGCCGGCGTCGCCAGCCAGTCCAGTTGCGTGGACATGTCCCTGGAGGAGTGGAACCGCATCCTCGGCACCAACCTCACGGGGACCTTTCTCTGCTCCCAGGCGGCGCTCCGGCAGATGCTTCCCGAGCAGCGCGGGAACATCGTCAACGTGGCCTCGCAGGGCGGCAAGAGGGGGATGGCGCTGCTGACGCACTACTGCGCCTCCAAGGCCGGCGTCCTCGGCTTCTCGCGCGCCCTTGCCGCGGAGGTCGCCCCGCTGGTCCGCGTGAATTCGGTTTGCCCCGGACAGATCATCACGCCGATGATCGAGGAGGAGATCGAGCGTCGGAGGGTGCTCCTCGGCCGCTCGCGTCAGGAGGTCGAGGACGATTGGCTGGGTGACATCCCGCTGCGGCGCTTTCAGTCGCCCGGGGACGTCGCCGCGGCCGTTGCCTTTCTGGCCTCCGATGACGCAAAGGAAATCACCGGGGCCGCGCTGAACGTCAGCGGTGGCCTTGTCATGGATTGACGCAGGAAGTCAGGTTAAAGCGGGCGCCGAGCACTGAGGAGAACGCGCGTGGATGCGACTGAGAGTATCAGGAATGAAATAACCGATCTGGAAGAGAGGCGATATCGAGCGATGTCGCAGGCCGACCTTGGAACCTTGGCTGAACTACTTGCCGACGACCTCGTTTACACGCATTCAAACGCTGAACATGATACCAAAACGTCCTACATAGAAAGGGTCGCGACTCAGAACCTAGTCTATGTCGACATCGCGCGACCGGAGGAGCGTATCGTCCTTGCCGGAGAGACGGCCATTGTGGCCGGACGCATGACGGCCCGTATTCGTGTCGGTGGCGAAGAACGGCACCTCGACAACAGAAGTTTGGCCGTGTGGGTGAATCGCGCCGGGCGTTGGGAACTCCTCGCTTTCCAGGGGACGATGATTCCGAAGGCGTAATTGTGAGCCTTACGACCTTTCCCTGCTCCAAGCCATAGCAACAGCAATGCAGTTCTACGTAGTAGGCGTCGGACTCAGCCCTGCAAAAAAACCACCAATTCACACTACTTTGGCGTATTCAACCCCATGATGCTCGGTGAATTAGCCGATCGCAATGCGGGGCAGCGTGCAGAGGAGCGGGACAGGCTGTCCAGCATGGCCCGGCGCACCGCGGGCAAGCTGGGCGGGGGCGCGGGCAGGCGGACCTTCAGCTTTTTTCCCCCGCCCCGCCGCGGCGAGCCGTCGGTTCTGCAGGAAGGCGTAGGCCAGCATGGTCATCAGCGCATGGCGGTGAAGCCCCGTCCAGGAGCGGCCCTCGAAGTGGTCGAGGCCGAGTTCTTCCTTGGTCTGCTGGTGGGCCTGCTCGCACACCCAGCGCGCCTTGATGGTCCCCGCCCGGCGCCCCAGGCTTGCCTCGGGCGGCAGGTTGGAGAGGTAATACTTTCGCTCGCCCGAAGAGCGGTGCTCGCCGACGAGCCACACCTCCTCGTCGCCGGGCAGGTGCTGGTTGGCCTTTGCCCCGATGCGCCGGGTGGGGCCATCCGCGACGCGCACCCGCGCGGCGGCGAAGCGCGCCTTGAGCCGCCCCTTGGTGCCGGAGCGCCACGTCACCGAGCGCCATTTGGCGCGCGCCAGCACGGCGTCGGCCGGCTCCGAAACCTTGTCGGGGAAAGCCAAGTCGGAAGAGCGTCCCCTGGCCGGCTCAGCCGGGCGCAGGACGACGTCGGCCGGGTACATCTTGGTGTTCGGCAGGAGGCCCACAGCCCATGCGAGGCCGCGCGGGCTCAACCCGGCCCGGAACGCCGCGCCGCATTTGTAACCGGCGTCGGCCAGCACGAGGCCAAAGCGGACGCCCGCGGCCCTGACGCGGTCCACCTCGTCCAGCGCGATCTCGGGCTTGGTGCGCGGCGCCCGCGCCTCCTCGGGCGCGCCGGCCCGCGCCACGCGGGCCTCGTCGCCGGTCCACAACACGGGCAGGAACAGGCGCAGTCCCACCAGCACCGGCACCTCGCGCCGGGCCAGGGTGAGCGACACCAGAGCTTGGCAGTTGCCCGTCTTGCCCTGCGCCGACAGGTACTGCGGCGCCACCCCGACCGAGTGCCGGCCCTTCTTGGGCAGCGGCGTGTCGTCCACTACCAGCACGGCGTCGTGCCCGCCCACCATGCGATCCGCCTCGGCCAGCAGCGCCTGGGCGAGCGGCGCCTCGTCCCAGCACCCGACCGAGATGAAGTGATGCAAGCGGTCGTAGCTCAACCCGCCCTGGCGCGCCGCCATGGGCTGCATTCTTTTGCGTTCGCCGAGCCCGATCAGCCCGGCCACGTAGTGCAGGCACATGGCCCGTCGCGCCGCGTGATGCAGCCCGGCCAGAACGGTTCCAACCAGCGGTCCAGGTCAGCCCGCCAGTCCACATCCTCGTGCATCGCGAGCCCTCCGCGCCGGCACAGCCCGACGTGGAATCCGCAAAGCCCCTATCGCGTTCCGCGAATAACCAAAGTAGTGATAACAGCGAGTAAGCCGCCCTGGGTCGACCATTATCCGATAGGCCGCTAACCTACGACAACGTAGCCGGGAGCTTTCATTCAGTTGCCTAGATCGGGCTTGGACGCGCTCAGTGTCATGCCTTCTGAGCTGGAACAGGCCCCAAGGGCTACTCCAAAGCTGTTGCAGAACCTAAGATATTTTGGAGCGTGCGAAGGGATTCGAACCCTCGACCCCAACCTTGGCAAGGTTTCGTCTAGGTCTCAGCATACGCGAATGTACGCCGCCTTATCCCGAAGCGCTCTATTACCGTCGGCAGCCTGTCTCTGCCGTCCAACACTTTCCATTCCGCGCCATGATTGTCGGCCATCTTCGGAGGACTTCCGCACGGCTCGTACCAAAGCCATTGTCCCAAGGAGCGATTGCTTATGGAAACCGATGGCTCCGTCCATGTCGCGCCGACGCCGACACAACACGCCTGAAACCGAAACCATTTCGACCGGGGCTTCCCGGCTCGCGAAGAGCACGAACGCGCCATCCGACCCGAGGTTGATCGACCTCGTGAAGATGCTGGCCAGACAGGCCGCCCGAGACTACCTTGAAGAGGCTCGTCGCGACGCG
>JAABUY010002412.1_pt1 | contig 22255 bp, 23 predicted proteins | sample 5560271 | NCBI WGS metagenome assembly JAABUY01 (sample SAMN10711886, study PRJNA513374) | rock metagenome | isolation source: Antarctica rocks | place: Antarctica: Victoria Land, University Valley | reverse complement strand
CATCCTCACCGATCTGTGCCATCTCTCCCCTGACGAGGCGGTCGTCAGCGCCGTGCGCACCGCGCGCACCGTCACGCGGGCAGCGACCCAATCCCGCGCGTAGCGTGCAACCGTGACGGTCTACCCCAGCGGCAACAAAGGGTGGGCCACGCTATGCTAACCGCTTAGTACATTCGAGCGACCAATACGCACATACAGTCGACTCAATTCACCCCGCATGTTTTCATAATACGCCTATTAGTTGCCTGTGCGATGCGCGAGCTATCGGCGCATAGCTCTCGCATAGCACAGCTACCTAAATGTGGCACATGAGCGCGCTGCCCGATCAGCACCCAATCGGCTCATGTTGAATGCACGCATCTTTATTCATCTGACTGCAAATTAATACGGCCATCGGTGCGTTCCCATGGTCGCTGGAAGATTGCACTGTTCTTCGGAGTCAAGGACGGCTAACGCAATTCACATTGTATAACTAATGAAAGATAATGGGGCGCATCGTTCATGGTCGCGGTAGACATGCGCGTCGTCACGCTGTACCTGTGGCCGGCAGACGCTGCCACGAGACACGTTAGGCAGCGCATCTTCATGCATACCAATACATCGTCATACGACGTGAACAGCCGTTGATCTCTTCGCATGCGCCGTCGGCATGTGTGGGCACCATGGGTGTCACGCTATCCAATCGAGGTGCATTATAATCCCGCACCATTAGTGCATAGTAGCGGTTCATGGGCTCTTTTGATGATGCCGTTGTCAGGTCGATATGCGGTAGCAACGACGAGAATTTATGCGCCTGGTGGGTGGCTGATGTCGTAGCGACAGGGCACATGAACAACAGAAATGGAAGCGGTTCAGGTCTCGCAGCGCGCGACCCCTCGTTTTGTTGCAGGGCGTCGTCGCTGACTGCCATGGTCGGAATAGTGCACGGCCGCTCGATCGTTGCGGCTGTCTAACGGGAGACTATCGTCAGTGGTGGAGACAAGCCTTTTGGTTTTCACCCCTCTGGTGCAGACGTCCCTCTCGGACAGCATCATCAAAAGCGCCCAAGAGCCATAGTAGCGTTGCACTTGACAGGTCTACGTTGATTGTATGTCCACAACGCACTACCAGGCGTGTCTAGCGAAGCGATCCAGATTTCCGTGGTGGCGACGTGAGCGCGGCGAGCGAACGAGTCACGCCAGCGCCGCTGCCCTCCTCGTGCGCGTCCTCCTCCGACGTCAGGGCGTCGGACTCCCCCCGCCGGCCGAGGCCAGGGCATAACAGATATGCTCCCCGTGTATCCCCCGCAGTCGTGCCGTCCCCACGAAATGGTAGGCCGGGACGAGGTAGGACCGCCCATCGGCCCCCGTGCTCAGGACGTGGGTGATCGTGACGTCGCGCATCAGGCCGACACCCGGCGCTGTGGTGTGCGGCGGGACCCCCTCCACCGCCAGCGGGACCGTATGACCGCGCACTGCCGTCCAGGCAGCGGTCACGTCTCGCACCGCGATCGACCGCGCGCTCTCCACCGGCGGCCACACGTCGGCCTCGACGACGCGCCCCCCCGGCGTGACCCAGAGCGTCGCCGCATCGGTGGCCGCCGCGCCGACGCCAACCCACCCAAACGCAACCGCGCGCAGGCCGGTCGGAAGCCCGCTGTGCGCGATCGCCACGAGCGGCATCCGCGCAGCCGGCCAGCCCAGCCGCGTCAGCCAGACGCGCGCGGCGGCGACGGCGAACGCGTTGTCCCGCCATCGCACGGGCCGCGTCGCCGCTGTGTACGGCGCGTCATGGTACACGAGCTCGCCCGTCAGGACCGAAACGGCGACGCTGCGTGGGGACCGGCGCGACGATCCGCCGCCCTCCACGGCCACGAGCCACGCCGTGCGTCCCATCACCGTCCGACGGACCGGGGCGCCGATGCCCAGGGAGCGGGCGACACGCGCGACGCGCGCGGGGGACGCGACAGTGGCCGGGGCCGCTAGGCGGAACGCCCGCAGCCGGGTGACGCGCGCCGGCAGCGGAGCCGTGGCGAGGGTGACGCGCCCCGCGTACGCGTCGCCGTGCGCGGGGGCGGCGCGGCTCACCGTCGGCGCGGGCTCCCCCGCCGCACGGGCGACCGTCGGCGCCGGGAAGCCGCGTGTGAGGTCCGCCATGCTGGGTAGCGGAGGAAGCCAGGCAGCAACTGGCACGCGCGCTGGCCGGTGCGGACGTACGACCACGAGCACCGCAATCAGCACGGCCGCGACGAGGGCGGCGGCCACCAGCCCCGCCGCGCCGCCGCGTCCGCCCCACGGTACGAGGCGTGGGCGGGGCACGGGGGCAGGGGCCGCGACGGGAGGCGCGATCGCGGCCTCGTCGGGCGTGAGACGCAGGCGCAGGCGCGCCACGAAGGCGGGATCGGGCGGTCCCACCGCGGCGCGCCTGTGCAGCAGCGGCCCCACCGCCGTCAGCGTCCGCTCCAGCGCGTCCTCGCCGGGCGTCCCGCCCCTCCCGTCGTCCCCGTCGCGCTCCCACTCAGCCATACCTCAGGATACCCCCAGCCTATCCATTATCCCTAAGACAGCGCTGCCCTCTATCATCCGCTCACGGGCGTCGGCGCCCGACAACCAGGACGAGGAGCGCCACCGCGACAAACACGACCACCGCGAGGTCCACCCACACCAGGGCGACGGCGGCGGCGGCGAGCAGCCCCAGGACGACGACGGCGAGCGCGAGCGCGGTCACCGCGCGCCCCCACCGCCGGTCCCTGCCGCCGCCGCGGTCCGGCGCGGTCCCCAGGAGGCGGCCGCGTAAGGCGCGCACGAACGCGGGGTCCGGCGTCATCCCCGTCGCCAGCAGGCGCGCGCGCAGGCGCGCCACGAAGGCGGGATCGGGCGGTCCCACCGCGGCGCGCCTGCGCAGCAGCGGACCTACCCGCGTCAGCTCCCGCGCCAGCGTCGCCTCCGTGGGTGGGCCGGCGCCCTCACGCGTCGCCATCGCTCCGGCCCTCCTCCTGTATCCGCCCGCGCAGCGCCGCGAGCGTTCGCCGCAACAATTGCTTGACGGCCCCCTCGCTCCGACCCATCGCGACCGCCACGTCGCCGAAGCTGAGGTCGTCGTAGAAGCGGAGCTGCACCACCCGCCGCCCGTCGGACGGCAACGCCGCCAGATGGTCCTCGATCCAGTCGGCGCGCAGCCACTCCTCGACCCAGCTCTCCGTCGCATCCGCCGCCGCCTCGTCCGCAGGGACGGCTAGCGTCCCGTCGGCGCGCTCCGCGTGGAGGGGGACAGCGGCGGGCTGGCGCGCGCGATTAATGGCGGCGTTGGCGGCGATGCGCAGCAGCCACGCCGAGAAGGGCGCGCCGCGCTCCTCGTAGCGGCCCATGGCGCCGAGCGCGCGCTCGAAGGTCTGCGCCGTCAGGTCCTCGGCCTCTTCGCGGCCCGCGCTATGCACGGCGCAGAACGCGTAGACCCGCGCCACGTAGAGGTCGTAGAGCGCGGCGAAGGCGGCGCGGTCGTGGTGCGCCCGTGCGATCAGGGTGGGCTCGGCTTCCTGGCGCGTCGCTCCTCCTCTCCGCCCAACACCTCGCCCGGCGTGCCCTCAGTATAGAAAACCCGCGCACGGTGCGGAAAGGTACGGTCACCCGCCGCGTCACTTTTCGGGGGTGGGGCGTGTTTACCTCTACAGAAGCGTCGCAAGACGGTCAAGCGTCGGCGGCACGCGGACGCTTCGCGGGCACGCGGCGCCCCCACGGCGCCACGCGTGTCGTTCGTCGGCCGCGACGCTGGTCCGTTCGTGGCGACAAGGGAGACACAGCCCCGTTAGAGACATGGCCCCGTTAGAGAAGAGGACAGTCGGTCAATGAGACACCTATCCCGCATCCCCCTGGGCCTGCTCATCGGGCTCGCGCTCGGCGCGCCGGCGAGCGCCGGGGCCACCGCGGCCCCCGCCGTGGGCGCCCGCTGCGCCACGCCCGTCGCCGTCCTGGGCGCCGACCTGACGCCGGCCGGCCGCGCCGCCGTGCGGCGCGGCCTCGGGCTCGGCCCGCGCGCGGCCGCTCTCACCGAGTCGCTCGCTGACGAGCGGATGCAGGCCCACGGCCTCGTCCCGCCCGCGCTACTCGGCCAGTACGCCGTCTCCTCGGTGCTGCTGCGCCCCCTGCCACCCGGCGCGGGCATCGACGTTACGCTCAACCCCCACATCACCGTCGAGACCGCGCAGACCTACGCCAACGCGCTGCTCACGGCCGGCGTCGGCGACGCCGCGGTCCGCGTCGCCGCCCCGTCGTTCCAGCGCGCCTACGGCACCACGGCCCTGCTCGGGATGTTGCGCGCGGCGCGCCTCTCTTGTGGCGCGTCGACGCAGCCCCGGCGGGATCTGGCCGTACGCGAATTCGTGCTGACCGCCGCGCTCGCCGCGCGCGCCGGCGACACGACGGCGCCGCTCCTGATGGCGCGCCTCAAGTCCGACGCCGCGGCGGGCCACGTCACGGCGCCCGGCGCCCTCACGGCGCTCATCGGGGGGGACGCCGCCAAGCTGGGGACGGCCGTCCCCGCGGCGCTGCGCCCCGGCATCGCGGCGTACCTGCGCGACCTCGCGGCCACGCACGTCTATGACGCGATCGCGGCGGCGGGTCCGCGCTTCGGCGGCGCACCCGCGTTGAACGCGACCGTCCGCTTCGCACACTCCCTCGGCGCGGCCGTCTTACCGAACGGCGGCGTGGTCCCCGCCGTGGGAGCGGTCTACCATGGGACGGCAGCCGCGGGCGCCAACGCCACCGCGCTCGCTCTCCAGCAGACGGGCGGGCAGGCGGGCGGTCTGCGGTTCTTCCGGCCGGCGTCCGGCGCGCCGGTGTCCCGCAACGGGACGCGGAGCGTTCTCGACGCCATCCAGCGGGGCGACACGGTCACGGTCACGACCGACGCCGCCGGGCGGGTGCTGCGCATCGACGCCGTGTCGCGGCCAGGCGCCGCGTCGCGCGCGGGCGGGCAGGGCGCGATCGTGCGGGGCACACTTCCCGTCGCGGCCACGGGCATGGTCCTGACCGTCCGGCAAGGTGGCGGGACGCGCGCCTATCGGGCGGTGCTCGGCGTCAGGGTCTATCGCGATGGTCATCCGAGCGCTCTCGGCGCCCTTCGGCCGGCTGACCGCGTCACGGTGACGACGAACGCGGCCGGCGCGGCCACGCGCATCGACGCCACCTCCGCGCGCCCAGCCGCCCAAAGGGGGACCGGGCGGACCGGCACGGTGGCGCGCGGGACGGCCGCCGCCAGCGCGGCCGGCGCGGCGACGATCGTGGTCCGCACGGCGACCGGCACGCGCACGTACCGTGCGGCGCCGGCCGCGCGCGTCTATCGCGACGGGAAGCCGAGCCTGCTCAGCGCCATCCAACCGGGCGACACCGTGACCGTGACCACGGACGCCGCCGGGCACGCCGTGCGCATCGACGCCACCGCGCACGCGGGGCCGCTCGGTGAGGCCGGGCACGGCGGGGTCGTGCGCGGGACGGTCGCGACGGCCGTCGCCGCCGGGGGGGGCGCCCTCGCGGTGAAGGACGCGCGGGGGGCGCATACCTACCGCGCGGCGCCCGGCCTGCGGGTCTATCGCAACGGGAAGCCGAGTTCCTTGGGGGCGCTGCGCCCGCGCGATACGGTCGTCGTGCGCTATGATGCGGCGGGCGCGGCCACGCGCATCGACGCGACAGCGGCCCCGACAGAGACGGGACACATCGGGGCCGGGCCTAACGGGCCGGCCCCCGTGGCGAGCCAGACGGGCGCGGTCTACCATGGGACGGTCGCCGCCGCCGTTGCCGCCGGGGCCGGCGCCCTCGCCGTCCGCGAGAGCGCGGGGACGCGCACCTACCGCCCGGCCCCCGGCGTGCGGGTGTACCGCGACGGCACGCCGAGCACACTCGGTGCTTTACGCCCGAGCGACACGGTGACCGTGCGGACGAACGGGGCGGGTCAGGCGACCCGCATCGACGCCAGCGCGCACCCTGCCGCCCCCGTCGCGCGCGGAGGGGTGTATCATGGCACGGTGGCGGCGTCCGTGGTGGCGGGGGCGCGCGCCCTCGCGGTCAAGGAGGCCACCGGGGCGCGGACGTATCGCGTGGCGCCGGGCGCGCCGGTGTACCGCGACGGGAAGCTCAGCAGCCTGGGCGCCCTCAAGGCTACCGATACGGTGACCGGCACGACCGACGCGGCGGGCGCCACGACACGCATCGACGCCACGAGCGCGCCGGCGGCCGTCGTGGCGCCAACCGGCGTCAACCCGCTGCTGGTCGGGCTCGGCGTGTTGGCCGCGCTGCTCCTGCTGCCCATCCTGCTCCGGCGCCGCCGGCGTCGGCCCGTGATCATCACCACGACCGTGACCGCGACCGGGCCGGCGGTGCGGGGCGCGCTCGAGCGCTCGGCCTCCGAGCCGCTCGCCGACTGGGTGCACGACGGCAAGGACATCGCCGAGTGAGCATGGCGCGATCCCTGCGATGGACACCCGAAAAGTGACACGACACAGCGCGTGTCACTTTTCAGGGGCGTACTGTGTTTACCATAGATGAGCCCCCTAGCCGGTCATGGAGAGGCGGCACGAAAGGCGCCGACACGACAGAGAGCCCCCAATGGTCAGCGAGGGTGTCCCTGTCGCCCTTATGCCCCTAACGCGCACAGGTCACGCGCCTCCCACGGGTGATCCTCACCAGGCCCCGTCCCATACCAGGACCCATCAGCGCACCCCGACGCGGCACGGGGCGCCCGACATGGGCGCGCCAGGAATGAGCAAGGAAAGAAAAGGTCTCTCTGGCTAATACGGCGGACAATCAGGGACGCGTGCCCGGCACACGCGTCGGACAAGGCGACAGGACGGCGGCCCCCGTCGAGACCGTGGGCGACGGGCGGGAGGTGCGCGAGACGGAGATGCGCAAGTGACGCAGGTGATGAACCTGCCGGCCGATCGGGTGCGCTGGGGGCCGATCTGGGCGGGCCTGCTCGCCGCGTTCTTCACATTGCTGGTGTTGAGCCTGCTCGGGCTCGCCATCGGCGCGTCGACCGTGAACACGGGCGCGGCCGTCCAGGGCAACGTGAACCAGAACGCGGGCTCGTACTCGGCCATTTGGGCTGGGATCAGCGCGATCATCGCCTTCCTGGTCGGCGGCTACATCGCGGGGCGCACGGCGGCGGTCCACGAGCGCGGCTGGGCCGCCCTCAACGGCGCGCTCGTCTTCCTACTGGCGCTGCCCATCCTGCTGTGGCTGGCCACGCAGGGCCTGGGCGCGCTCATCGGTAACGCGAGCAACATCGCCGGCGGCCTCGGCATCAACCTGGGCCAACTCAGCAACACCGCCACGGGGGCGGCGAAGAACCTCACGCCCGCGCAGGCGCAGCAGGCCGTCAACACGGCCAAGACGACGGCCTGGGGCACGCTGATTGGGCTGGTAGTCGGCCTGGTGGCGGGCGCGGTGGGCGGCACCCTCGGCATGCGCCACGCGGCGCGCGACACCCACTAGATAAACGATAAATCAAACGCACATCGAAGGAGACAGACGAGATGACGGGACAACAATTCTACCAGGATGCGACGGTCTATGACACGAGCGGCGAGAAGATCGGCACGGTGCAGGCGTACGACCCTAACGGCGGCTACATCATGGTACAGAAGGGGATCTTCTTCCACAAGGACCTCTACATCCCCGTCAACGCCGTCCAGAGCACCGACGCCGAGGGCAACGTCTACTTGAGCCTCCACAAGGACGACCTGGCGGACGAGCGCTACCATACCCCGCCCGCCGGCGGTGCGGCGGGCGACGACCGCTATGCGCAGACCGCCACGGTGGCCGACACCACGACCACGACCACGCGCGCGCGGACCACACCCCCACCGGCGCCGCAGGGCCGCCGCCAGGCCACGCCTGCGGCCCGGACCGACGACACCATCAACGTTCCCGTCTACGAGGAGGAACTGGTCGTCGGCAAGCGCCAGGAGGAGGAAGGCCGCGTCCACCTGCGCAAGGAGGTCACCGCGGAGCAAGAGACCGTGCCGGTCACGTTGCGGCGCGAGGAGGTCACGGTCGAGCGCGTGCCGGTCCAGGGCCAGGTGGTCGATCCCACCGCCGCGCGGGACGCCTTCCAAACCGAGGACATCGAGGTGCCGGTGATGGGCGAGGAGGCCGTCGTCGGCAAGCAGGTCCGCGAGACCGAGGAGGTGCGCCTACACAAGGACGTGACCCAACAGCAGGAGCAGGTCACCGACACCGTGCGCAAGGAGCGCGTCGTCGTCGAGGGGGTGGACAACACCGGTCAGACCGGGGGCCGCCCCACGTTAGGCACAAAGGGGTCGAAGAAGTCGAAGAGGCGGTAGCCGTGCGTCCCGACCAGACTGGGTGGGTGGACGACCAACGACGAGTGGACAACAGTTGATTGTAGAGAGAAAGGGAGACCGATGAACGAGAATCAAGCCAAAGGCGAGGGTGAGGGGCTGTTGGGCAAGGCCAAGGAGATGCTGGGCGGGCTCACCGGCGACCACGCGCAGCAGGCCGAGGGCCAGGCCGACCAGGCCAGGGGCGGCGTACAGCAGGGCGCCGGCAACGTGCAGCAGGACATCGGCAACGCCCTTGGGCGCACCGGCGGTCAGGAGAAGGCGGCCGGCCAGGGCGATCAGCTCGTCGGCCAGGCCAAAGAGGGCCTGGGCAACCTGACCGGCGACCGCGGCATGCAGGCGTCGGGCGAGGGTCAGCAGGCCGGTGGTCAGGCGAAGGAAGGGATCGGCGGCCTCAAGCAGGGTGTCGAGAACCTGACCGGCAACGACCGCTAACAACCGCCGGCAGGAGCGGGGCGGGAACCCGCTTGGGTTCCCGCCCTTATCGTGCGGGGGTGACGATGACGGGCTGACGCGCGGTCGTCGTGGCCGTGGCGCTCCGCCGGGGCGCCATGGTCCTGGCCTGGATCAACGGCGCGGGGCGATCCACCCCGCGACGATCCGGGGTGTAAAGGCATCTTCTGGCAGACGAATGTGTCCATCCCGCCGGCTTATTGGGCGCGACGACGATAACGGCGTTTACCTCACCATAACCAAGGACGAGATGGCGCGGCACGACGGGGCACAACCACCCGCGGCGGGACGCGACCACGGCAACTGAGGGGGCGCCACGAGAGGGCGCGTAGCGAGGAGGAGTAGGCATGGCTAACAGGGGAGAGGGGCGTGGCCCACGGGGCGACGGCGGCTTGACAACCGGCAACAACATGGCGCGGGCGGCGACGGCCGAGGCGGTCGGGACGTTCCTGTTAGTGTTGGTGGGGACGGCGGTGGCGACGGCCGCCACGTTGGGCAAGAATACAGCGGGGCCGGCCTACGACTCACTCGCCATCGCGTTGAGCTTCGGGCTGGTACTGGTCGCCATCGTCGCCGCGCTCGGACAAGTGAGCGGGGCGCACGTCAACCCGGCCGTCACCATCGGTCTGGCCGTGACTGGCAAGTTCCCCTGGCGCTACGTGCCGGCCTACATCGTCGCGCAGATCGTTGGCGCCATCGTCGCCGCGCTGGCGGTGTGGGTCGCCTACGGCCAGGCGGCCTATGACAAGGCGCACCTGGGCACGCCGACGCCGGCCCACGGCGCGAGCGATCTCCAGGTCGTCTTGGTCGAGGCGCTGATCGCCTTCCTGCTCGTCTTCACCGTGATGGCCGTGGCGACCGACAAGCGCACGCCGGCCGGCGTCGCCCCGCTGTCCATCGGCTTCGCCCTGGCCGCGGGCGTGTTGCTGGGCGGACCGGTCAGCGGGGGCGCCGGCAATCCGGCCCGCGCGCTGGGACCCGAGATCGTCTCGGGCACGTATACGGCCGTCGCGCTCTACATCATCGGGCCGCTGCTGGGCGGCGTGATCGCCGCCGTGCTCTACGCCCGCGTCGTGGGCGCGGCCTCGGCGCCGCAGACACCCATCACCGACCAGGAGAACAAGGAGGACCAGCGGGACGCGAACGGGCGGTCCGGCGGCGCCGGGGGCAACGCGACCGAACGATCCGACGGCGCCGGGGGCAACGCGACCGAACGATCCGACGGCGCCGGGGGAGAGAAGGCGACGCGGGGCGGGACCACCCCCACCGTCGATGGGCGCGGGGACAGGGGTGACGCGGCGGGGCGCGCCACGTTCACGGCGCGCGACGAGTGAACGCCAGTCCTCGGGAGCGCGTCGCTGCGCGACGCCTGTCGTGGCTCCCGTCGCCATCCGAGCCTTTCTGACGCGCCACATGGAATCCTTGAGGTGGCTTCCGTCGTCATCCGAACTGCCGGATGACGACGGCTTTCTTTATAATGATGCCCCCGCTCCTCCGGCCGCCGCACGACGTCGCCGCACGTGGCCGTATCCCTCTACAGACACGCCAGCTACCAAGCATAGCCCCGTTCATAGCGCGCTTTCCTACCCACCGATGTAGTCGTTGCGCCGAATTCTTGCGACGCACCGAGAAGCCAAGGCAATGCACTCCTTCGGGGCGGGGATGACGCGCTCATCTCGCGCGACCGCACGCACAGCGACGCCCACCCCGATCGGCGATAATGGGGGGGAGCGCCCCCGCCGTCCCCCAGCCCGTGGAGGTTTGCATGTTGTCGCGCCCCGCCCGTGCCCCGCTCCGCGCCCCCGCCCTCGTGCTCGCCCTCGCCGGCGCCGCCCTCGTCGCCCCTGCCCACGCCGCGTCACGCACGCTGGCGGCGTCGCCGGTGGCCGCCCCGCCCGCGTCCGTCGTCGTCGCCGTGCCCCTGCTCAACCTGCGCGCCGCGCCGCGCCTCTCCGCCCCCATCCTGCGCCGCCTGCCGCGCGGGACCGTCCTGCGCCTGCGCTTCTACCACGTCAGTTGGGCCGCCGTCACCGCCCCCGACGACACCATCGGCTACGTCGATCGCTACGCCCTCCGCCCGCTGGCTCCCGCACCCGTTCCGGTCGTTCGGGCGCGGGGCGCGCCGGTGCGTGCGCCCGCGCGGCGCGTGTCCCTCACGGTCGCCGCGGCCGCGGTGAACCTGCGCGCTACACCCGACCTCGGCGCGCCGATCCTCGCCACGCTGCCGCGGCACACGCCGCTCACCGTCCTGAGCGTGGACGGGACGGGGACGTGGGCGCGCGTCGCCACGCGCGCGGGCCGGGTAGGCTGGATCGCGCTCTACCTGACGCAGGCGACCTAGCCGGGTGCGGGACACGCGGGGAGCAGGGGCGGCCGGGCAGGGGGCGTGGGGGCGACGGAATACGGTGGGCCGAGCCCAACGGGGCGAGAGGCTCCCACGAGCAAGCTATGCACGAGGCCGACGCGGGACAGCGACACGCCCACCACGCGCCTCGCGTGGTGGGCGCCGGGGTGGGCACCGCAGACGCGCGTACGCGGAGGGGACGGAGGGAGGACGACCATGAACACGATCCTGGGAGGCCGCCCGGACGGCTGGCGGCAGGCCGGCCAGCGCGCCGCCGCGTTGGTGGGCAAGCGGGCGGCCGCGCCGCCGGAGTGCTCGCCGGAGGACGACCTGCGGCGCGTCGAGGAGATCCTGGACGCGGCGATCGCGCGCGGGCTGGCGCGGGCGGCCGTGCGGCTGGCGCGGGCGGCGGACGCGGCGGTCTTACGCCTCGTCGTGGCGCTCACCCAGGCGCACGGCCCCGACCACGCGCTGACCCAGCGGGCGCACGCCGCGCTCGAGCGCGCGTACGCGGCCCAGTTGGCCGCCTGCGCGCCGTTTCTCGCCGCCGACGACCACCCCGCCCTTGATCACGTCATCGCCTCCTACGGCGCGCGCGCCGCGCGGCGGGAGGACGCAGGCGACGGGGAGGACGCGGGTGGCCACGGCGGCGCGGGGGAGGAGACCGCGTGAGGGGCGCTGCTGCTCACACACAGGCTGCCGGCGGCGTGACCCGGGCGGCCGTGGCCCCATAGCCCCGCACCACCTGTCCCGTTTGCGATACGGGTGAGGGGCGTCGGGGGCGCACGGGACGAGCGAAAGGCGCGGGACGATGGGGCCGACGCGACGACAGCCGATCGGCACACCGGGCTGGAACGAGCAGGCCGCCGTGGCCATCCTGGTCGTGTGCGCGCGGCACCTGCTCGCCGTCGAGCCGCCGCCCCTCACCCCCGCCCGCCTGGTCCGGCTCGTCGCCGCGCACGCCTTCCCCCAGCTCGTCGATCTGTTCGCACAGAGCCCGGACGCGCGGGTCCGCGACGACGCCGCGCGCCTGCGCCGCCTCGCCCGCGCCGGCCAGGTCGTCTACGTCGGGGTCATGCGCGGTCTCCCTATCGCCCTCGGCGACCCGTTTTTTCGCCTCGACGTGGCCCGCGCCGCCGCCCGCGCCGGCCTCGACCTCTTCCCGCCGATCACGCCGGGACGCTGAGCGCGCGGCCACCCACGGCCCACCCCCATCGGAGAGGGGATGAGCGGCCGCTCAGCGTAGGATCATGCTCCCCTATCCACACAGAACCACCAGCGCGCGAGCCGGCCTGGTACGCTCTGAGGAGAGACCCTGGACCACACAGGAGCCCGCATGACCCCGCTACCCACCCCTGACCGCACCCCCGCCGTGCTCACCGCCCCTCAAGAGCGTGTGTTAGCGGCCGCGATCCGCGCCGGCCGCCGTGCCCGTCTGCGGGCTCAACGTCACCTCGCCGCGCGTCTGCGCCGCGACCTGCCCCCCACCGTCTCCGCGCGCGCCGCCGCCGGCGCTGTCCTCGCCGCCCTCCTCCCCGGCCTGCCCCTCGCCCCGGCCGCTCTCCCCGCCGTCGTCGGCCCCCTCCTGCCCCGCGCCCTCCCCGCCGACGCCCGCGCGCGCGTGCTCGCCGACCTGGCCGCCTGGCCCCTCGACCAGGACGCCCTCCGCGCCGCCGCCGCCGCCCGCGCCACCTTCGTCGCCGCCAACCGCCGCCTCGTCGTCACCATCGCCGCCCGCTACCAGCACCGCGGCCTCTTCCTCGACGACCTAGTGCAGGAGGGGACGGTCGGCCTCCTGCGCGCCATCGACCTGTTCGACCCCGCCCGCGGCTATAAGTTCTCGACCTACGCCGTCTGGTGGATCAAGCAGGCGATCCGCCGCGCCCTGGCTACGCAGGTTCCCCTCGCCCACGTCCCCGAGAACGTGCAGCAGGAGCGCGCCCACCTCGCCCGCCAGGCCCATGCCCTCCACGCCACCCTGGGCCATCCGCCGTCCCGTGCCGACCTTGCCGCTGCCCTGGACATCCCCCGCGCCCGTGTGGACGCCCTCACCGCGCCCCTGCCCGCGCCGGTCCCCCTCGACCAGACCGTGGGTGACGCCGAGACCACGACCCTGGGTGACCTCCTGGCCGACCCCGCCGCCCTCCGGCCCGACGACGCGGCTGAGGCCGAGGAGCTTGCCGCCGCCGTGCGCGCCGCCCTGGCCACCCTCCCCCCACGCGAGCGCGCCATCCTTGCCGCCCGCCACGGCCTCGACGACGCGCCCCCGCGCACGCTCGACGAGATTGGCCGCGGCCTCGGGCTGACCCGCGAACGCGTGCGCCAGATCGAGGCCCGGCCCTCCGACAGTTGCGCGACCCCGCCCTGCGCCGCTGGCTCGACGACGACGACACCCCCGCCGCCTCCTGACGCGTCGCGCGCCATCCCAGCGTGGGGGATGGTGAGCGATACGGGGGAGACACGACACACCAAACCGCTAGAGAGGACGTGGAGGATGCCGACATCCTACGGGACGCCGCAGCCCGGCGACGACGCGCAGTTACGCACATGGTGCCGGCGCTACGCCGAAGAGACGGAGCGCGGCTTCAGCCTCCGCCTGCCGCTGGCCCTGGCGCGCCGCCTGCGCGCCGAGGCGGCCGCGCACGGCGTCCCGCACAGCCGTTACGTCGCTGACCTGCTCCGCGTCGCGCTGGGCGACCTCCCCGGCGGCCCCGCTCTCGCTACCGCGCCCTCGCCGACGGTTGGCGCACCAGCCGCCCCGACACCAGCCGCCCCGACACCGGCGTCGGCGACGCCGGACGCGCAGGGCCAGGTTGACCTCCGCGCCCTCCGCATCATCCAGCTCCGCGAGGGCGAGGGGCGCGCCGATCCCGGTCAGCGCGACACCGCCGACACGGCCACGGTCCTGCGCCTCTTGCGCGCCGATCTGGCCTGGCTCGAGACGGGCGACGACGCATGACCGACGCTCAGGCCCGCGCCCATGTCTGGACGCTTTGCCTCGCCGCCCTCGCGCTCGCGGCTCTCACCGGCCCCATCGCCGGCCTCCTCACCCCGCTCGCCCAAGCCTCCGCGCCCACCCTCCACGTCGTAGCCGCGGTCCTCGCCGCCGCCCTCGTCGGCATGTATGTGGCCCTCGCCGTCCTGCTCATCGTCGCCGTCCGACGCGTCGTGCGGCCCCGTCTAGACGGCCACCGCTAGCCCCTCTTGGGAACGCCGTTACACAGCCCTCCGGCGTGGCGCTACTGACCCGTCCAGGGGCCTCAGATCGTGGCGCTATTTTGGTACTATGGAGGCTCCAACGGGCCTCGGATCATGGTACCAACGGGCCTCAAAACGTAGTACCATCCGTAGCTCTAGTACCAAAGGCATGGAGCTACGCGAGAGCCCCGTTTCACACGGGAAAACGGGGCGTTGGTACGACCATGGAGCTACTCTTTATCTTGGTGGGTACTACCCGTAGCTCTAGTACCATCAGCGCTAGTACCACCATCGCGCTAGTACCACCGGCGCGCCACACTCCAACGCAGACCGGACGTGAGGCCGGCCCCGCGCGTAGCGACGGGGCCGAGGGTATGGGCTAGAGCACACGCCCGCGCAACGAACGGCGGGGGACCGGACGGGACGCTCACGGCCCCGCTGCCCCTCAGCCCACAGACACCGCGCGACACCCATCCCACACCCCACCGAGAGACACGCGCGCGGAGCCGCCGCTGCCCGTGCAGCGTTGCGACACTGAGCCAGGACTGTCCGCACACCTATCTCACGAGAGGGGGACCGTCTGAACGAGCCCGACACTGCGGAACGCTGGGCGCTCCTACGCACGATGCGGGGGACCGACGGCATCGTGGCGAGCGAGGCCCTCATCGAGATGTGCGGTATGGTCGAGTTGATGCTCGACTCGCACAAACACCATCAAGACCGCCTGCGCCACGGCCGCCCCCTCGCCGAGGAGCTGCTGCGGCGCTATGACGCCCGCCACGGCACGCCGCCTGCGGATGCGGGTGGCCGCCGCTTCTACGACGGCCCGCGTCTGGTCGCCCTCGTGGACGAGATGGAGCGCACCCCGCCCCAGGACGAGCCAGGGCCGGCCGACCCGGATGCGGCGACGCGCTAGGTCCGACCCACTAGCGCCAGGCGCGGCGGGTCGCCGGAGGGGCGCACGCAATCTTTGCCCGCGTCCTTGGCGGCGTAGGCGGCCTGGTCTGCGGCGGCGATTAGCGCGTCACGCGTGCGCGCGTGCCGGGGCAGCACCGCGACGCCGAGGCTCGTCGTGGCGTGGATGGTGGCGTCGCCGGCCGGGAGCGCGATACCGGCGACGGCCGCCCGGGCGCGCTCCGCGACGGCCAGGGCCTCGGGCACGTCGGCCTCGGGCAGGATGGCGGCGAACTCATCACCGCCGTAGCGCCCGGCGCTGTCCCCCGCGCGTAGGCTGCCGCGCAACGCCGCCGCGATGGCCACGAGCGCGCGGTCGCCGACCTGATGCCCGTAGGTGTTGTTGATGGTGCGGAAGTCGTCCAGGTCCACCAGCAGCAGGGCCAGCGGCCGGCCGCCCCGCGCGGCGCGGGCGATCTCCTCATCGAGGCGGGCGTGGAAGGCGCGATGGTTGAGCAGCCCAGTCAGCGGGTCGGTACTGGCCAGCGTTTCCAGGCGCGCATTGGCCGCCGCGAGGGCTTGGTTGCGCTCCTCGACCTGGCGGTAGAGTTGGCGCGTTTCCAGCAGGGCGACGACCTGGCGCAGCACCACCACCGCGCCGAGCACGCCGGCCCCGATCCACACGCCTTTTTCCAATGGGGTTGCGTCGCGCAGGTGCCCGGTCGCGATCACCAGCGCGCCGACCGCCGGCAGGAAGGCGTAGGGCAGCAACGCACGCCAGAGCGGCGGGGTCGGCGCACTCGCCGTGAGCGCCTGCGCTGTCTGCCCCGCCCGCACGGCGTGGGCGAGGGCCTGGCGCGCGGCGCGCGTGGCCAGCGCGATCAGCATGTAGCCCAGGGGCCAGCCCACATCGACCACCCCCCCCGTGACGTAGGTCCCGTGCAGGTTGCCGTAGGCGAAGGCTGTGTCGATGACCAAGATACAGCCCAGGCCCAGCGAGAACAGCACGACGACCGGACGCAGCGCCCGCTCTTGGGCACGGCCCCACAGCAGCAGTAGGCAGAAGAACAGCACGAGGTCGCAGAAGGGATAGGCGGCGCCCACGAGCTGGCCGAGCAGGGTTTCGTTCCCGTGCAGCATGGTGGGGCCGAGCACGAAGTACCAACTGAAGGCGACCACTCCCGTCATCATCATCACGCCGTCGAGCAGGACGCGCAGGCGCACGGCGCTCGGCAGCGGGCGGCGCGGCAGCAAGAGCAGGCCCCCGCACAGGAACGGGTAGGCCGCGAGGTAGCCGGCGTCAGCCCAGGAGGGGAAAGGCGGCTGGTGGATGATCTCCTGATAGTACGTCCAGATGACCTGCCCCACGGCGTAGCCGAGCACGCCGAGCCCCAGCAACACGGGCATCCAACGGGAGGCTGCCGACGGGCCGGCCTCACCCTCCCGGCCGCGCCGCCACGGCCAGGCCAGCCCCCACCAGCACAGCGGCAGGGAGAGCAATGGGCCGACGAACTGGGCGACGTTATCGACGGCCTGGATGACCGGATAGGGCGCCGGCCGCAGCGCCAGCCAGGCGGCGAGCAGGCCGTTGTAGAGCACGACGAGGGCGAGCCCTCCCCACAGGGGCCGCAAGGTCGCGGTCAGGGAGCGGGAGGGCGTGGTCGTCGGCATGGGAGCAGTCCGTTCTCAGGGTGTCCGGCCACCGCCGGCGAGCTGGCGGGCGTAGCGATCCACGTCGGCGACGCGGAAGCGGGCGTAGCCACCGGGCGTGCGGAAGGTTGGCGCGATCTCGCCGCGCCGGAGCGCGCGCAGGAGCGTCATCTTGGAGATGTGGAGGCGGCGCGCCGCCGCACCCGTCGTCAGATAGGCGTCGCCAGCGTCGTCGTGGTTCCGCTCCATGTCCCCTCCGTCCCGTGGTGCGCCGTGATGCGCGTGTTCCAGTTGGGACCATCATAGAGGCCAAGGGACGGTCGGCGCAATACCCCGCTCAGGGATGCCCCCTTCGGGCACGCCCATATGGGGGGTAGCGCCTGTTGTAGGCCCCGGCACCAGGCGTCGGAGCACGGACAGTGACAGCCTTATCGACAGAGGACGGCCCGCGTGGCCACCCTCACGGCCGATCGCGGAACGTGACGGTGGCGCGGCCGCCCGTCGTCGTCGCACCGTTCACCGGGTCCTGGGAGGGGACCGTCGCACCCGCCGCGCCGCCCACGCTCTCCGTCGTCAGTATTTTCTCTCGCGCTCAGAGCGCGCCGCGTGACACGCTCTCTTGGCCTCTGTCCTCATAGCGGGCTTACGGTGTCACGCACGCGGCGTACCCCCATTTGAGCGCAACGCCAGCGATGCCGGTCGCGACGGCCATCACGACGACGACAACACCAAACCACGCGGCCCCCAAGTCGCGCTCGAATAGGGACGGCGCATACGCCCTGACGCTCGCTCCCCAGACGACCGTGGCCACTAGCGTCACAGCCATGGCCACCGCGGCGACCGTGGCCGGCGTGAGCGCGAACCGCCAGAGCGACGCGCCGATCTCACTCCGCGCGACGGCGCGCGCGACCGCCACCATGCTCACGGTCGTTGCCAGCCCGAACAGACCGATCCACGAGAGCACCAAGGTCACGGCAAGCAGGGGGGGGGCCGGACGCGCCCTGGTCAGCGGGGACCAGCGCGCGCGCGACGAGCAGCGTCCAGCCAGCGAGCGTCGCCAGGGCGACGAGCGGGACGGCGCACAGGGACAGGATATCGCGGCGACCCGCGGCGATGGCGTGCGCGACGACGGCGTAACCGATGGGCAGGCCGCCGGTCAGGATCGCTAACAGCGCCGCCGCAAACCCTGCCACGATGGCGGTGAAGGCGATGCCAACCTCGGTATGGGCGGCCGCGACGGCATCGAACGGGGCTTGGGGATCGGCCAGCTTCTGCAAGAAGCCGTAGGCGAGGGCGAAGCCGACATAGGCGCAAAAGACGGCGCTGGCCGAGGTGCGCAGGCGGGCAGCCATGGATGGCCTCCTTCCGGTGACAAAGTGTGGATGTAGATGCGCGTCAACGGCGCCACGCACGAGGTCGACGCCGCCCTTGAGTGATGTGTGTTGTTGGTCCAACAGGGTGACGATCTCCTCCTCATAGCGGGCGCGCCAGGCGCGCGGATAGAGGCGCACGAGACGCTTCATGTTGTCGCCAGCCTTTGCAGGCCCATCTTGGATAACGCGCCCATGCTCGCCAGTTGCGCCCGGAGCGCAACGGCTCCTGCCTCCGTCAAGCGATAGGGACGGCGCCGCTCCTCGGCCGGTAAAGGCTCGACGAAGCTGTTGTATTCCAGGCGGCTCAGCGCGCCGTACAAGGTCCCCGCGCCCAGCTCGATCCCGGTCGTGGCCTTGATATCCTCGATCATGGCGTAGCCGTGCTTCGGTCCCGCCGCCAGGCTGACCAGGATCAGCAGGGCTGCCTCGGAGAACCGCCCCAGGTCGGACAGATCGGAACCCATTATCTGCACCCCACTCACTATTACGCCACTCTTTATATCAAGTAACGTAATAGTAGGCCATCGTGCAGTTGCTGTCAACAAGGCTACCTCATGTGACCGGCGTCAGCCGCAGGGGAGGGGAGGGGAGGGCGTGTCCTCTTACTCGGTTGTTGCGCAAGATTAGCCCTACCGCCTACCGCCGATGCCCGTCGAGAGGAGGTGTCGCTGACGCCACCTCGCGGGCATCCGCTCGCCGCGCCGCCCACGCGGCGAGCGCCCAGGCGGCGGGCAGGACAAGCCATGTCTCCCACGGCCGATCGGCCGGCTGCAACGTCAGCAGCGGCAGCCCGTCGCCCAACCCCGTCAGCACGAGCGCCGCCCAGTGCGACGCGAGCAGCGTCAGAACTCCGACGAGCAGGAGGGCGCGGCCGAGGCGGGGCAAGGCGGGCCACGCCGCGACGCCCACCACCAGGTCGAGGTACACCAGCGTCCAACCCACGGGCCGCCCCAGGTAGAGCAGCGCGAAAGCGAGCGCGAAGGCCGGCGCGAACGACAACCGACAGCCGCGCACGAGCCAGGCCGACGCGCCGAGGGCGGCTAGTAGTCCGTCAGCCGATGTTTTGACAGTTGCGCCGCGCCCAATCCAGCCCTGGCAACTGCTCGAAGTTGCCTTGACGCACTACTAGCCATACCAGGCCGGCGACGAGCTGCGCCGGCGCGGCCGGCAGCCCGAGCGCGATCAGTGCTTGGAGCGGCGTGCGGTTCCAGGCGCTCATCGGCGTCTGCTGCGTGACGGGCAGCACGACCCACTGCGCGTCGAGGGTGTGCGCCAGGTAGCCCACGGCGTCCCCGCGCAGCGCCGGCCCCCAGCGGATGACCTCCCCCGCGAGCAGCACCAGGACCAGGCCGGCGACGGACCCGAGGGTGCGCAGCGTCGCGCGGCGCGGCTCGCCGGCGGCGAGCAGGAGCACGACGCCAAAAGCGGCGAAGAACAGGACATAGAAGGGCTTGGCCAGCACGACGAACGCGACGAGCACCGCGGCGAGCGGCACGACAGCTATCCCACGGGGACAGCACGCGGGGGCGGGTCTGGTGCTCACGTCATGACGTGAGTGGCGCTGCCCCCTGTTGCTCGGCTGTCTGGACCCAGCGCGCCAACTCCGCCGCCGGGACGGGCCGGCTGATGTGGTAGCCCTGCGCCACATCGCAGCCCAGCATCGCCAGTTGTCCCCAGGTCGTGTCGTCCTCGACCCCTTCGGCCACCACGCCCAGCCCCAGGTTGTGCCCTAAGTCGATGATCGAGCGCGCGATCGCCGCGTCGTCGCCGTTGCGGGGCATCTCCAGCACGAAACTCTTGTCGATCTTGATCTCATCCACGGGCAACCGTTTGAGGTACGACAGCGACGAGTAGCCGGTGCCAAAGTCGTCGATCGCGAGCCGGATGCCCAGATCGTGCAACCGCGTCAAGATCGCTAGCGCCCCCGCTGGGTCGACCATGACCGCGCTCTCGGTGATCTCGATCTCCAGCCAGCGCGGCTCCACGCCCGCCGTCCGCAGCGCGTCGACGATCGTGTCCACCACGGCCGGGTCATGCAGCAAGCGCGCCGAGAGGTTGACCGCCACGCGCAGCAGGAGCCCTTGGTCCTGCCAGGCACGCATCTGCCGCAACGCCGTCGTCAGCACCCAACGCGTCAGCGGCTTGATGAGCCCCGTGTGCTCGGCCAGGGGGATGAACTGGTCCGGCGGGATCAGGCCGTGCTGCGGGTGTTGCCAGCGGACCAGCGTCTCGACGCCGACGAGGCGACCCGCCGCCAGGTCCATCTTGGGCTGGTAGTGCAGCAGCAACTGGCCGGCGGCGATGGCCTGACGCAACTCACCGATGAGGGCGAGGCGGCGCGGGCTGTGCTGATCCTGGCCGGGCGCGTAGACCGCCGACGGCTCGGCGGCGTTCTTGGCCGTGTACATGGCCACGTCGGCGCGGCGCAACAGGGTGGTCGCGTCGTCGCCGTGATCCGGGCCGAGGGCAATCCCGATGCTGGAGCCGACCTCGAAGGGGTGCCCCTCCAGAACGACGGGCCGCTCCAGGGCCGCCGTGATCCGCGCGGCGGCGACCACCGCCCCGTCCGCGCCCACGCCCGGCAGCAGCACGGTGAACTCGTCGCCGCCCAGCCGCGCCACCGTGTCCACCGCGCGCAGCCCGGCGCGCAGCCGCGCGCCGACCTCGCGCAGCAGCAGGTCGCCGTAGTGATGGCCGAACGTGTCGTTGATGTCCTTGAAGCGGTCCAGGTCGAGCAGCAGCAGCGCCACCGGCGTGCCCGCGCGGCGGGTCGCGCGCAGGGCTTGCTCCAGGCGGTCCTGGAGCAGGGTGTGGTTGGGCAACCCGGTCAGGGCGTCGTGGAGGGCCTGGTGGTGTAGATCCTCCTGCGCCCGCTCCACCGCCGCGTGGGCGTGCTTGAGGTCGGTGATGTCGGCCTGGATGCCGATGAAGTAGAGCAACACGCCGTCGTCGTCACGGACGGGCGAGATCGTGAGTTCCTGCCAGAACTCCGAGCCGTCCTTGCGATAGTTGAGCAGGATGACCGTGCAGGCGCGCTCGTCCGCCACGGCCGCGCGCATGGTAGCGATGGTGGTGCGGTCGGTGTCCGGCCCCTGGAGAAAGCGACAGTTACGCCCGATAATCTCGTCGGCGCTGTAGCCGGTGGCGTGCAGGAAGGCGGGGTTGGCGTAGACGATGGGGCAGTCCGACTGGTGGGGGTCGGAGATGACGAGGCTATTGGTGGCGGACTCGATGATGAGCCTGCCGCAGCGATCGAGGGCGTCCCATCCCCGTGGGTCCGCCTCCGCGGGGGGCGAGATGGTCTGCATAGAGTAAGTCCTGACGCGTACATGCCTGACACAACTAGCGTCACGATAGCGCGCCGGGGCACGTCGCGGCCATAGGACGATGGGGCTAGATCGCATGGACAGAAGGCAGACGGTGGGAGGCGACGCATGACCGACGCTCAGGCCCGCGCCCATGTCTGGACGCTTTGCCTCGCCGCCCTCGCGCTCGCGGCTCTCACCGGCCCCATCGCCGCCCTCCTCACCCCGCTCGCCCACGCCTCCTCGACGGCCCTCACCGTCGTGGCCGCCGTCCTGGCCGCCGCTCTCGTCGGCGCCTGCGCGGCCCTGGCTGCCCTGCTCACCGTCGCCGTCCTCCGTGTTGTCCGGCCCCGCCCGGACGGCCACCACTAGCCCTCCGGGGAGCGCCGTCGCAGCCTCCCCGCGGGGGGCGACAGGCCCTTGGAGGGGCCACACGACAGGGAGCTATCTTGGTACTATCGTCGTACTATCATAGCTCCAACGGCCCTCACAACGTGGTACCATCCGTGGCTCTAGTACCAAACGCATGGAGCTACGCCAAACCCCCGTTTCACACAGGAAAACGGGGGGTTCGCGCGCCCATGGAGCTACTCTTTACCCTGGGCGAGGGATGACCCGTCGCTCTCGTACCAGCGCCACCCTGGGACCAGCGTCGCGCCACCCCCTCGCGTCGGCCATGCGTGGGGCTGGCCCCGTGCGCTGCGCG
>JAABUY010002411.1_pt1 | contig 22270 bp, 28 predicted proteins | sample 5560271 | NCBI WGS metagenome assembly JAABUY01 (sample SAMN10711886, study PRJNA513374) | rock metagenome | isolation source: Antarctica rocks | place: Antarctica: Victoria Land, University Valley | reverse complement strand
GCGCAGACCTGGATGACACGCTGGTGCTGACGGGCGAGGCGGACCTGAAGGCATACGCTGACGTCGCAGCCCTGGCAGAGGAGCGCTATCCAGACGTGCGGGCCCGCGCTCTCACCACAGCTTGCTGCAGCACGTCCGGCACGGGTCGAGCAAGGTGTCTCACGGTATACATCAAGGAGTCTGGGGACTCGGGCAAAGGCTGCCTTCTTGTCCCGGGACGCGGCGTCCTTAGCGGCTCCCCATTTGTGACCAGTTTGCCAAGCTGGTGACCACTGGGAAGCCGCACATGACACTGCATCTTGGAGTATGGATGTAGCCCTTGCCCAAGCCCCAGCCTCTAGTCTCCAAGAGTGTACATTGCTGGCGCCTGCCCCCGCTCGAGCCCGCTCTCTGCCGCACACCCTGTCAACGCTCACAGGGCGCCTGGGGGTTAAACCAACAAGGCGCTACTGCTGCGCTTGTGCTGATCCTCACATATGTCAGCAAACAGCGCCCTTGGGTGCAGCAACCTGATGGCTGCCGCGCTCTCAGGGCGTAGGTGGACGTGAAGCGGCTGCTGCAGGCGTGGCAGCTGCTGTTTGTCCAGGCGCCGTGGGACCCAACCGACAAGGTGTGCCTACGCGCGCGGTCTGGGCTGCGGGGTGCGACCAGGGGCCGTGCGTGAGACTCAATATGCAGTCGTGAGGTGCGGAGGATATTAGGGGGCCTGGCGATGCGATGCGGTGTGCACGGGCTTGGCCGGTAAATAGCCACAGCCCCAGATGCTGGGGTGCTGTTTTGCATGAGACCGGTTAGTGTAGACCCCGGCGCACGGCCGCCAGGAGCTCAGCCGGCAGGCCGTACGCCGCTGCCGCGCTGACGCGCGCCGGCGCCGGGACAGCAAGCAAGCGAGCCCCCTCAGGTTTCCCTGCGCAGAGTCCTGGGCAGAGAGAAGTATTAGGGGCCGCACAGACCCCGCGCGCGCCGCACGCAATGGGCTTTGCCTAGTGCCACTTCACCGCCTGCTCACCTGCGCATCCCACGCCGGCTGTGCGCTGACGGCCGTCCGGACCTGGCTTGTGTAGGCCAGGATGCGCAGTCCTGATCTGAAAATGGCAGTGCCTCTAGCGCGGCCGCTCACGCCAGCACTCGCCACCCACGCTGCGCACCGCGCAGCCGGGCGGCGGGCGGGCGGCCACGTCAGACCAGGCATGCGAAGCGGAGCGCGCCTGGGCGGCCCCCAGCCCGCGCGCCGCGCGGCGCAGGTGCCCGTGGAGCAGTGGCGCGCCGCGCTGTGGGCGCGCGCGCTGGCGGAGCAGGGCGCGGCCGACGCGCCGGCCGGCGGCGCCGCGCTGCAGGCGCGCTTCCGCGCGGCGCGCCTGCACCACTTCTGCCTGGAGCCCGGCGCGCGGGTGCGCGGCGCGCGCTGGCGCCCCCGCCCCTGGGCATGAGCGTGGGTCGCACGCCTGCACCGGTACCGCCTGGAGCTTGCTGCGCGGGTGCGCAGCGCGCTGGCGCCCCCTGCTGCTGGACATGACTGTGCGCCGGCCTGGTGCCTGGTGGGAGCATGCGCGCCTGGATGGCGCCCAGGGTGCACGTGCAGCTCGCGCCGTCCGCGCCTCTGGTGTGCATGTGTCTGGGGTAGATTGGGACCCTAGCTCGCTGCTTCCCCCTGTATGTGAGAAGGCGCCCCGTGTGCTGGCCCAGCAGACCAGGCTCGCAAGAGCGTTAGCCGCGTCTTCGTCCTAATGCCCAGCGGCCACGCCGCAGGAACTCGTGGAGGCGCTGCACAGCAACGGCCTGGCCACCGCCATCATCACCAACGGCCACCCAGAGATCCAGGCGCGCGCGCCCCACCCTTCGCGTGATGCCCAGGGCCTTGATAGGGTATGTCTATACCCTACCTTGTTACTGTGCTGTGGGGAGCTACAGGGTGACATGGGCCGTCAACCAAGTCTAGCATGGGACAGGCAGGGCCTAGCTGACAGCGGTTTCGCGGTGTGGCGAAACAGCCAGTCGCGGGCGCGCTTGTAAAACCGCCGCGCTGCGGCGCCACCCTCCAGTTGACCTGTGGAAGGGAGGCTGGAAGGCGGGGCGGTGCGTTGTCAACAGGATCCGGAGGCGTGCTGTCATGTGAGGCCGGCCAGCGAAACTAGAGTCGTATTCAGAGTCAGATGCCCAAGTCGCAGGGTCTGGGGCTGACACAACTCGATGCTGGTGGGCGCGCAGCGCGGCAAGCTGGCGCGCTGCGGCGCCGCGCGCCTGTTTGATGCGCTGCTGGTGGGCGGCGAGGAGGCCGCGGCCGGCGCCGCCGGCAAGCCGGACGCGCGCATCTTCCACAAGGCCGCGCGCCTGGTCGGCGTGCAGCCCTGCGAGGCCCGCGCCCCGTCAGGCTCATGGTGATGTGGCTGACGCTTCCATGAGGCCGCGCGCCCAGTCCGCGCGCGGCCCGCATGGCTGACGCCGCCATAGCGCTGTTGCTGTGCGCCCCTCTACAGAAGCATGTGCGGTTTTGCAGATGCGCGCGGGCAGTGCACACACTGGTCTGTATAGTACAGAGTGAGACCTCTCATGATGCAACCTCATGATGTGGACGCTGGGCCTTGTTCCCGCACCGTGCGCCGCTCGCCGCAGCCGGGCCACAAGCGCAGGCCGCGCATGTGTGGCGCTTGGTGTGACAGGCTGTGCTCAGCCCTGAGTTCAACACATGCTCGCGACTTAGTGCGAGACGGGGCCGCCGCAGGCCGTGATGATCGGCGACAGCCTGCCGGCCGACATCCAGGGCGGCCAGAACGCGGGCCTGGCGGCGACCGTCTGGGTCAACCGCGGCGGCGGCGCGCGTCCGGCAGAGGTGCCGCCCGCACCCAGCCAGGCTGCCAGCAGTGCTCCACGTGTGGCAGGCTAGGTTTATGGTAGGTCACGCGTCATTAGGCGGCCAATAGGTTGAGGGATGGCGTCGGCCGCTGTGGCGCGTCAGGTGCTTGCCGCTTGCAGGGCGCTGCGGCGCCAGCCGCCGCTGAGGGCATGCAGCTGCGGAAGGCTCATTGACCTCCTGGGCGCCACGTCAACAGCCCGCGCTCAGCATGGCCAGGCGCCGCCTGTGCTGGAACGGAGGCGCCCCCTGGTGCCAGCGTGCCACAGGGCGCAGGGCGGCAGGCGGGCGCGGCCGTGCGGCTCAGCGTGGCCGTGCGCGGCAGGCGCCGCAGCCGAGCGAGGAGGTGCGGCACGTGACAGAGCTGCCGCGCGTGCTCGCAGCGCTGCAGCGGCGCGCGCTGCTGGCGGGTGTGCCCGAAGCGCTGCTGCGCGCCGCGGCGCCGACGGCGCAGGGCACCGTGACGGGCGCGCCGCCCGGCGGCCCGGCCGGCGGCGTCGCAGGCAGGAGCGCCGAGGGCGCCACCGTGGATGCTGCGGCCGCCTAGGTGCCCCTGACAAGCAGGCGTGTAAAAAGCACTGTGCACTGCACACAGTGTGCAGGGGTAGCTGCAGCTTATCATGGGTTGCCGTGAGCATGAGAGTACCATGGGGCCTGAGCGCTTTTGTACATGGACCAACACACCTAATACAAGCGTGTAGCCTTACGTGTGGCAGCATGTGCACGACTAGGAATGAAGCTGGCAGCGACACTCATGATGGGTTGCTGCCCAAGTGCGCACTGAGATACTGCATTTGCGTAGATCTCCGCTCGTGCTTGGCGGCAAGGACCTCACAGCATTTTGCTGTCACACCATCTCGGCGTTTCAACTGTAAGACACACACTTCCGACGTCTGTTACTGTGCACTTACGAATCCAGGCTGTGGGCACTCACTTTACACGTACAGTTGCCCGCCCTCAAACTACCTCCTTACCAGTCACTCCCCATCTTGTCGTAGTGGCCACGCTGCACAAAGCAAAGCGTTGCCTGCCAATGAGCAAGTGCACAGCTACCAACCGTCACAGCTTCACACGTAACATCCCTATACACCCGCACCTCACAGGACCTTTTCAGGACCGACCTACCCATGAGCCCAAAGTTTTGTGCTTCAAGCAGCCCCCTGCTCACTCACCACTTACCCTCAAATAGGAGCCTCCGCAAGCATGTACGAGAAGCTTTCCCAGTCTACCTCCAACTCGGGACTGCATAAATGAACGACCGCTGCCCTCCAATAAGTCACAAAGGCGCCTATTGTGGCCCTGCCTGACACCCGAACTATTGCCCCTTGCCTGGCGCCCGCCCGCAGACCACATGCTGCTGTGATGCAGCCCCATGCACGCTTGAGTCGACACCCAAACCTGAACCCAGCAGCCACAAGGTCGCAGCATACCCTGACACTCGCTGCTGGCACAGAGCCGCAATGCATACCTGGTAGCCACCAGCAAAGAGCGCCTCGCTGGCAAGCTGGCAACACGTCTTTACAGTGCTGACATGGACGGTCACCTATACTTGGCAGCCTATGTCGATGGCGCTCAGGTGCCTTGCAAGGCCACTCACCAGAACAGACCGCCAGCGCTCACGCGCTCACGACAAAGTCCAGACACATCTTGACCAAACACTTGTGGGGCTCGGTCTGCGAGCGGTGGCAGCAGCTGCACCAAACGGGCGCGCTGCCCTAGCTCTGCAAAAAGTGCTGGCGTGGTTACGCTGTCATCCAAAGACAGGCTAGAACAGCTTCTATCGAGCCTGCAGCCGGCAGCACCGCACGGCTACGACAGCGCGCCGCGCTCACACAACCACAACCACGGGGTGATCGTGGGGCCCGGCAGCAGGCTGTTCGGCAGCGGCGCCAGCCGCGGGCGCGCCCGCGCCCGCGCCGGCCGCCGCAGGCGCCGCAGGAGGCCCACCGCGCGGCTCCGCGGCGGCCGCGTCGGGCGTGCCGGCGGTGGCGGCGGGCAGCGCGTGCGGGTGCTCGCGAAGGTACTCGCGCTGCGCGCACGCACATGCGTGGTGAGGGATGGGCCTGCACCACGGTTTCCTCCCGGGCCAAGCGTGCGAGGATGCCACAACTGCTAACAATCGAGGCCTGCGGGCATACCAAAGCAGTACAAACATGGTTGGAACACTGATCAAGTGCACACAAGCACAGCAAGCGGAGAGAAGTTGACGCGTTGATGCGAAGGCTGTCAGTGCGGGGGGCACGCGTCCCGGCAGGAACCCGCGCTGTAGCCGCCCAAGTCTAAAGCTACCGGCACTGCAAGCTGCCCCCGCCCTTACTACTTGCCAGGCGAGGCGCCTAGTGCAGCCTCTTTGCTCAACTGCCTGGCGCGGCGGGCCTACATGGCCGGGCCCGCGCCTGCAGCGCGGCGAGCTGCTGGCGGTACATCGCGCGCGCGAACAGCGTGTAGCTGACGCCCACGATCAGGCCGGCCACCAGCGCGGTGGGCAGGTTCAGGTTGAGGAACAGCACGGCCACGATGGTGGCAATCCAGGTTATCTGCGCGCGGCGCGGCGCGCGGCGTCAGCGCGCCCGCCGCAACGAGCAGTGGCGGCGCCACATGTCATCCGCAGCCCCGCAGCGTATGACATTTGCCCTACGACATTGCCCTAGGCGAGCCTCTGCAAGATAATCTCAATGCATCATGAAGGCGCCGCAGTCAGCATATCAGCGCCCTCCCGCCTGCCAATACTCGCGACACACACCCGCAACCCCAAAAAAAAAAAAGGTTTCCACCGAGCGCAGAGCTGGCCGGGGTCGCATCAAGCAGCGAGCGCCCGCACCCGGATGCAGTCAAACACAATGTCGGCGGAGCCCGGCATCTGCTCGCCCAGGAACAGCGGCCCTGGCGTGTGCGCGCGGTCGTCCGGGTCGAAGCCCTCGCCATCGGACGCGCCGTCGGACGGCGCGCGCGGCGTGATCGCCGGCAGGTTCCGGATCGGCGCCTTGCACACGTCGCACACGCTGTCGCCCTGCCGTGCGCGGCGCCCGCATCAGCGCACGCCTCCAAGACGCTGACCGCGACATATATACCTTGCTAACTGCTCAGCACCCTCTCAGGGCACAGCTCTCTCATTTTGAGCGCGGCCCGCCCCCGCAGCGGTGCTGGACGCTGCGCAAAGTGCTCGCCCGGGTCGAACGGCAGCCAGCGACTCCCTTTGTCTGCCACCGCCACAGGTTGCGCGCACAGCGCGCGCCCGACGCGTGCGAAATCCCCGCGGCGCGCGCCTTGACGCGCGCCCACTTCTCGGCGCAGGTGCGGTGCCGCAGCGCCAGCTCGCCACGGCACTGGCACTCCAGCACGATCGCCTCGCCGCTCTCAAAGTCCGCCGGCTCCAGCGCGTCCAGGCAGATCAGGCACACCTGGGCCCCCAACGTCACCTTGCACGGTCGGCGCAGCCCAAACAGAGGTCTGCAAGAGTCAACTCGAGGACCCTGCAGCCTCCCGTGACCACACCTCCTCTAGCCTTGTTGACATGCAAGCACAAGCAGTAGCCCCATCCGCATTTGCGGCAACACAGTACACAGTACCCATGTGCTCACCCTCTGTCAGTCCTGCCTCACCATGCAGCAGGCTGGGGCACACCGGCTGCATCTGCCCATTGCTGGCGCTGCGCTTCAGGCTGCCGCGCTCGCCGCTCAGCCGGCGGCCGAAGAGCGCGCGCAGTGCGCCCGCCGCGCCGCCCGGCGAACCGCCTGACGCGTCGGGCGAGCGCGGGCTGCCGCGCTTGCTGCCTGCGTCACTGCTGCTCGGCGCGCCGGCCGCGCCCGTGCTCACCGCCTGGCATAGCACACATGCCCAGTCAGCACGGAATTGTCCGGCAGGCTGGCCTGAACCAGGGCACGGCGGGGACCGCGCGCCCTGCGCCTGCCACAACCAAAGCATGGTGGTTAACAGGCACCTGCCCTGCCCGTGCCACGAGCCGCCCTGGCCACGTCTGGCAACACACGTCCTTGGATGCAGGCAACGCATGACGCATGAAAAAGGCGATACAGAGCCATATGTGAGGCTGTCCAAAACAGACAGGCGTCCCGCCAGCCACAACTCTACAGCGTTGTCGGCAGCAGCGCCCTGCTGTCGTAGCAACCCCCCAACCCGTCGCAGCTTCGGCGCGCTGAGGCGCGGGAGACACACAGTTCAATACCGCCTACTCCCCGTCGAAGAGGAGCAGAGGAGGCGCGCCAGGCCGGCGTCCGCAGCGGCGTCGGTAGATGCGCACGGCGCTTCGTGTATCTCGCCGCCGGGTGCGGCCGCTGCGCCGGGTGCTGCCGCCCCGTCTGCGGCGCCGGCCGCCGCCGCGCTGCTGCCCGCGGCCGCGTCGCCGTCGCGGCTGCTGCTGCGCTCGCGCGACAGCAGCTGCTCGCCCGTCTCCACATCCCCGGTCGTCGTGGGCGTCAGCGACGCCCCCGCGCCGCGGCGCCAGCCCAGCGCGCGCCTGCAGAACAGCACATGAGTGAAGTGTGGAAACACAGTCACCGCCGCAGCCACGGCTGCCATGCCTGCAGACCGTGGACGGGCGCCTGATTTGCACCTACCTGCGCAGGAGCCTGTAGAGCAAAGCACACAAACAGTGTGCGACGTGGCGCCGGATGTTAACACGAGGACTGCTGACAGGCAGGTTGTCCCCAAGACGGCGGCGCAGTCGGCTGGGAGGCGTACCAGAACCCCCCAGGCGCACGCGACGCCTGCCCCAGCCGCGTCATGTAGCCCGGCAGCCAGCCGTCACGACGCCCTGCGCACATCCAGCCGCGCGCTACCGTGACGTCGAGTCCCATGCAGAGCAACACGATGGCAGGCAAGTGGGTGTGCTGTCCACCAAACAGCGCAGCTGTCGGCCGCACACAAGCGGAACAGGCTCGCCCCAGCCCGTGCAGCGGCAAGGTACAGAGCGCGCAGCCAGGCACGCGCAGGGGAAGCCAGCGGAAGCTGACAAGCCCTAGGCGCGCAGTGCTGCCGCGCACACGCGTGCGCACGCACGCGCCGCCTACCCAGGCGATGTCTTCCGCACACTCCTCGCAGCCTGGCAGAGGTGCGAGGTGCAGGACACGGTGGCCGCGCCCCCGTCAGCAAACCCCCGCTCGCCAGGCAGGGGCGCGCACTCAGCAGCGGGTCCTCGGCGCTGCCGGCCTCACTGGCGCTGCGAGAAGCTTCGCGCGCCGACATGTCTGCCGCGCGCCCCCCGCGTACTCAGGTGCTGACCTCTTGGAGCAACAGGGAGTCGCCGCGAAGTGGCCGCCGGTAGTGTCTCCTTTCCTTGAAGATGAGGGGCCACATATGCAGCTTGCGCCTGACCAGAAGCCCTGTAGGGCCTACCTTTAGTCAGCAACCAGCCATGCAGAATGTGAGATCAACTGCGGTGGGAGAGGCGGATGAGGAGGTTGCTTGGCCGTGTTTGCAACGAAGTCGCTGGTGCACGGACGACTGGCGAGCCTGGCTGTTGCAATCTGTGTGTCCGCATACTAAGGCCGCACAGAATATATTGCCACAGCTCAGAATGACGTGATAGCGCAGCTGGCGCACCTCGGCATGCGTGCCTGATGCCCGGCCGGTCAGAGCGCCGCGGACACCACTTCCCGCCACTGGCGCCGCGGCTGCGCCAGCTGCTCGACAAGTTCCACAGACACCACGAGCATGCAAGCGTGGACGGCTCCCCGTCCGCGGGCCTCGACCACCGCGAGCGGCCGCTCTCGCGCGTGGGGCGCTCTGCCAGCCACGATGGCCTGGATGGGCAGCACTTTCCTGCGGCTGCCAGCGCGTACCAGCTCCTGGAGACTGTCGGGGCGGGCTCGACCTCCAAGGTGTGCCGTGTGGGGCAGGAGTTTTGCTCGCAACAGCCAGCAACCAGCTAGGCGCCAAATGCGTACCCAGCTCACGGTGCTCCTGGGCGAGGCTGAGCTCCAAACTTGCGTTCAACCACTGATCTGCAGCAATGTATATCTTTGCGGTTGTCACCATTGACTATGTTGAGTGCGCACAAGCTGCAGCGAGCAGCTGTAACTCCCCAGGTGAGAATGGGGAGTTACGCCACACGAAGCTCCTCACATCTCACAACGGCCTTCAGAACGGCCTCAGGGCGCTCCGCAGCGCACAGCGGCGCTCACCACACCACACTCAGCGAGCCCATGGCCAGTGGCCGCCGGCGGCCAGGGAGCTCGCCTGCCGCAGGACCCGCGCCGTCGGCTGGCGCGCCTGTGAGCGGCGCACGCGCGGCGCAGGTCTGGCGCGCGCTCTGCCGGCCGCTGGCGTGCGACGTGGCGGTGAAGGTCATCGAGCTGGAGCGGCAGGATGTGGACCTGGTGCGCTGCGGCGCGAGCCTAATAAGGCTGTGCCTGCGCGGTAGAGCAGGCGCTGGGGCACGGCAACGAGCGCTGGCCCGGTCCTGTTGTACTCGGTGAGCCATCGCGGGGCGAGAAGTGTATGGCAGACATCGGCACATGACACGCTGCCATGCTGCCTCTATGATAACTGCTTGACACGCCTGAGAGCGCGTGGGCCGTGGTAGATGGTGGAATTCAGAGGCGCATGGCGGCGGGGCCCGCTGGTGCTCCATGCAGGGCGCGTTTGGCGCGCAGCAAGCACTGGCTTGCAAAGGTAGTCTGCGCTGACTGTGCCGGACTGCACGCCCCGCGCGCAGGACATGATGGTAGGCGAGGCGCAGATCGCGCGGCGGCAGCGCCACGCGAACGTCATGCCGCTGCTCGCGTCCTTCCTGCACGGCCAGGAGCTGTGGATGGTGCTGCCGCTGTGCCGCTGCACGCTGCGCGGGCTGCTAGACGCAGCCTACCCCAGGGCGCGGCCCCGCCCAGCTCCAACAGCATTTTACACTGCCGCTGCTGACAATACTCGGCCAGCCTTGCACTGCACTTCAAGCGCTCCTCCTTTGCAAGTCGCCCCTTCTGCGTGCCGGTCGCGCTGTCTCCGCGTGTGCGAATGCCTGTCCATGGCTCAACGGCGCATGCAGACTGCCACAGAGCGACGAGGGCAGCCGCTCTTAGCTGACGCCAGACCCTGGGTGCAGGGTCTGGACGAGCGCGCGCTGGCCACCGTGCTGCGGGAGGTGCTGGCCGGGGTCGCATACCTGCACGGGCGCGGCATCGTCCACCGCGACATCAAGGTGCCGCGCCCGCTCCTACCAGGCGCCGGTGCGGGGCAGCCGTGTGCGCCACGGATGCAACCTGCCTGCAGCTCAGCGCGCTGACATCGTCTAGCCTGTATGGCTTGCTACAGGTGCGCGAATGTTTTTTGGCGTGATTCGGTGGGTGCAGCTGTGGGCCAGCAGGGTGGCAACGTGCCAGAATGTCCATGCGTCGGGGAAGCAGGAACATGGCAACGCACGGGGCAGTGGGAGACAGCCCCGCGCGCAGGGTCAGGGTTAGCGCTAGCGCCCAGGCCAGCAACGTATGCGTCATGGACGGCGGGCGCGTGTATCTGAGCAACGTCGGGCGGACGGCCGCGTGCACAGGGTCAAGTCTTGGGTTAGCGCGCAGGCCAGCAACGTGTGCGTCACGGGCGGCGGGCGCGTGTACCTGAGCGACCTCGGCGCGGCCAAGAAGCTGCAGACGCGACTGTCCAGCGGGCCGTGCGACTTTGGCTCCTTCGTGCGCCTGGCCACCTTTGTCGGCAGCCCGGCGGCGATGGCGCCGGTGCGCGCGCAGCGCGCCCTGCGCCCACCCTCGGATGCGGAGGTGCCTTTTGTTCTGTGGTTTGCGGACTGGTTGCCCATCGCATGCTGTCGCGCGACTGCAACCGTCACGTGCGATCAGGAGGCTGCTTAGGCTCCAGCCTCCACCGGACATGCATCAGTGCTGGCAGCCAATCGGCTGTTGCGCAGAAACAGAGCGAAGACATGAAACATGGAGCACAGCCAATATCATCAGATAGTACACTACAATATCTGTGTCGTGTCAATATTGTGCAAACATGCACAGTTGAATGGTGGCTTGTAGGCTGCATGCAAGCTCATTGATGGGAACGCAGTGCCACATTGTGTCATATAAGTAAGCATGCAATGCGCTGCATGTGAGCGAACGCGCCCGGCGGACAGGAGCTTTTCGGCAACGAGGGCTACACGCAGCTGGCTGACATCTACAGCTTTGGCGTGCTTGTGGTGCTGGCCCCGCTCTCGGCCCCTGTCCGGCAACACCAGCCTCGAGCGCATGCACTGCTTGCACCTCGCGCATGCGCGCATACAGCTAGCAGCCTGCAAGCCTCCGCGGTGTTGGTTGGCCTTCCTGTGAGCCAGCCTCGCGTCACCCCGCTGCCCAATGAGCGTGTGGTGTTCACAACAGAGTTAATTCACACCAGAGCAATGGATGCTGGACCGTGACCATGGCCTGCATCAGCGCCCCAGCCTTCCAGCAATCCAGGAGGTTGATGTCTGCGAGCAGGCTGCGGTGCAGCAGCGCGGAGCCCCGCAGGCGGCGCCAAGCGCGCAGCCGCGCGCCTGCTGCGGCTCAAACATCATCAGGCGGCTCGGCAGGCATGGCTGTAGAGCGCGGCGCGGCCGGCGCGCACGGGCGCCCGCCGCGCGCGCGCGCTCACGCGGCTGCGCTTGCCCGGCGCAGATCGAGCTGGCGGTGGGCGAGCCGCCGTTCGCGCACATGCCGCTGGACGCGCTGGCGCTGAAGAAGGTGCAGTGCGCGGCGCCGGTGCTCACCGTCGCGGCCGGCGGGCGCGACTTCTCGGAGGCGCGCGCCCCGCGGTTCTGACACCGGGTGGCGCGGGGACATGCGCGTGGACGCAGGGCGCTGCTTGCTTGTGCGCCAGCGTGCGATCGGCCGGCGCCGGCGGCGCTTGCACGCGGTGCTGGGCGATGGCAGAGGCGGCGCCAGCGCTCTGCGTGCTGCAGAGCACTTGATACGCCACTGGTGGCTGCTCCGTGGAGCGCCTCCTCAGGTTCCCGAGTCAGGTGCACCGCCTGCATGGGGCTGGAGAGGCCCCCCCGCTCCCCGGCACAGCGCTGCCATCCTATTGCTAGTAGGCTGCACTCATGCCGCGGGGGTTGCGCGCGCGCAGGAGCTGTGCGACGTGCTGGCGCAGTGCCTGATGACCAACCCGGCGGACCGCCCGTCCGCCAAGCACCTGCTGCGGCACCGCTTCTTCTCGCGCCGCGCCGCGCGCGACGCCGGCGGCCTCGTGTCCGCGCTGCTGCTGCGCCTGCCGCCGCAGCCGCCGCCGCAGGGCGCGGCGCCCGCCGGCGGCGCGCGCCTGGCGCGGGTGCGCGCGCGGCGCCGGCAACGGCCCCAGTGCTGCCTATGGGCGCACATGTATGCCGCAAATGCGATGGGTATGGGTTACCCAGCACAAGTGTACACCGCAGTGGCTCGCCATGCAGGGTAGCAGGCGGTGTGCCTGGCATGGCGTGCTTGGGCGCAAGGGAGGGGACCCAGAAACAGCCCTGCGCGCATCGCAGGGATTCGGGTTGGGCCTGGACGCCAGGCGCGGCAGCGGGGAGCTCGCGGCGCGGCACGGCGCGGAGGCGGGCTGGGCCAGCGAGGCCGACCTGGGCCGGCTGGCGGACAGCGGCGCGCGGGGCGCGTCCGCCACGGGCGCCGATGGCGGCTGGATGGGTGCGAGGCCCGCACCGCGGCCACCTCGTGGCAGCGCGCGCCTGTGCCTTTGCGGCACCAGGCTGTGCGGGCCGCTGCCCAGCTGCCCCCGCTGCATCCTGCATCATGCTGTCCCTCGGGTGCCCTGCGTCGCAGGTATGGCACTTTTACGCCACGGCCTCACGGCTGTCCGGCGGTGCGGCAGGCGGCAACAGCAAGTCGCTGCGCGGCCATGACCCCTTGCCCCAGGGCCATTTTGATGGCACATACGCGTGCGTGCTCCTGCGGCGGCTGGTCCTGCGCGGCGAGGCGCCGCGCCCGGCGCCCGGGCGCGGCGCGCCCGGGCCCGCGGACGCCCCGGTCGACCCGCGCGTCGCATCATTTATTGCCGCGCATGAGGGGGGCGCGCGGGAGGCCATCGCGCCGGGCGGGCGCCCGGGCGAACAGGCGGGGGGAGCGAGTGGGGGCGTCGGAGAGGGCGCGGTCGCCATGGCCTTCGAAAGGTTCGGAAGGTCTCTTGGTGCCGTCGCAGCCCGCTCCGACCCGCCTGGAGAAGCGGCCCCGGCTTCGACGGGCGCGGCGGCTGTGCAGGCCGTGCAGAGCCGCTCAGACGAGGCGGGCGTGGGCGCCGCGGCGGGCGGGCCCGAGGCGGGCGGGGCTGCGACGGCGGGCGGCCGCGCGTGGCCGCCTGCAGGCCCCGCTGCAGACCCGGCTGCCTGGTCGGCGCCCGCCGCGGAGGCCGCGTCCGCGGGCGCGCTCGGGGCGGAGCCTGCAGGGAGCGGCGGCCCGTTGCCGCAGGCCTCCTTGGACCGGCCGGCCGCACGCGGCGCCGGCGGCGACCCCGCGGAGGCCGCCGGCGCCGCGCCGCCGGGAAGACAAGCGGCGGCGCCCCCGGCGGAGCTGCAGCCGCCGCCGGGCAGCCCGGCGAGCGGAGCGGACACGCTCGCTGGCTCCGCTGCAGCGGGCGCGGCGGCGGATGCCCCGCCCGCCGCGCCGCTCGCAGAGGTGCTGCACGCCGCTGGGCGCGCGAGCGACCTGCCGGCACTGGTGGCGGCGGCGGTGGCCGGCTGCAAGGGCGTTTTCTTGGGCCGCGGCGGCATGCGCGGCGTGGGCATCCAGCAGATGTTCATGGCCGGCTTCGTCGTCGCGCACCTGCCCGGACGGCCTGCCCATTTGGTCGGCGCCGTGCCCCATGCGCATCACGACCTCGCACGTGGGCGTCGGCGTTGGTGCGCGCCCGCGCGGCCGCGCCGCCGGCCCATGCGCTGGCCAGCTGCGCGCTCGTCCTGGCGCGTTGTCTGTCATGCCGGCTTGCAGCGGCCGGTCGTAGCTCGCGTCTGAATGGTCCCTGCACTTGCTACAAGCTGGTCTGTGTGCTTGCGGCAATGACATCATGGCTGCGTCTGGTTTAGGGCTGCTGGTAGGGTTTGGAAGCTTTGCACGGCCGATGTCTCATGCTGCCCCAGCATGCATCCGGGTGCTGAGACTGCCGGCATCGCAGCCTGCGCCGGTGCCTGAGCGCGGCTCGCATGCTGCCCCGCCGGCCCGCCACTGCAGGCCGCTGTGCTCCACAGTGCAATTGAACCTAACCCCTGCCCTGTCCTGTACCGCGGCAGGCTGGGTGACGCACGAGATTGTGCACTTCATCGCCAACGACTTCACGATGGCCCAGCTGGCGGCCTCGGGCCTGGGCGGGCGCGAGCTGAGCATCATCGACCTGGACGAGGCGCGCAGCGCTCGCAGCCCGCCCATGGCCAGGCCCTTTCACGGTCCAATTTGTGCTGGACTTGAGTAGCGCTGACTCTGCGCCGTGCGCGCCGCGGGAAAGATAAGGCTCAGGCTGTGGCAGCAGCGAGCAGGACGCGGCGGTCGCCGTGCCGGAGCTCAGCTGGCGGGCGCAGGGGTCTGCTGCTCTGTTGAAGGCATGCCGTCATATTCACCTGACAGCGCTGCCATTGTGCGGGGCGCTGTCCTAGTTTCAAGGACATGATAGTACCAGGCTGGTCTCAGGGCGGTGCGGCTAGACCAGCGCGTCTGTATGACGACCTGGCGGCGCTGCGCGTCCGGCCGCAAACCAACGCCTATGTATCAACCTGACGGCGCAGCGCAGCTGGGCTGGACTGCCGTGCCAGCGAGCTGGCCTGACGGCGGCGCTGCACGCGCGGCGGAGCGCAGGCGGGCATGGACGTGGCTGCCGTGCGCGAGCACTTCCAGTATGCGCAGGGCGCGGGCGCGCAGCGGCAGTCCGCGCTAGCCGTGCGCACGCGCTCCGGCGTCGCGATCAACGTCTGGCGCACGTACGGTGCGCGCCTGCGGGCCGGGGAGGTTGTGCGGCGGACGGCCGCGAGGCCTGCATGGCTCGGCAGGGGCCGTGCCGGCGCCGGCGCCGGGCAGTGGGTCCTCGCAGGCGTGTCCGATGTGGCATCCCTGGGAGCAGTATGTGGCGCCATCAGACGGGGGTGCATGACTGGCGGACTGGGTGCCAGCGCATGACAGCCTGCACGCTGGCTGCTGCTTGGTGGACTTGTCACTGCGTGGCTGGAACGAAACCCATTTGGCATGTGCCACCTTCATCCTTCGTCCATCTGCCAAGGCCCGAGCCTGCTGCGCCGCACCACAGTCAAGCCGCGCGCGGCCGCATGCCGCTCAGTGCTGTGCCCGCGCGCAGGTGTTGCCGAGCCTGACCGCGAGGAGATCCTGCGGCTGTACCGGAAGCCCGCGGAGCCGGCCGCGCTGCTGCAGGGCAAGGCGCGCGCCTGGCCGTGCACCCATGCCTGGCCATGCATATCGTCTAATCAGCGTGCTGCTCGCTGCATCTCGCCACTTGTCGGCAGCTCCGACTCGCCACCGTGCCGCCATTGCCACCAGTGGATGTTGTCCTGAGCCTGCTGCCTTCGCATGCCCGGTGCTTTGGGTGGTGATGCGCCGGATTGTGCGCACACGTATATACCAGGCAACTATATATTATACTGCTCAGCGTTGCTGCTGACCTTGACTCTCAGATGCTGCGCAGGTGCCCCCGCCGCCCGCGACCGCATTCCGCGGCTTCAGCCAGCTCGTGGACGATCTGACGCTGCTCGCGTGTGCCGACGGCTGCGGCGCTGACAGCCAGGCGGAGGCCCCGCCCGGGCGCCGCGCGAGCGGGGACGAGCGCGCGAGCGCGCCCGCGCCCCGCCTGGCCTTCTCCACGTCGCTGGGCGTGCACCGCTTCCGGACGGGCGAGTAACGTGGGTGTTAGGGCGAGGCCCATGCTGCCATGCTGGCCCATTCTTTTGCGGCAAAATTACTGAAAGCAGAGCGTAAGAAGCACGCTCTTTTGCTGTGGACGCATGTTATCATGAGAGAGCGCGTTCCTATTTTGGGGGCCGCCCTCACGTGAGCTATGTCCATGTGCCGGGCATGCGGCGCTATGCTGCGCTGTGCAGGGGTGTGCGCCTTGTTTGGGAGTGAACTCAGAGTGAAAATGCATGTGTGTAAGGTGCATGTGAGCCTTGCCCGCATATTTGGTGGGTACTTTGACAGCGCACTTCACCAACTCGATGCTGCTTGAATGCGACATGCGCCAAGCGCATGTCTGTTCTCCTTGGCTAGTCTGCCGCGCACTGCTCCTTATTACGCATGTGATTCCTTGGGTTGAGGCATGCCATTCCAACGACTGAATATGATAGGATGGAACCATTCCATTGGAATGTATGCACCCAACATGAGCAGGGCCTGCTCAGCAGGCAAGCTTATCCAGGTACTTGCAGAGGCTGGGCCCTTGGGAAGTGCAGGTTTGCGGGCACACATCACACAACTCCCAGCAGTGTTGCTTGCGAGCTGAGACATGCCACCTGAGGTTCATCAGGCAATGTGCAGGGACCAGGCCAGATTTACACGTTCCTTTACCACTGTGCCAGGTCCAATTTGCTATTCTGTCCCTTGACCTGGCTAGGGCTGCAAACCTATCTGTGCAAATCACGCCTAGCAGCTGGGAGCACAAAAGCAGTGCACGACGTCAACAGCGAGCTCGGCCAAGGACTGAGCGCACAAGCTGCCTCGACGCATCTTAGAGTATTGTGAGGCGGTTTGCTCAGGACTGCCTATATCGGTACACAAGTCCACACCTTTTCAAATAGCCAGCTTGGCTTCAGCAGACAAGCAGCACCAGCATCAATAACACACACGATCGCGTGGCACAGTATTTGCACCAGTACTTTCACAATGAGCAAGCAACAGAAGATTGAGGACACGCCGTTGCTGGACGGGGAGGCAGGGAAGCAGGGCACCAAGCGCAAGGCCGAAGAGAGTGGCGCGCAAGAGGACAAGGAGGCCGCGCCGCCTACGAAGGACGCCAAGTCTGATGGCCATGCCACCGCAGGCACGCTCATTTTGGAAGCTGGTTCGGGCTACTGAAGCACGCGCGGCGCTGTGGTGACAAAAGCTCTTGCCATTGCACGTGCAGCGTAACCTGCGCTGAGTGCCCACGCATGCCCGCAGAGTGCCCACGCATGCCCGCTGAGTGCCCACGCATGCCCGTGCACTGCTTGTTTGCAAGAGATGAGCATGGCATCGAGGTTGGCGTGCTCACAATATGCAAGCGCTGTGTCTCATAAAGGGTGTCAGGCACACTGTGCAGGCGCCAAGGAGGAAGTTGACGCGAGGCGGCCGCTCGAAGGGGGCGCTCCCCCCGCGGGCGTGCTGGAGGAGGGCCGGGTCTTCTTCCTGTACAGGTATGAGTAGCACAGCACCGGCCACGCGACTTAAGGGTGTGTGCAAAGCTGCTTGAATGATATCAGGGGTTGTATGTGCGCACACGCCTTGTTACTCAAGGTGTATGTTTACGCACTTTGCTTAGAATGCTGTCGGCACAGTCATATCCTTGCAGAGGCCATATGCTCATTGGGCCCTGCGCATCACTTAGGACACCTCACAAGCAACGGGTTGCGAACTTTTACAGCACAAGAGTTAGTAAAGGCGCCAACTGCTGAGGCGCCAGCGCAGGCCGCGGGTGGGTCTGGAGGACGCGCAGAGCGTCTCCGACGTACAGCGCCTGTACATGATCCTCGCGCCGACCGCGCGCCCCGCGGGCGAGGGCGGCGGGCCGGCCGCCGATGTCAAGCCCAAGGCGCGGCTCATCATCATCGCCAAGAAGGTCCTGCCGGACGCTGCGCGCCATGACCGCTTCATGGGCTTCGTGTCGGTGCGGCGCCCCGCCGCGCGCATGCCTGACAGAGGGTGCTCTCACCGCACCCGCTCGTGGCGCCCGCCTGCACATCATGCGTCGACGCCTGCTATTTGGCTACCCGGCTAATGGCACAGCTCGACAGCAGGGCACATGTGAGCTGCGCAAGTGTCCCCGCCACACGATGGTGTCAGCGCCAGCAGAGTGTGTGTTTGTGACGCGCCCGGCACATAGCGTGCTGTGACGCTGCGCAGGCGCTGGCGGACAGCATCGATGAGTTGGTCAAGGGCTTGGGCCCCAGTGCGCCCCAAAGCCGCCTTGCACATCTGGTGTGGGGACCTATCATGCGCACGCGTAGGATACACCTGGCTCTTTTCCCTGATGCCTGGTGGTTTAGAAGCTCTCCAAGCTGCTCACGCACTGCAGCGGGTTGGCACTCAATCATACCTCGGCAGCAACAAGGTGTTTCTTGCGCATCGATTTGTACACGTAGCGTCAGGGTAGGGTTCAGAGTTGCACATTTTGCAGAGTTGCAGTGGGTTGGCTTTGCATGGGCGCTGTTTCTCGGCAGTCAATCAGGGCGTGACGTGCTTGTTCTCCATGCACTTGCTTGTGCATGCAATGATGGCTTGGGCACCTGTCCGCGCAGGCGAGTATGAGACAAAGACGATGGGCACACGGCGCCAGGAGGGCGCGCGGGCGGTCGGCGAAGGTGTGCTTCCCGGTCCCCAGCTCAGGGCTCCGGCATGCTTGGAAACAGCCCGTGGCAGTCGTGCTGTGCTAATTCACTGGTCTCATAGTTCAAAGGGTGTGCCGCGCAGTGATGCGATCGGCAGCACAGCGCTCCCATCTTGCTGGGCTGCCCCGGCGCGGCAGGCGTGTACGCCATCGTGCAGAACAAGGGCGACCGCGACACGCACCTGGAGTACCGCCTGGAGGTGCCGGAGGAGCCGGGGCCGGTGCAGAAGGAGCTGCGCATCGGCAAGGAGGGCAACATCCTCGTCAGCGTGAAAAGCGCGCCGCCGCTCCTTGCCGGCCACGCAGCAACGGCTTGACACTGATGGGACTAGGGGCACCTGCGGGCATTCACGCGCTCCAGTTGCTGTCAGTACAGGACCTGCATGCGTCCCCGTGTCCTTTTTACCTATTGTAAGGCAGTCCGCTCAGCGGCGGTGGCATCTTTGGGGCCACAGCCCGCATGCTGTGCCGGAGGGTGGCTGAGTGTTGCGGCGCGCGGCGCGCAGACCCAACGAAGCGCAACCCGCCCGGCGCCGGCCTGTCCGCGGGCTCCAAGGCCGACTTCCCGCCGGAGAAGCAGGCGGAGTTTGGCGGCGAGGACCGCGGCCCGCCCGGCGCGGCCCTGTCCCCGCCCTGACAGTCCCTGCCTGCTAGGCTGCCATAAATCAACATAGATTGATTTTATCATTGGTTCAAGAGCGAGGTGCAAAGGCGTACACTATGCTCAGCCGTGTACATTCAGGTTCGACAGGGTTCTTTTCCCTAGGTTAACGGCTGCCACCGTCGCAGGCGGGTACGCATGGATCCCGGTCAGGGACCCCTCGCTGCTGGACTTCCCGCGCTGCGAGCTGCTGCTCATCGGCGCCAAGCCCGAGGCCGAAGGCGCGCACCGAACTGGCGCCCGCGCAGAGGCCGCGCATGTCCTGTCTGATGGGCCTGCACAGAACGGACTGGTCCGTGCAATGCATGCTGGGGTGGCGGGCCTGTACGTATCGCATTCGCGAGCGCGTCTCGTGAATGCGATGTTTCAGCGGTGAGCTGCACTGCTTGAAGCGATGTGCTGCTGTTACCAGTGCATGGCCTGTGCAGCATGCAGTGCACGCGGCAGCAGGGGGGCCAAGGAAGTGCACAGTTCCACAGCATTCCTGCGCAGGCCTCTGCAGTGTGTGTCCTGCGCAGCAGTGAGTGTGCGCAGCAGTGACGGGCCGGCGGTGCGGGCGCTCCAGTGCGGGGCCGGCGAGGCGGACCTCGATGCAATTGCGCAAGCCCAACTGCTGCATGCCTCATACAACCCATCGCGCGCGGCAGCGATGGGGCCGGAGGTGGAGAAGCACCTCAAGGAGGTCGCTGACAAGGAGAGCAAGGCGGCGGCCGCCGACTATGACGGCGACGACGAGGACAAGGCGCTGCTGGAGCGGCTGCGCGCCGAGCTCCACGCCGACATGGACGCCGTCAAGATGGAGCCCGCGCAGACGGGCGAGTGGGCTTGACGCTCGCGCGGGGGCGGCAACGCTTACGCGGGGGCGGCGAGGGCAGGCTGCCGTGCAAAGGGCTGTGAGCGGGTGCATGGGCTCGGCCGCCGCGGCCAAGGGGCGCCTAAGCGCCGAGCTGCATGCCGACATGGACGCCGTCAAGGTGGAGCCGGCGCAGACGAGCGAGTGGGCTTGACGCCCGCGCGGCGGCGACGGCGGCAGACTGGCGCGCAAAGGGCTGCGAGCGGGTGCGCAGTTTCGGCGGCCGCAGCCATTGGGCGCCTGCGCGCCGAGCTGCACGCCAATATGAATGCTATCAAGATCTAGCCGGCGCAGATGGGCAAGCGTGCATGTCTTGCCAAGCGGTTCACTGTGGCGTTTATCCTATCTGCAATAACAGCCACCCATGCGGATGTGGACGTCAATAAACAGGGTGATAGGTGGAACTGAAAAGGAAAGTGCTTGAGCGTCGGCCATGGCTGGCACAACACCAGTGGGGAGACCCATTTGATGCGAAACTTTGCGATGCGAGCAGCATGCCGTCACGACCGGGTGTTCTTATTATTTTGTGAGGAAGTGCGAGTGCTGATGTGTATCGTGTATTGAGGGAACATTCTGAGCGGCACTTCATTGTTGCGAGACAGCAAGAGGCCCTGCTGCGCTGCTGACACAAGGCACCCAGCTAGCGCATGACATGCAGTTTTGCCCGTCAAATTTTTACCTGCATGACGTTATGAATGCAGCCTGCCTGGCAGTGTCAGCACCTGAGACTAATGCTCAGTGCATGTAGCAGATTGTGAAAGTAGAAGTGAGGTAAAGCTCTAATTGCGGACGTGCTGCCTGGCTTAATAAAGTAGCTGTAGCTGCATAAGCAACGTTTTGGGCAAGTCATAAGCGTGCAATGGTGAGGCGGGACATGCTGTAATATTCACGCCCAGAAGACTGTTTCCAGACAGACATGCATGACAAAACAGTCAGTGCCCCACCAATGGCCTGCCTCACTCACATGTGGATAGCACCTCAACCCGGTCACAACCAGCGTGCTCACTGCCTGACATCCCTTACAATGCGTGGCGCGTCCTAGGCCCCTCGCTTCTTCCTTACAGGCACAACGGCATCGGGCAGCGTGGCGGCCAGCGCGGCGTCGACGCGCGGCCGCAGCGCCGCCATCGCTGCGACCGGCAGCGCAAAGTCCTTGACGTACGTATTGTCTACCTTGCGCAGCAGGCCCTTGAAGTGCCGCACGTCCTCTGGGCGCAGCAGCGTGAACACGCGGCCTGCGCGGCGGTGCATGGGCAGGGTTGGGCTTGTCGCTCGTGGAAGCGCTGCATGTGGGCAGGGCATATGTGCCTGTAATAGCCATCGCTGTGGATAAAAACCCCTGTTCTGAGCATGACATCATCGGCTGCCCCGCACAGCGGGCCCTTGACACGGCCTGTGCGCGCAACGCGCATGATTCTGATGTGCGATTGCATGCGGCGAGGCTCGTGCGCTTGTAGGGAGCCGCCACTGTGCTTGGCAGCGCTGCCAAGGCAGGACGCTATGATCCGTGACATCTGTTTCCGCTGTGGACAGCAGGCCCATGCAGTGGCTGTTCGACCTGTGGGCACATTGCCATTTACGTGTGCCCCATATGCGCGCATGGGCATAGCCCAGACACACTTGTGCGAGTATATGATGCTTGTGCCCCATCCTCTCCCATGCAAAAATTGCTCTTAATCTGAGGCTCTCTCTGCCAAAACACTGCATGAAGAGCTTTCACGCAGGCGGCTGCAGCCCCAGAGCGACCAGCGGCTTCGGTGAGCCCGCCTCCGACGCGGACAGGGCGCGCACCCTGCTGGCCCGCGCGCGCGGTGCGGCCGGCGCGGTGCACGTACGTCTTGGCGAAGGTCGGCGCGTCGTAGTTGACCACCGCGGCCACGCCCGGCACGTCCATGCCGCGCGTCAGCGCATCGGACGCCACCAGCACGCGCGCGGCACCGCTCTGCGGCGGCGGTCCGGCGTCGGCGCAGGGGCGGGCTCGGGCGGGTTGGACGGCTGGGTTGCCGCGCGGGCTGGTTGACGCAGCAGGGTGGCTGGGGCAGATGCGGGGGTGCACTTAAGCGGTGTTTGCCCAAAGCTCAGTTCGACATGTAGCATTGACGATCAGTGCGACATGTAGCATTGACGAGCAGCCCCAGCTTGGGCATGTAAGCATTCAGGTGCGGGCCGTGCTGCACCGGTATGAGGAGACAGCATTAATTATGCCGTCAATTGATGGCGTGCGCGCGCTCACCCTGAACGCAGACAGGGCGGCCGCTCGCGCGGCCGGCCCGTCGGCGGACGAGAAGGCCGCTGCCGGGGGCGCCACGTCCGGCAGCGCCTCCAGGAGCCAGGACAGCCTACAGCGCGCGCACACAAGGTTTCAGTATGTACCTGTGGTATGTACTGGAAGATTGTCATCATCCCTCCTGGGGGG